>CAACVD010000251.1_pt1 | contig 25762 bp, 50 predicted proteins | sample 2381771 | NCBI WGS metagenome assembly CAACVD01 (sample SAMEA5211965, study PRJEB30684) | marine metagenome | biome: Marine; feature: Epipelagic; material: Water | collected 2015-10-15 | depth 15 m
CTGGCTTGGGCTCTGGCTTGGGCTCTGGCTTGGGCTCTGGCTTGGGCTCTGGCTTTTTTCCACTAATAAGTCCCTCAACATCAATTACCCCATAACCCCAAGAGGAATCTTTACCCTGCATTCCTTTGTCTAAGGTATATTTTAATAAATGCTCTCTCATTTGAGCAACGGTTTTGCAGTCATTTTTTCCGGTTTCTGATTCTTGTTTTTTGTGTTTGGCAAGCATTAAAGCGACAACACCAGCAATAAAAGGACAAGCCATAGAAGTTCCATTCAAGCTCCTGTAACCATTATTTAAATATGTACTGTAAATATCTACCCCTGGAGCAGCCCATTCTACTCTCTCTCCTCTAGAAGAAAAACGAGCTATTTTACCATGCTTATCATGCGCTGCCACCGCAATCGTTTGAGGATATGCAGCAGGCCAGTTTACTCCTCCTTTTCCGGTATTTCCTGCAGCACAAATTACTGGAATATTCATTCTATATAATTGTTTTATTTTTTCATGCATACCTGCATCGTAAGAGTTACCTCCAAGACTCATAGAAACTATATCTGGTTTTGTGTCGATTGCGTATTGCAAAGCTTCTTCTAGTTGCGCATAGGTTCCAGACCCAAGTTTTGATAGAGCTTTTACGCAAAGCGCTTTAGCTTTCGGCGCAACACCTACCATTCCTTGGTTATTGTTTTTAGCACAAATTATTCCCACGCAATGACTTTGGTGACCATTTTCATCTTCCAAGGGCTCTGCTGGAATACAATTTCTTCCTTGAATTGCATTATCACCTATATCATCGTGAGTAGGAAATCCTGTATCAATAACTAAAACAGTAATTCCCTCCCCCTGTGTAGTCTTCCATGTTTCAGGAACATTCGCTTGATCTAAGCCCCAATCTATTACTTGACTTAAAGCCGCAAGCTTCTTATTTTCTGTTATCTCGGGTAGAAACGTTTTTTTGCTCATGCATATGTATACACTTATTTTAAATATATATATTTATGTGTAATATATAATATGTCGCAAAAGTCTATACTTGAAACTCTTAGCAAAAATTTAAATTCTTATCAATCGACGTCTTGGCTTAAAACAGAAAACGCCAGACTAAACGGCTCTACTCCAGCAGAACTTATGATGGAAAATAAAACTGACAAAGTTGTAAAAATATTGCCCGACGAAATCAAAAGAATTAAAGGAAAAAAGAGGGATTAATACACCCAAATCCACTCGCTTTGATCGTGCGAGTAAAGGTAAGGATAAGAGGTTGTATTGGTCCAATGCCATCCTGCACTCTCCAGATGCAACCATAAGCCTTTCTCTACCTGATGAACATAAACCCATGCCAACTTTTCGTGATAAATCCAATCATTTTGAAAAACTCCAAAGACTCCGAACCAGTTTGATTGCTTCCAATTACCAACAACATTTGGAATTAAATTGTACCATTTTTTAATTTCAGAATTTTTGACATAATTATAATCAATAATTTGTGTGAGTTTATTGCTTTCGTCTCTTTCTGAAATTACACCCTCAGGGCCAGTAGAATAAGTTGTTAAAAAATCTTCTGTTCGCACCCAACCGTCACGATTGTCAGTTTCATAATCGTGATTGAGTGTGTTATCCCATGCAGTGAGTGTGATTTTGGTATCTTGTGTTAAATTTAAATCTTTGATCGCAAGAAAATGCTGATTTGAAATGGGCTCTCCATTTACGCTCCACAAAACATCAATCACATTTTTATCCACCACATTTGCTTCTAAAACATCAAAATCATTGATCGATAAATTATTGTCTGAATAAGAGTCTAGGGGATCAATGTATTTATGAAGAGATAAAACCATATGCTCTCGCTCTACTGGGCACAAAAAAGCTCCTTCTGCATTCCATGATCTCATTAATGTGGTATCACTTGTTGTTCTCCAATAATTAAAAATGTCTTCGCTAGAATGAGGCTCTGTATGTTCCATGAAAGGGCCATCTATTTTGATGCCTGTAATTGGATCTTCATAATCTTGCCATGTACTCCATTTATCGAACCCTGGCTTGAGCCTGGGAACAAAATGTTCATGACCAATAAAAAGACCGTGGGTATCTGGCAAGATGATGTTTTGAGGATAATAGCCATGATAATCTATGTAATTTAAATAGGTATCGTATAAGTCTCCCAACATATGACCCATTTCGTGGGCGAAAATTTTGAAATTTGTGCCCATCATTGCCCCAAGCCGACCTTGCTCTAAGTATGAGTCCGTAGACCATCCATTATTGGATAAAGGAAATCTCATCATAAAACCCATATCGCGTTTTGAAAAATTAGCGTCAATCAATTTAAAATTATTTGTATTTACATGGTTCTTATACCACGATTCATTTACCAGAAAATCATTTCTACTGATTACATGAACATTAAAAAAGTTTTTGTATCTTTTGTAGAATGGATAGTAGTCGCAGGCATCATTCCACATTTTCGATACATCTTGTACTAAATTTGGATTTTCATTTTCTGGCTGAGCAAAAACGATATCCAATCGATTATCTGAATTTCCACTGATAAAAACTTCATCATAGGTATTCGCACATAAACTAAAACCAATTAAAAATAATATCCAATATTTCATACTGGAATTATCTCAAATTTGTGCTTTTGTTTTTAGCCAATTGGCTGTAACAAACAGCAATTCTTTGCTTGTTGTCTTTGAATTCTTTTTTGGATTCTAACTGAGAAATACAGCGCGTCATGAACTTACTGTTTTTTTCGTTTTTATTTGGTTTTGGTAATGGCATTATGAATAAGCAATAATATAAAAATCCAAGTCTACATTTACTAAATTAGATTTATGATAGATTAATTTTTTGACCCCATCGTCTCCGTCATTTTCGAAAATAGGAAGCCAAAATTGATCTGTATGCATAATTGGCTGACTTCCATCTTTTTTATGTTTACTCGTATAAAATCTAATAAAATCCTGATATTTGCCAGGATTAACTTGCGCAGCTTGCGGATATTTTCCATAAAAAAATCTTATAGTAAATACTCTCCCTTCGTCTCCGCCCACTGTAGTTGAGTCTACCACGCTTAGTAAAATATGATTTGCACTAGCAGGAATTCCATATGATTTTAAATCTTTAGATCTAAAAGTGTTTTGTTCGTGACTCGGCTTATTCCGATCTCCTGTCGAATAAAAAAATCTATCAATATGCTGCTCTTTGGGCAAAAATCTTATGCTTGAAGGACGAATAGATACTTGATTACTAGCTAAATCTCTTGTTAAGCCAAAAACAGAAGGCTCGCCTACTCCTCCAACTTGAGGCTTTTGCAATAAAAACAAATCTTGGCTAGAATCAAAGTCTTCTGTATTTAAAATTGGTAAGTCTTGTATGTTTATGTTCATTATATATACGCCGATAGCATTAATTGTGCGATAGCTGGATTCCTAACCGGGGTAGCTCTAGCATACCTCCATTGTATGAATATTTTTTTATCTTCCACCGGCATCCACAATTGCCATGCTTCTGCAGCTGCCCGAGACCGACCTTCTGTTAAATTGTTCATAGTATGACCAGAGGTAGCTGTAGCACTTTTGTAGTAAGTCATATGCAATGCGGGATAACTTCCATGAACAAATATTTTTACGTAAACCGCTTTAGCACTAGCAGGAACACCAAAGCTGCTTAAGTCATAGGTTCTAATATTCGATTCTTGCCTAAGACCCACCCATTCATCTACTATATTTGTCGAAGAATCTGATAGCTTATAATGGTCCCAAGAAGACACAAGTCCAAGATCTTTGATTTGTTTGAAATTTTCTATTCCTTGTTGTTGAATATTGTCCAATACTGCATCAGCTACGACAGTACTCGTCGGATAAGCAGATCCATCTCCTGGCAACAAAAATAAATCTTTTGATGTATCAAGCTCCGAGCCGATAATTATCGGAAAGTCTCTAATCTCTTTATCCGTAGCCATGAAGTCTTATGGTTAAAGATCCAGTTGCTCTAGCCTCAACATTAGTTATCAATAATCTGCCATTAACGAGCGGAACAAAAACTTGATTTGATCTTGGACTGTTCCACCCACTACCTCTTGAGACCTTATATGTGAAGCAGCCTCCAAGCGTACAAGATACATACGGATAGTGACCGCCCGAAATTTCTAATGTTACGATAGCAAACTTTGCTGAATCTGGCAGAAATCCAGTTAAATCATGCGCTGGAATATCATAATTTTCTGCTCGTGCGGTAAGAGCCACTTGCTCAAATATAATTTCTTTGTCAAAAAATTCTATTCCGTCTACTCCCTGAACAGCAGAAAAAGGAAATGCATCCATTTTAAATAATTGTCCGTCAGGTTTTTGAACTATTACAAATTTATCTGTTTTGTCAAATTCTTCAGCATTTATTTCAGGTAATTCGTAAATTTTTAAACCTTTATCCGGATCCGGGGTTGGAGTAGAAGGCTGAGAAAACATAGAATTTTTTGAACTAGAAGTTAAGCCTAAAACTGGAGCTGTAATTCCGTATACTGTTGCGCTAGGACTATTAAATCTAGCCTCAATTATTCCTTCGGTAGTAGCAGAACCTGCACCAGCGCTAACGGTTGCGGTAGATAAATTATAGTCTGCCGTAAAAGTATATCCACCAACTGTTTGCCTATTTCTATTTTGATGTTCCGCGACGCCTCTTGTGATTTTGCCTGTTGTGGCTTTGTCTAGAAAATTATATGTAAAAATATCATTAACATATTGCCAATTTGAGAATCGAGATCTAAAAGCAGAGACATCTTTGTATTCTCGATCATTTATTTTAAGCTCTGCGGGTAACCCCACAAAGTATCCTCCATCTGAACTCAATGTTGCGTTCAAGTTCCCAGTGCTATTTCCATCCCAAGAGCGCCATTCAGTGGAAACGCCTTGAGTTGCCTGCCCAATACCATAATAAAATCCGCCATTCTGAAGGGATATTCCGCTCACCGTTTGAGTAGACGGATTAACAGTTATATTAAATGTCGCATTTTTTGACGAATTAGAAAAAACGCCTTGGTTTCTTCCGGTGCCAGTTAAATGGCTTAAGCTTGTTTCTCCAATTATTGGCCTTCTAAAATTAAAATTATTAGGGTATCCTACTTCAGCACTACCACCTGCGCCAGGAGCATGATATACTGTGCTCAAGTTTTCAAGCTGAACAAACGCGCTGCTTTGAATTCCGCTTCCGGCATCCACAATTTCTACATTTGTTACTTTCCAAACATTTACATATATAGTAGGGGTAACCCCAACCCGAGCATGCAGCCCCATAGTGAATTGAAATTTTGGTAAACTTGCCATCTAATTTATATACACTATTTTAGACTTTAAAGTTGTTTGCAGATTCTTTCTGCACACATTATATTCTTATTTTAAATGTGTATATTATATATTCAAATACAATAAAATGAATACTTCACAATTAATTGCAGCATGGTATTATGAATTTTATATCAAAAAAAGTGAATTCAATAAAGCGCATCGTGGTATAGAATTTAAAACTTTTCAAAAATATGCAAAGGAAAACAATTACGATATTGCATTAGCTATAGAAAAACTAAAAGAAAATTATTACAATAAAATGTGAATGATCACTTAAGTACTATAAGTTTACTGTTGCTAATCTTTTTTTTGTCTTGGTTTGCATGGGATCAAAATCAATTGCTTCAAAAACAAAATCTACAAATACAAGAATTACAACAACAAATAGTAATTCAAAACATGATGCAAAATATGATTATAAATACACCGCGAAAAGGTGGTTTATATAATATACATTAACTAACCCATAACACGCTCAAAACTTTAAGCGGGCCGCGGGGCACATTTTTTACTTTAATTTTTTGTTAAGTTATATATTATATATATATGACAGATGCAACTCTAGAAAAAAACGCTGAGGAAACTCAAGAATCTAACGCTCCTTCTGAGGAAGAAACACAAAAAGTTACGCAATACATTGCAAACGACTTTTTAGCAAGATCAACTCTTGTGGACGCATTATCTGCGGTTCCGATGGATACATTGGTTCAAATTGTGCAGAATCAAGCTTTAAGCCGCGCAAAAGAAACGGTTAGTAATTTGAGCGAGGAAGACTTCCAGAATATTCTCAAAGAAGCTCTTAAGCCCAAGCCAGAACCTAGCGAAGAAACTCAAAGCGAGTAACAAGATAATTTAAATTATCATTATTAAACTTGTCGATTACTATATTGGCAGGTTTAGTTGTTTTTATAGTATATCCACTTTCAATTTCTGTGGACTTAATTAAATAACTAACAAAATCGTGCGCACCGTATCTTTTTAGCCAATTCCAGTACATGCTGCGAGTACCAGGCGGACATTCTAATAAAATATCTTCAAAACAAAAAGTTTTTGCATACAATGTAATATCGCGAAAACAAGTAATTTCGCTGGGAGGTTCACTTAGGCAAGATTCTATAATCAATTTCATATAAAATACTACACTATAAATAATGTATTATTTAATAAGATCATTGTAATGATAAGTTGGCTCTGAGCAGTCAAGAATTCTGTTTGTAGCCATACTTAAAACAAATCTATTTCCATTTGAAAACGGGCCGTGTTTTATGTATCTTGGTATAAAAAGTGTCTCGTCTGGATTTAAAGTTACTGAAGCATGGTTTTCAAATTTATACGATACAACGCCAGCCAAGCAAAAAATGAGAACATCCTGTGCATCTTCGTGAAAATCTGTAAATGGCTTGTAGCCAGATGAACCAAAAATCATTAAATCGTGTGCGCCATAGTTTTGCTTGCATTGATTAATAATGTTGGCTAATTCCCCGATAGGCTTGTAATCATTTTTTAGACAAGCGCTTTGGTATTTTTTGTCAATATTTTGTGTAGAATCATGATTTTCTATGAAATCACGAATATCTGATCTTACCGTTTTTAAAAATTCGGCCATTTTGAAAATTAAAAAATTACAAAAGAAACCCAAGCGGGCATACGATATCCTTGATAAATCAACATAGTATCAAATTCTTGATTTTCAAAAGCGGTTGACAAAGGAGATTGAGTTGTAGCACTCGAGTTGCTAAAAGTGACCCGCTGTCGATGAGAAACAGATGTGCTAGTGTAACCTGATACGGTATAAGAGCCCATATTTTCGGGTGTAACGATTGCTATTGGTTTTGAAATTGGACTTGAAAAAGTGATTGTGAATTGTGCGTTGTTTACTCCGTATCTTCCGCTGCCAGAACTATATGTTTGAGTCATAGAAGCAACATTCAAAGCGTCACTTGTAAGATTCCATGAAGTAAGAGTTGCGTTTGCCGCCACAATCGTTCCGGATGCACGAGCCATGCCACCACCACCAGCAGATACAACAAATTTTATATATTCATTTGAAAAATTTGTGCCTTGATTACCAAGGCCTCCTGAGGAGGTTGGATTTCCGAATCCATTCCCCGCCAATTGAATAGTTACAGTATTGCTAGTCATTCCAGTAATTTTGTATCCAACCATGCCTGTATTCCCATATCGATTCATTGGAGTCAACTGAATCGCGTCTGAGTCAGATCCTGTCGAACTAACATAACCTTCAATAAGTAAATCTGCAGATCCTAAATTATGATTAAAAGTTAATGTGGCGCCATTGGTAACTGAGTTGCTAGCATCATCGGTCTTAACCCATCCAGTACTAAAATTTCCGCCTGTTCCTGCTACGCTTGCAATATCATAAATATTGTCTGCGCCTCGTTTTATGAATTTCTTACCTTTGATGGTAAAATTGCTTTGTCCGTTGTATGATGATAATGACATGATATTTAAAAATTAAAAAACTATAAGTGAAATATAAGCGGAATCATACCAGAGATTATTAGAGCCCAGCCCAATTTTAATAGAATTGCTTCCCACATTATAGAGATCAGAATACAAAATAGGATACCCGTCTGATCTTTCTCCATTATCATGAACCGCAACCGGATTCGGTACTGGACTAGTAAAAGTAACAGTATACTGACCAGCCTGATGGTCGGTAATACTTGATACATTAAAGCTATTAGAAGCACTTAATTCATTGGTCATATTTGATGCAGTTCCATCAAATTCTACATATGCACGCGGACCAGTTCCGCCTCCACCGCCGCCATTTGCTTGAATCCAACCGCCAATTGAATCGGTATAAACATAAAGTGCAGCGCCATCTTCATCGTACCATAAATCTCCATCAGATGGATTAGTTGGAGCAGTCTCATCAGTAGTAACACTTGCTCCACCGCCGCCGCCGCCGCCGCCGCCGCCAGATCCCATTTTTGCAGATGCAACAACTTTGATATATTTTGAAGCCCAGCTTTCTTTGCTCCAGGTTCCAGAGCTGGAAACATTAAAAAATCCTCCAGCACCTAATTGAAGAGTAAGCTGGTTTTCGGATATGTTATCAATAGCAGCTCCATCCATTTTTGAGCCTTGAGCAGATGCAGCGCTATCAGTAAATATTTGATACGCGTTGGTTCCCTCCGCATTATGCGATACCCAAATTTGAGTCACAAAATCTGTCGTTCCCAAATTATGATCGAAAGTCAAAGTCGCGCCATTTGCAACTGCTGTGGTTCCATCTGTGTTGACCCATCCAGTACTAAATGCAGAACCATCTGTTCCTGCCGAGATATCATAAACCACTGCGCCGTTATCAACTCGTCGAGTATAAGTTTTTCCTCCAAATGAAAATGAATTCATGGAGTTGTTGGTTAATGTATCTTTAATAGACATGATTTATAGATTTTGTAATTTTTCTTTTAATTGCTCGGCATCTGTACAAGCATCAATTTCGTCCTGAATTGTAGCATATTTTGCGCGAATTTTAACGCGCTCAGCTTCTGCATTATCGAAATCATTGCCTGGAATTTGTTTCATAATAATTTCGTCATGGGGCTTAAATTCTTCGGCTCTAGCTTCACGACGAGCAGCATGCACAATTTCCTTTGCTTTTGGTAAATTAATTTTGATCATCTTGATTTTCCTCGGGTTGCGGCTCAGATTCAACTTCTGGCTCGGGTTCTGGTTGAGGTTCTTCGTATCCTCTGCGACTTTCCAAAGGAAGCTTGGTTAATAATTCTTGTAGCTTGCTTTCGCATTCAGCAACATCTGATTGATATTTTTCAACCATAGCTTCAATTTCAGAAATTGCAGATTCAACGGCTTTTGAATTATCTTGAACGCTTTCAAGGCTTGCTTTTTTAGAATCAAGTTCTGTGGTTGCTCGCTTTTTGGCAAACAAATCATCTTGAACTTTAAATGCTTCGTCTGCAACCTTACGCAATTCAATGGCGCTATTTTTTTGCTCTTCGGTTGGTTCTTCAGAATCTGCTACAACAGCTTCTGCTTCTTCTGCAGCAGACAATTTGGTTTCCCAATCTGTTTTTTTCTCGAAAGCTTCGGTTTTTACAGCTTCCCATGCAGCAAGCAATTCTTCTTGTTTGAGTTCAAGCTCAGCAATTTCTTGCTTAAGCAATTCGATGTTTTCATTGTTTTTGGATAAATTTTCTTTTTCATTGCTCAAATTTGATTCTGCATATTCAAGACTAGATTTGCAGTTTTCAAGTTGTGCTTGAGCTTCTATTTCGCCGCCAATTCCATCGTTCAAATCGGCGTCATCAATATCCCAGGCGTCGCGAAATGTTCGGTCAGCAGGAACTTCATCGGTTGTACCGATTCTGTATAGTGTTCCGAATTTGAGCATTTGTTGCGCCTGCTCGTGAACTTTGTCAACCGATAAATTGTCCACAAAATGTGTGACGGCTACGGTTGGATCATTATATATTAATATATTTTTCATGATTAAAAAACTAAAAGATGAATAGGTCTGTCTTGAGGAACCCCATTTTGAGGCTGATTTACTCCAACATATATTTTATTTGTTGATGTTGCCCCTAAGCCGGTGGTTGTGTCATAAGGCAAAGCGATTGTTTTAATTGCGCTCGAAGTTACATCTGAATAAGCAGCTCGATATTCTCCTTGCCAAGAGGAAACGAGTATTGGATTATTTATAGTAGATGTTAAATTTACTTCATATACTCCAGTGCTTACATCGTTAATGCTTGATACATTAAAGCTGCTTGTTATACTGCCAGTTAAATTTGCGCTTCTTCCATCAAAGACTACATATGCACGTGGGCCAGCTCCGCTGTCAGCAAGGAGTACTGTGGCGGCTCGCTGAACAAAACTTGTGTTATCTACTTGACAAGAACTTCCAGGAGCCATAGCAAATGTGATGTTTTGCTGATATGCATGCCCACTGCCTCCTCCTTTTCTTGTTGCCCCAACAATGTAACCGGTACTAGAGCCAGGAGGATAATATGTTACATCTAGTGTAGCGCTTTGGTTGCTGCTGGCACTGTAAACTAGATGGACAAGTATAAATTTATCTTTATTATAAAACCTTGCTCCGTCTGTGGCATTTGTTAAATTAATCCCAGTTGTATGACCTGCATCGCTATAAAAAAACTGATCGGCAGCTGCATCAATTGCGGAGGTTCCATAACTACCGCCTCCACCGCCGCCGCCAGCCAATAAATTGGTGCCGCCGCCACCGCTTGCGCCACCACCGTCGCTACTGACGGTAGCTTGCCAAACGCCAATATGAGCATCGCTTGATAAATATAAACTGCCATCGAGATATCTTGCTTCCCATGCTACTAATTGATAAGGCATAGAAATATCAATTGATTGATATGTGTTGGTTAGTGTTGCGGTAACAGAATTACTTTTTAGGTAAGTGCTGTTTCCTCCAGACCAACATTGTTGCATTTTAATTTCTCCAGTGGTAGCATCAAAATTCCAGCTCAACATTCCGCCTTCATCTTGGTTAGAATTAGTTGCATAGTCGGATAACTCTAAAACTCCACCGCATTTTCCATTTGAAGGCACGGGTATAATGATTACATGATCATCCGCACTTTGATCTTCTCCATGAAATGTTCCGGAATAAAAATCAATACCGCTTCCTCCACCAACAGCTCCATTGGTTTGAATCCATGCATCTCTATCTTCAAAGTATACATACAATGAAGCAGTATCTTCATCCCACCATAAATCGCCATCGCTTGGCGAGCTAGGAGCATTTTGTGAAACAGAAATTGAACCGCCGCCTGTACTTGGTGTGCCTCCAACGCCTCCTTTGGTTATGATTTCATTTATTTTTGTACGAATTTCATTCATACTCAATGGACCAGCATCACGACCAATCAATGGGCCAGTACCGTATCCATCTTCAGGACCTTCATTTGCGTATGCTGCAGAAACAGTAATTTGTCCAGTCATCGCAGCATGACTTGTGCATACATAAGTAAAAGCACCTTCACCTGCAGTGCTTATATTAATTGCTCCGTTAGATTCATTAATTTGGCCTACTGATGGAGAAGCATTATTAGTGATGCGCATAGGATGCCCGCCGCTAGCATTAGTAATGTTGATTGCATCTCCAGCTCGAAAAAATAAGTCGGGATTTCGGGCATCAACTAATCCGTGTCCATTCCAAAGATAATAAGAGTTGCCAGAAGCGGTTACAGTATAATTATATGTGGCCATCGAAGTAGATTACACGATAATTTATTTTTTGTGAGTTTGAATTTTTTGTATTACAAATTTAAGTATTTCACTGCGCTTGATATCTTCTGTTCCAAAGTAAAATGTATGAACACCTTGATCTTTACTTTCATTGTCATTAAATAATTTATACATATCTGCAAATCCACTTTTTCCATTGATGTCACTTTGCATAGGATCACCGCAAATAATTAATTTACTGTTTTCTCCTAATCGCGTCATTAAAGTTGTTAATTCTTTGAATGTAAAATTTTGTGATTCATCAGCAATTACAATTTCATTTCTCCAACTTGCTCCGCGCAAATAATTAATTGGCATGCCTTTTATTATATCTTCTTCTTTTACAGTTCGAGCTTGTCCAGGCACCAAAAGTTCTTCGAGTTTTTCGTTCATGGGCATCATGTACGGATTAATTTTTTCGGCCATTTCTCCGGGAAGTGCGCCTAAACTCTTTTCGCCGCTTTCGGCAATAGTTCGTACATATGTTATGCTGCGCTCATTGTTCATGTTGAATAACTGCAGAGCACCATATATTGCGACAAATGTTTTGCTGGTTCCTGCGGGTCCACTTATAAATATTATTTTTGAATCTTTGTCAAATATAATTTTTAATAATTCTAACTGTTTGTCTGTGAGCTTTAGTTTTTTTAGCTTGATGTTAGTTTTGGTCAGAGAAGCCTTAATCTTTGCGATTTGTGCTTCGTCCACGATCTCGGGTTTTTTCTTGCGTCGAGGCATGATATAGAATAATATAAAATAAAGTACACATGTTATTTTTTTTAATTCAAGATAATAGCGCAGATTGGTTTTATATAGCCTGGGATTTTTTTTGATTCGAACATATGTAATAAAAATTATAAAATTAATTTCATATTGAAAAAAGGCACCCCCGGCGGTTGCTGCACAATACGATTACAAAATGAATTCATTTAATGGGTAGGGTCATACCGGTGGGGGTAGCATTGTGCAATAAAATAGTTGAAAAATAATGTAAAAAAAGCTTGACTTTTGCCCATTCTTGTGGTATGTTGTATACATAATAAGATAAACAAGATAACAAATAAAAAAATGACAAATCTAACAGAACGCGAAAAAATCCTCATCATCACAAAAATACTTAATAAAAAAGCTTGACTTTTAGTAAAAAATAGATTAGATTGTAAATATGATTAAGAATAATAAAACAATACAAGTAAGAATTAAAAAGTGGTCAACCCATTGGGCTGTCAAAATCTTCGATCAAGGCATTGATGCAGAAGGTAACGATCGCCCACGAGTTCGCACTGCTTCAAGCGAATCTCATCTCAATAGAATCATGCGAGACGAAGGTCTCAATCAGTTCCGCTTTAATGTTGTTTTTCAATAATAAAGCTTGACTCAATCAACTTTTTCAACTAGATTAATACTATGCAAAACTTAACAGAACGAGAAAAAATTCTTTCAATAACCAAGCTCGGTGATCGTGCTTCCAAGGAACTTGACATTGTACAACTACTTGCAAGAGCCGAAGGCAACTTGCAATTTCTTGCGGAAGTCTCAAGCTCTTCCGATTGGCAAGGCTCAATGACTCAAGGGCAAGCAATCTTAGACGCTTTAAACTTTGTACAACAAGCCGCAAATCTTCACACTCAATTAAGAAACTCAAAATAATTATGCGAAAAGTAACAGAGCAAATAAAACAAGCATTCGAAAGCCGTCAACGCAAAAGCGTAGGCAATACCATGACTGACGGTCAAACCGTTTGGTTGCATGGCAATGCAATAATAAAGCGAGACCTTGACGGGTTGGTGCGTTGGTCGCTCGCAGGTTGGAACACTCCAACAACTCGCGAAAGAGTCAACGGCATTGTCGATGCCGGAGTTCATCAGGTAAACTTTGAGCCTATCCTAAACGGTCAAGAAATTAACCCAAACGATTGGTTTGCCGCTCCTCATTCAGTAGGCAAGCCGCTAGTGTTCTAATCAGCTAAAAAGCTGACCAATCCGGCTGGGGGCCCCCGGCAGTAGAATTGTGCAATAAAATAGTTTAAAGTTTTTCTTGACTTTTCGGGTTTCCTGTGCTATGTTATACTTATGTTTAAGAAAGTTAAAATCAAATACTATCTCGGAGATAAAGAAAGAATCTTCGAACTCGGTGGAATTGCAAACATCGAAGAATTCAAAAGCGAAAGACTCAAGTCTTATGGCGATGACGCTGAAATTGTCGAGATCGCAGACGATCACGAATCTGCAATGTGGGCAGAAGCCTACGAGCAAGACAAAAATTATAAGTTCAACGGATAAAAAATAAACTTTTTCCTTGACTTTCACAAAAAAATTCGTTAGATTAAAGTTATGTTAAATCAATCAAATAGAAATGTTCCCACTCGCAGAGTCGAGTTTCAAAATGTTCAGCTTGAAGTCACCCAAAGGCTCAAAGAGGATCATGGCAATGTGCAAACCTTTCGTTTGCGTACTTCCGCAGGACTAAACGAAAAGCTTGATGACGCTTGGGCTTTGAGCCGTGCAGTTTGGGAAGGCAGTCCTTGGGAAGTTCTTTCCGTTTCCGTTCTCAACTCTTTCATTGATTCCACAGATCAATTCGTTTACTAATAACTCAACCAAAATAAATCATGAATTACGACATCTTGTTTCTTATCCTACCTTGGACTTTCGTTTTCTACATTATGTGGAAATCAATCTTTTCTGAAGAAAACTATTGACATTATGTAAAAAATATATAATCTATAAAATATAAATCAAATTGCTAAAACTAAAAAATTATGAAATTGCTACAAAAAAACTACTCAAAGATCGGAAAACATATCAGAAACATAAATGCTCACAATAAACAAAAAGGTAAACACGGAAAGGCTTTCGAGAACTTTCTTGCTGAACAATTCAATTTTCCGATGCACCAACAACACAACGAAGAAGTTGACTTTCCCGTTGATATTGTAGCTCAAAGCGATGCCCCTGAAGAACTTGTTGGAGATTGGGAAGTAAAATACTATAGCAGTAAGAACATTAATTCTCTTCAGCTTGGAGATGTAAAAAGAAAATTAAAATCTTTCGCAAAAGGCTTGATTCTTGTCTTGGGCATTTACGATGGTGATCCAACCAACTTGGTTGATGTTCAATTCTTTAAAATAAAAAGAAACAAGGAAGTTCAAAAAATGAAAACAATTTGGAGTCAGGCATCTGACTTTGTTAAGGATCGAGCTAATTCAATAGAAAAAACTAGAGAGCTTTGCAGGTCAATTAATAATATGCACAAAGGAGCTTTTTACTTGAACAATCTTTGCAGACAAGAAAGATGGAGCAATAGTAAACAAAAATGGGAGAATGAGGCAAGACAAATCGCCTTAAATGTTAAACTTTCTGAATTACAACAAATAGCTTAAAAAGTTGCCCGATTCTATCGGGGGGGCCCCGCGGCAGGATTGTGCAACAAAATAAGAGAATAACGTTCCGGTAATTGAGCAATAGGATTGTGCAAAAAGATAGTTGAAAGTTTTTCTTGACTTTTGGGCTTTTCTATGCTATGTTATACATATACTAAGATAACAATTAAACAAAAAAAATTATGCAATCATTCCAAATAAAATTCCGAATCAATGAGGTTCAAAGAAATCTCCGTTACGCTACCGACTCGCAAGAGATCGCTCAACTTGAGAAAGATCTCAAAGAGTGGAAACGCCACTTGCACGATGCTGAGATGATTGAATTCGAGGAGCGTGTAGGCTTTAAGTCAATGGAACAAAACGCAGGTGTTTGGGGAGAAAGATAAAATAATCCTTGACACTTAATCGTTTAAGTGATACTTTACAATTATGACTAAATCAGAAATCGAAAGCAACATCTCTCACCTTCTCGCCCACCTTCAGTCCGATGGTCTCAGCGAGGCTCACAAGACTGATCTTCGCAATGGGATCAGAGACCTTGAGGACAAGCTCGCTCTCCTTGAATTCCAAAACGAGGGCGAGGACTTCGACTTCGGGCATCATGCCGAATGGGAGTAAAAAAAGCTTGACTCTCACCACTAAATCACTAGAATAGAATCATGGAAAAAATCACAGAACTCAAAGAAATAATTCGCATCAATACTCCACTTGCCGAAGCGGGTTGCGTTTCAAGCCAACAGCTTGTGATCACCGCTCAAATTGAACTCGATGAAATTGTCGAGAATCAAAAAGCACAAATGCTTTTTAATCTCGTTGTCCAATCTTAGGGCTTGACACATCACTTAAAATCCTTACAATTAACACTATGACAGAATCAGAAAGACTCGCAATTATCGCAAACGCAGTCGCTCAAGGCGACAATAAACTCGACCCAAGTCTTGCCAATTACATGGATGACCTCAAAGCTGAAAAGCTTGCCGAGGACTTGGTAATTCAACATGGTTTGCTTGAAGCAAATCAAAACGATGTTGAGGACGAATTCGTTTCCCTCGATGCAGTTGAAGCCGAAGAAGATGACGACTTCGACAATGACGAAAATCTTACAGACATGAATTGCGTAAGTGGTTCGATGCGTGAAATTTTCGAAGACAAATAATTGTGGAATTAACCATAATCTTAATCGTATCGTTTACTATTGGCATGATCAGAGCAGTCACAGATAAAGGACAATAAGTCAATGCTAATCCTCGAAATAAGTTGCATAATACTCGCACCCGCCTTGATGTTTTGGGTTCTCTGCCCGCTTTTTTAACTAAACGATTAAAAAGTTGACCGATCCGGTCGGGGGGGCCCCCTCAGTAGGATTGTGCATTTTAATTGGTTGATTGTACAGCCGCCAATAATTGTACTTGTATTTGTATTTGTGTATTTGGCGATTGTATTTAAAACATGTATTTTGCTATTTGTATTTAATCGCTGACCAACGAAATAGTAAAAGGGGAATGCTCTACTGCCCGGTCAAGATTTGATTCGAGATTTCGAATGGCTTTGATTACATAGTCGAGAGTGCCCACAATGCCAGCGGGTTCTCCGTGTTTTAGAATTTGATAATTATTCATATCTGTTTTTTAATTTTTCATCTCTCTCGCTTATGGCATCTTGCCTAATTTTATGCAAAAGTTTTTCATGTTGTAATCCATCTTGCTGAAACTGAGCCATTAGCTTAGAAACTTGCATGGGGTCTTGCCAACCAAGAACATCATCATAAGATTGCAAAGGAACAAAATCTCCACGCTGATTAAATACTGCTACTTCAAAAGTATCAGGATGATTGCCGTAAAAACAATCTCCACCTTCATCATTAGCCACAACACTAATCGAATAACCATTGTCAAAAGTTATGGACGCTTGAACGCCCATGTCTTTTGCGTGAGCGTGAGGTTGAAAATTTAAATCATCAAAGGTCTTCAGAATAAACATAAAGCGGTTTGTCGTTAAAGGTTAAGGTTGAGTGCTTGACGAATGTTCCATTGGAAATGTTTTTTTGCATTGTAGTCTTACCAATAAAAACATCTGTCGGACTAGTTTTTTTATCAGAAGAAATTGCAACAACGCATCCGTCATTACTTTTTGTAATTAAAAACTTCTCAGTTGTTGAAGTTCGCATTGTCTTTTTCCTCAAAAATTCTTTCATAAGTCCGAGCCTTCTCTGCGATCACAAGAAGAGCGTTGCGAGCTTCACACAAAATCTCTTCTTGCTCTAGGTCGAGAGTATCATTTGCTCTTGCGGGAGCAATTAAAACATCGTGAATAAGGTCAAGGCAAATCTCCATGATGGTAAAAGCATTTTGTTCGGGCTCGCCAAGGTTTTCGTTTTCTAGTAATCGCATAGTTTTTTCTTGTGTTTTAGTTTTCGGTGCAAAGTCCTAGCCTTAACCTTGTGAGGTCTTGACTTGGTAAAAATCATTGGGATTCTTACTTTGACTTGAGTTGCTTTCATGGTTTAAGTATGACAGATTGTAGTTGTTTGTCAACACCCAAATGAAAAAAATTGTGAAATAATTATTCCAATCATAATAATAAAAAAAGCAAGCGAGAATGTTTGTTGTGTCATGGTAAAGTGGTATCCTTTTTTGACAAATGAGAAAGGACGGAAAACTCTGAATCTACTAGCTTTTTCATCTGTGGATTCAATAGCTTGCAACAGCTGTGTTACTTGGGCTACTTGAAGAGCCTAGATTACTTCCATCTAGCAAAATTGTGAACCTCTTTCTCTCTCCCCGAAGGGTTGTAGGCGTGTTCTGACGCCTCGTTGTTCAATGCTTTCGCATCTACAGAAAGAGCAGTCCCCTGCAGGATTCGAACCTGCATTTCCTAAATCATAGAACCTTCCTCTACGATGATCACTCGCTCGCAGTCGTAACTAGTATTCTGCTCGTGGAAGTGGCGTCTTAACCATTGGACTAAGGGGACACATAAAATGTTAAAGAACTAAATACAATTATGACAAATCCATCGCGAAAGTCAAGAAAACAATTCACCTAAGTTTTTGCACAATTCGATCGCCGGGGGCCCCTGCCAGGATAAGTCAACTTTTTAGTAGCCTAACCATTCCAAAACTTTTTGTGCATCATACTCTTCTTTGTCTCCCAAGTCATCGAGAAACTCTTCAATGTCTTTGCATCCGTGATCCTCTAGTTCTTTTAATGCACGAGCTTTTGTAATTGTTAAATCTTCGGCTGATTCGTAATAATTCATGGTTTAATAATAGTTGAGTTTAATTGAAATGTCAAGAGTCAATTCCTTCTTGCACAAAGCCCGTTGAATCTTTCTTTGCCATGCCTTTCTCGATAAGACCAACAACAACACCTTTCTTGTCCAAGAAACGCAAATCAGTATCATCACCATTGACAACTTCGTAACCTTTCCAAGTCTTGGGTAATTGATTGCGAAATACTACCGCAACATTGCCACCCATAGCAAGAACCATCTCACACTTCTTGTCGTTATTCTCTGAGCGAGAAAAAGTTAAGTGGTAATTAGAAGGAAACTTTGCTTCGCCCTTGATGAACGGCTTGTCGAGAAAAGAGCACATTCTTTTGAATGACTTTGTGTAGTCGTAAAATTGAATGCCCTTGAAGTGCTTAAAAATGTTTGAGCCTTTAAATAGCTGAACATCTTCCCATGAAATGTCGCTTGTAAGATTGAGGCGGAAAACAGCTTGCATTTCTTTCTTGAGAGCCGAGCGGTAAGTGCTTGTAATCTCTTTGCATAACTTAGTCATAAACTCAGCTTTACGCTCAAAGAATAACTTTGTCTTTGCAATGCGTGATTGCTGAACGCTATTCATTTGACCACGACCTGCCGTGTTAAGGCAAGATGCCGTGCATCCTTTGGAACGCCATTGGCAGACTTCGTAGCCCGCAAGATTGGCTGGTGCAAGATGAATTCCCTTGGTGATGTAACCCATTTTCTCGCCTTTGAGAATTTTTTGGTTACCTGATGTGAGTAGAGTTGTCTTAATCATAGTTACAATTATGTCAGATTAGCTCGCAAAGTCAAGTCTAAAATACAACTAAGTTTTTGCACAATTCGATCGCCGGGGGCCCCGGCCCGAATAGTGTATCAATATAATAGAATTGATCAGCTCAATGCTCACAAAAAAGCCTCCCCGAAGGGAGGCTAGTATTTCGCTCCGTATTTGGAGCAACCAATTAACTCACCGACCTTTTGAAAGTCTTGTTTGAGCAAGTGGCTCGAAGCACATGGCGACGATTGATCCGACGATTTCCACCATTGGTGTCTTGGAAAATCACATTGCGAGGTGTGACATTAATGACCTTAGCGGAATACACTTTCCTTTGCTCGCCTTTTTTGACAAGAAGGGAAACGAAACGACCCTTGAGAGAGTCAACGACATTTTGGAGTTTTGGTTCTATGCTCATAATAATTTTAAGTTTAGGTTTAGGTTTGAGATTAAGAAACTGATACTTGAGAGGTCAAGCCAACTTCGGAGTCAAGGACTCCATGAAGTGCAAGAGAACGATTTGGCAATGCAGTAATACCACCTTTAAGAATGTGAGTAAAACCATTGTAAAGAGAGTGCATGGTTCTTTCAGAGAAGTCATCATGTTCGGGTTTGTGCCATTGCTCAACAACATCTGCAATTTTAGCCTTGCTGATTGCACCATTTTGATACGCACGAATCACAAGGTCATGAGCTTGCTCATTGCCAAGTTCGTACTGCTTGTAAGCTTGAATGCGTTGCTCATCGCTTGCCCAAGTCTCGGTCATTTTGCCAAGAGTGCGAGCAATAACTTGAGACAAGTCATTCAAAATGTTTTTGGTGTGTCTGCGAGCAAGAACAACCTCGTTTGTGAAAATAAGGTTTGAGCAAACAAATGGAGCGTTACCCATGCAAAGACCCGCAGGAAAGCATTTGTCGTGCGAGTTGCGAAGCCCAACAATAGTTCCACGCTCGTCATTGTCAACACCTGTGTTCTTGACATGAAACAAGCCAAAGTAACGCTGACCATAACGATGAAGAGAATGATAAGTGTTAACGATTTCCCAACCATTGTCTTGCATTTGGTTTTGAACTCGATCCACAAGAAACGAGTGACTGATTGGTTGCCATGAATCTGTTGCTTGAGGAGTAGCAACTGCTTTAACATCCTCGAAAGAAGATTCTTTTGTGGCACATACGGAGAGATTAATTCTGTTATTCATACTTTTTTTAGGTTTGAGTTATTGTCTTTGAAGCTTTAATTATACGAAATTTTTGTGTGTTAGTCAAGCTTTTTTTTACGATTAAGTGCATTTTGTTTGTCCACAATCTCTGCAAGCCTAAGCAATTCGTTTGTGGCATTGGATTTATCTGCGTGTCCGGCTTTTGGGCTTTTAAGAATTTCGGTCAAAATTCTTACTACTGTTGTCCATGTTGGTGTGCAATCAATTGTTTTCATAAGTATAATTATGAAGTAAAAGAGTAATCCTGTCAACAACTTTTTTGCATTTAGTTGAATTATGCAACAATCTAAAAGAATAGGTCAGCGGGGGGGCCCTCGCGGGGATAGGTTAACTTTTAAGCTCTTTTCTCCAATTGATAAAGTTGGCTAAGCAAAATACCATGCGCAATCTTTTTGCCAAAATGGTCCTTGCCTTGTAGGCCTCGCTTCTCAGTAATCGCAAGCTTGTGCCCCATTTCGCGCACTTGTTTACGTAGATTTTCAATTCTAGACTTGTTCATGATTTCCTTTCGTTGGTTGTGAGTAATGGTGATAAGCACTTTCTGCTTCCGCTTGAGATTCAAAATGAACTTCAATTAAATCTTTTTGGAAATAAGGATGCCAGGAAGTATCTGACTCCTCAAACCAAAGGCTCCACATGTCAGAGTCTTGGTCGTAAGATGGTTTTTCAAGAGGTTTGCCTTCGCAAATTGCATTTATGTAATCATTCATTTTATTGTCCCCACATTTGGTTGTGCATTTCAACATCAGTTTCATCTTTAGTTGGTGATTTTGAATGCTGTGCTTGAAAAACATCCTCAGCATCTAAATCTTCATCAAGAGCATCTCCATCGTAATCTGTATGATTCTCTTGAATCTCGAAGTTTTCGTGTTCTTCGCCCAAGCTAATTGAAACATGGTCGCTAGTAATAATAATTCTGCCTCCACCAACTATTGCTAGTCGAGCTTGCAGATCGTTAATAATGTCTTGCAGTTCTTTCATAATCAATACCAACAATGATAAACAACTTTGTCGCCTTTGTCAAGAGCTTTTTTTGCTTCTTCAATGAATTGCAAGTCTTGCTCTTTGTGGAAATAATTTGCCGAAGAAGGATTTCCATCTTCACTTTCCCATAGGTAGGAATCGTCTCCGAAAAAGAAACCTTGTGTTTCGGGCAAAGCGAAATTTTCAATTGCTTCTTCCAAGGCATCAATGTCATTAACATCTAGCTCTAGGTCAACACAATTAAAGTCGCCCATGGCATCACCATCTGTTTGTGCATTTGGTCTGCCTTTGTTATTCCAAAGTTGTTCCATCCAACCTTGTAGCCTGTTGTGCTTTCGCCAATAAGCTAATTCGTTTCTAGCTTCAGATTCCTCTTCGGGAACTGCGTATGCGTATTGATCTAATCCCATAATTTTTTTCTTTTGTTTACAATTGTGCTGATTGAAAAGATGACTCTATTCTAAGCTCATCTCTGAAAGATGTCAAGTCTGAAATGATGTCATCCAAAACTTCTTCTGCTGACTGAAAAGTACTGCCAAGCGGAAACTTTTTGGGATGAAGTTCGTGTTGATCAAGGCAAACTTTAGACATTGGATCTGCCCATGCAAGGTTACCTTTTGTGAGTTGCATAATCATTTCTCTGATTTGTGATTGTGTCATAATACTGCTAATACTTGTTTGGTTTCTAATCTTACGGCAAAAGCATAGTCTACCATTTGTTCCGTGTCCTTGTCAACAAAATTCTCATACTTGTATGGATTATAAGTTACAGGTCTAGCAGTAGGATGCGAGTCGATCCACTCACCAACGAACCAAGGTTCAATGTAACCCTCAATACCAGCATGAACATTTTTGCGTTGCTCTTTTAAAACTCTTGCTCTGCCATGCTTACTCACTTTGAATACGCAACTGTGCAAAGAAAGTTCTTTGGCATGAGCTTTAACAAGTCCGTCTTGACGAATACTCCAACAGTCTTTGTGCAAATTCTTGTAAGCAAAGACAGGCTGATTGAGATTAATCTCATACTTTTTGTCGTTAGGCTTTGTCTTAATCATTACTTCATTATGACAGAATTGATGCGAATGTCAAGAAAACAATTCGCTTAATTTCTTACACAATACGATTACAGGGGGGGCGAGCTGCACAAAACTTTTAATTCAATTAACTATTGTATTGAACGCAATTTACTTTAAATTTTTATTTAATTATTTTAATTTGATTATTTAGTATTTGAATATTTGTCTTTTGTTATTTTATTCTTTATTGTCTGTTATTGCTCTTATCATACCTATTGTAAAACTTATTATTATTATTACGATGATCTCCATTTACGCCGTGCCAGAATACTTTTTCCAGATCTCCAGGTCAAGATCGGTCACAGACTTTCCTAATTGTCTTGCAATGTTCTTGAAGATGTTTGCAAAATAAAAGTAAGTGTTCTCATTTTGAGGCGTACTTTTTGGGGCGTCATTGTATCCCTGATCCCTCAGGAACTGTAGGATGTGCGTATCAAGCATAGGCTCATTGAAATCTTCCCGCGAATGAGAAAGAAAAAAGCGTGCAGTTTTAAGACCAATGCCGCGAACCTGCATCAAGCTAGTAAGATTAACTGCTCGTAGATCGCGAACCTTAACTACATCAACATAAGAATTAAGTCTTTGACTGTATGGACTCAATCTTGCCCAATGCATTACTTCACTCAATCTTTCTAATTTAATTAATTTTTTAATACTATTGAATGGTGTTGTTTCTTTTGTTATGTTCTTTGCTCTTTCAATAAATAATTCTAATTTAGGAGCTTCAATTGCAGATTTCTTACCTGCGACATTAATACAAAATAAGATGAACTCTTCTAATTCGTATTGTGTTCTGTTGTAGTTTGTTACTTGTGCCGGATTAATCATAATAATTTTTTGGTTAGGTTTAGTTGGCAATGTGAAATACTTCGCGAAGCTTGTCCATGTCTTGCCCCGTAAAAAAGACAGAGCGAACATAATCAATGTCTTCTGCTTCTACTTTTTCCATGCGTTCAATTGCCTCCCATGCAGGAAGACGCTCACGCTGCATTCTGCCCCATTGAATAACTACTTTCGTGTGAGGAAAGTATTCAACAAGTTCTTTAAGTTGGTGATCGGTGATGTAACCCCAATTTGCCATGATTTGTACTAATGTGTTCATAAGTAATAGTATGACAGGTTAAGGAATAATGTCAAACAAAAAACCCCATCCAAGAGGTTTTCCTGGACAGGGTTGGGATTGTATGATTAAGAAAATTAGTGTGGGAAGGGATTACTGTATACCCTCGACTTTTCGGGATGAACATCAGTTCATAGTGTTCCTACTTCGCACCACAAATTAGACTTGGTATTCGTCATCAGCTCATCCGATTGGACTCTGCTACCTCACCACAAGGAATTTGCGTACCTTAGCCCGCTCATCACAGGCTTGCTCAGTCACCCACAGGAAGGATTATAAGCCCTTCCAAATAGAATGGAACGAGTCAATGTCCGATACTCAGCTATCGACTCATTGTTCCAAAGTGTTATAAAATGTTAAAGATCAATTTATTTTATTTGATTGAGTTTTGTTCTCAAATTTATGTATCTATTATACTCTATTATTTGTTATTTGTCAAGAGTTTTTTTATTTATTTTACTTTTATTTATTCTTAATAAGTCTTCTTGTATTTGCTTGATGTAATTGTATGTATTATTTGCATCAATTATTTTATTGTTTGGATATTGAGTGCAATGATAAAGATCAGCAACAAATTCATTTAGCTTGACGAGCTTAACATAAACATATTCTTTTTCGGTTAACTCGTTTCTTAATTCTCTTTCTGTTGCGAACATCGAAAGTTTTGGAGAGAGTGATTTAATCATCGTTTCTTAACTCCTTTGTTTCGGGAGGAAACACATGACAAGGTTCGTCTGCTCCGTTTTGCTTGATGTACCAAGAAGGCGGATCAAAAGGTTGAACAAGCATACCAATGAATCCATGCTCAACAAAATACTTGAGTATCTTTGATCTGCCAATTCCGTTCATAGGAACATTTATCTCTGTACCAACTTTCGGTATTGGCTTGTCAGATGACCATTGAAGCTCTTCAAATTCAGTATAAGAATTAACAGGTTGTTGTACTATTTCGTGCATAATTAAACAATAATTCCTTTTAATCTAAGTCTTGCTCTAGCTTCTTGAGCTTTGGCTTTTTGTTTTGCGTTAGCTTGATCCGCAAGCATCGTGTGATAATAAATACTATCCTCTGCGATTGAACCGAAGTTCGCAAACTTTCCTCTTTTATTAGCAGGAGTGTGTTTGCCACTCTGTATGTCATTCATAACTTGACTTGCTCGTGCGTTTTTTGCAATGCTCATAATTTCCTTTTGTTAGCAATTAATGGTTGATGTACTCTATTATGACAGATTATTCTGACCTGTCAAGCTTTTTATAATACTTTGTTTCCTACTCTGTAAACTGACCATGTCTGTTCGCCCTTGTATTGGCTTAGTCGAAAGTTGTTGTCTGTTTCTGCCCAATCAACTGCACCTTGTAGTGAACGAAAATAAAGAGGCGATTCGCTCGGACTCGAATCATCTACGAGCATATAAACTCCCTCTGCGAGATCGCATGGATGCGTGTTCTTTTCGTTTTCGACTTGAGCTTGGTACTCAAGGTATTCAATTTGTTCTTGGCAATAATTCATAACCCTAAGTATATCAGATTAGGATTTCTTGTCAAGTCTTTTTTTTGTTAAATTTGCTTTTTCCTCCGAAAGCTCCTGTTGGAGTGGCAAGTCCACCTTTGTGTCCAACCATCCCTTTTCCGCTTTTCTTTTTGCCAACTAAATACTTATTTGTGTTTATTTGATTCATATTTGATTAAATTTTGTTTGCAATTAACTTGTATGCTTTATCTATTGCTAAAGACATTAATGTTAAAATTGTTATTGCTCCTACGCAACTTATTATTGAATGTATTATTTCGTATATCATATTGTTTATTTGAGTTTGTTTATTTTGCCTTTTATATCAAGCAATTATATTGTTTATTTAGTGTTTTGTATTGTACAAGATATGAAATTATATTATTGCCTTTTATATCATGCAATATGTACATATTTAAATGTTTTATCGACACATACAAGATGATGTGTTTATTGCTTGTACATAAACTCAGGACTATCTGTCCACATACCTTTGGCTCGTTTGCCGTTATCAGTCTTGAGGTTGATGGTCTGCTTTAAATGCTCGATCATTGCCTTGTCATCATCATTTTGTTTATTTGATGTTTTATTTTTTGCAATTATTTCGCTTATTTGATCTAGTATAAAATCTATTTCTCTTCGTGTGTGCATATTATTATTTATTGTATATTATTATTCGCCTAATCGCATTAAATATTTCTTTAGATTGCGGGCTTCAAGCAACGCTCTTTCGGGATTATCTTGTTCAAGAAAGAATTGTATTGATTCATTAGACATAAGCACTTCATTCATCTCGTCATCACTAATCAAATCAACTTTAGATTCAATTAATTGTAATATTTCGTAAG
>CAACVD010000196.1_pt1 | contig 25760 bp, 35 predicted proteins | sample 2381771 | NCBI WGS metagenome assembly CAACVD01 (sample SAMEA5211965, study PRJEB30684) | marine metagenome | biome: Marine; feature: Epipelagic; material: Water | collected 2015-10-15 | depth 15 m
CCTAGCGGCCGAGAATGCCAATATGTATCCACCTGGTTTCAGAGTCCTCAAGCATTCCTGCCAGGTCTCCAATGCACCCGTGTTCGAATCCCAGTCCTTGGCCAAGAACTCTATGCCATATGGCGGGTCTGTGACTATGCTGTCAAAACAGTCGTCTGGTTGTGTCTTAAGATATTCTATGTTGTTTTTGTTTACGATCGTATAACTCATTTGTTTCTCCTGTAGCAGTTATAGTTGTTATTATTCGGTCCAAGGCAACGGTTGGTTGTCATCGTTGTTTATTGGTTGTTCTTTTTGTTCTAGCAGTTGTTTTCCCAACCAGATAAGCATAGTGGGATTACCTTCTTCGGCTTTCTGCCATTGTAGCCTCCTCAACTTGGCTTTACCATTGGCCCTACCTTTTTGTAGTAAATCCGGGAAATTCCTTTGTAGTGTGTCCACACTTATGCTCAATACTTCGGCTATCTCTTTGTTTGTGCAATGGATTGCGGCCATATTTTCTATAATTTTGGTATCTACTTTGACTCGGGGTCTCCCGCCTTTGTTTTTGGGGGTATCTTGTGCTAATATCTGTTCAACCTGATCTTTATCAGTCATTTTACTCTCCTTTTTGTTTTATGGGTGTAGTTCACCCGCCATCTATGTTATTATAGATGTACTGTTTCAACTTTGACTCTGAAAGATCTCTTTACGATTCTTCCAACGGAAGTGGTCATAGTGCAGGTCACCGTGTAGACCACACCTTCAGTTCCTGCGGTAAGCACTATGGTTGATGTAGTGCCTGTGGTTGACGTTGCCGCCAGTCCTGTTATCGCAGTTGATGTGGCTAGTGTTGGTGAAGTTTCTGCTTCTGATGTGATAGCATATGACACACTGGCAATAGAATCTGATCCTAACCAATCACTCCATTGTATCACGTAGTCTAGTGTTGATCCTGGGTCTTTTCTGATGAAAGCCCCTACGTTGTCATTTTCATATCCTGTTGTTGATGCCATATGTTTCTCCTATAGATATTTATGTTTTGCTGTGTACCTCAAATGAATGCACGAATGTCCTGCCCTTGTCAGTCTGTGCTTCTACTTTGATTGTGTGTATACCAGTGGTGTTGGGTGTAAGGAAACACACTGACCTGTGTAGTTGTGTGCCGTGCAAGACTTGATTGCTGTGTGTGTAACTGTTGTTTATGGTCACGTTGCCTTGTGTGACTGTGTGTGTCACAGCATTTAATTTTTCATCTGCTTTCAATCTGTTGATGTAATCAATTGATACATCAATATCAGATCCTGTTGGTATTTCCAGATACTGTGATTTGTTTCCTTGTTTCCAAAATGTCCTTGCCATTATAATTTAAAATCCTTTTTCCAGGTCTGCAATGACCAATATGCTGGTGATAAAGTCTTTTGTCCTTTGACATCATCAAGTATTGCACCCATCCTAGCATTGAAACTTCTTCTCCTTGCTGGATTGTTCCTGCCAATGCTCATACCTTTCTGACCAAAGTTCACTTTCTTCACATTGCCAGTTGATCTATCTTTCACGAACACTTTGAACTTCTTGACATCACCTCTCATCACCTTGTTCAATTTTACTTCTCTACCTTGATACTTTGCCATACTACTATCTACCTTGTCTGTTATACTTTTTATAACTTCTTTTTTTGTGTTTGTTCATACTGGACATCTTTGTTTTACCATTTCCAATACTGGTTCTTTTTGGTGTGTGTTCTAACACTGATGATTCTTTCGCTTTAGCCATCGTATCCTGGTATTGTTAGTACTCTTGGTCTGATACCCGTCGCCCAAGTCTTGTATCCCCTCCAAGTGGGTGATTGATCCCATCTTGTCAAGGCAGTTTCTTTGTTTTGCGAATCCGCGGTTGATATCCTTGTCTGAGGATCAACTGCCGCTGTCCTTGTTTGTGTATTTACTGTGTTTGTCCTTGTCTGTTGCACCACTGTGAGTGTTCTGTTTGCTTCTGCTTCAAGCACGAATGTTCTGGCTAGATCTGGACCAGGTAAACTTTCACCTGCGGCTACCACTGTCATAGATGATGCCAATGCAGGCAGTTCCAACACGGTGTCTATGGTTAGTATTATACCAATTGCCGATTGTGTCAGTGTTTTTGTGAAAGCACTGATCATTGGTGCTTCTCCACCTACAAACAAGTCCACATCTTCTGTCAATGCGAATGTACCAGTTGGAGTTGCTTCTGCTCTTATGGCCAATCTCAATCCAGCATCATCAAATGTCATCGTGGCAGTTGTTGATTCTGATTCAATCACACTCAATTGGAAACCTGCGTTTATTCCAAATGTCATTGCACTTGATATTGTTGCTGATCCTTCTAATAGGAATCCACCTTGTCCAGTCTGTGTGAAACTTGCTGTCTGTGTGCCCACATCACTGGCAGATAATCCGTGTTTGACACCCAATATGCCAAATGTTTTTGTGAATGTGCCCAGTATGTTTGAACTACCTAGTACGTTAGGTGAAAATAAAAATCTCAGATATGCCTGTGTGGCCGCTGGTAATACCTGTGACCTGTATGGTGCCCTGTCATCTACAAAACTGCCTCTGTCCGCACTATGTAGGTCTTCCCAAGCACTGTTGCCTGTGGGACTGTTGCCTGTGCCTTGATAGTGTTCCCATTCATTACCCATATTGAAAGCATTGTTGCCTGATGACAATGCAGGTGTTGTGTCTGCTCCGGCAAAAGGCACTTTCAAACTTATGGCTGTTGAGAGATCTGTTCTGTCAATGTTGGATATGGTTTGATCTGTCAACACATTTGGTCTGGCTAACTCATTCCTTACGGATCTGTTACCTGCACCACCAAAGTGTGCTGAAAAATCTCCTAGATCAACCTGCCAATCTCTCTCAGTGTTGGGAAACACATTGCCTTTGTCTGATCCACCTTGGGTCATTGTGTATTGTGCATTCTCTACCTTTGTATTGCCCATACTTGAACCTTGGCCTGTTTCCAATGCTGTGAAAAGGTCCGGAGAATATGGATATGCTGTTGAACTGGCACCTTGTCCTCTGGTTATCTGTATGTACTCTGATATCTGCATAGCACCAACGACTGCATCAGTGGGTTTTGAGAATCTACCTGCGTTCCAATTGAAACTGATTTCGTCTGTTGCTGAAGCATCCAAGGCTCTCAATCTACCTTGTTTCTCACCTGGTCTCACCGTGCTACCATCTCCTGCTGTCTGTGTGTATCCCAGTGTGTCATTTTTGACATAATCACCTTTGATGAATGTCTTGCCTGTGTATTTGACCTGACATTCGACGCTGTCTATGGTGAACTGGCCAAGTTTGTCTATTTGTATCTCAACTGCTATGGGTAAGAAAGTGCCTGAGTGCGAAAGATATGTGGAATCAGTGCAAGTGAATGTGTGTGTTGATTGTTGATCTAATGTTATGGTCTGTGATGATCCAAATTTTGTGTCATCAAATATTTGCTCAGTTGAAAAATTAGTTTTATTGACATTTATTTGTCCAGTTGACACTGAAGCAAAAGGTGTTGACATATTGAATAGTTTAGATGGTGTTATTGTTATCTTGAATGTGACTTCATCAATGGTCGTGGTTGTAAGTTCTCTTATCTCTGAGAAGTCAAAAAACAATCTCGGTGTCTGTGCAGGCAGTTGATTGTTGCTAGGGTTGAATGGCTGACCTGCCGTGTTGACAGTTAAAGGTTGAGGATCCTCAGTGAAATCATCAACGTATCCAGGATCAGCATACTTTTTCAGGTCAGCGGCACCTATCGTAGATATGCCTGCAAATGTTCCTGTGTAAAGGATGGCCGCACCACCACCTTCTGTGAGCCTGTCCATAGAAACAGGTTTCCTGAAAGCAGTTGTCTGCTGATTTGAAGCATTGTTAGTCGCAACGATGGGATCCAACGTTGGTATGCTTGAACTTGTTGTTAGTGTTGCGTCACCAAGTAAGGTTGCCATTTAGACTCCTTACACATTTCTAATGTAGTTCTTACCTGTAAGTTTTTCAATATCACGGATCATTTCTTCCATATTGATCTTGATTCTCTTACCTGTTGCTTTATGATATGAGTAATATTCCCATTCGCCTTCTTCGTTGTGTGATGATAATCTATTAACATTACCTGCTTCGTCTCTCACGAACACTTCCGATGAACTTGATTCATCTTTGGCGTAGATGTGTGAAGCATTTGCTATACCTGATGGATCACCTGATTGGTTGTGTAATACTATTGTTTTCTGTGCATCTATGTCAAGGTTGAACTCAACTGTGTCTGGTGCTGTCTTTGAAGCCACTGTGGAAGTGGTGTTTGATCTACCTTTGACTGCCAACACATCTGTTGTGGTGAAAGAGCCTGCCGTGCAAGTAGAATGTGACAGTTTCAATTGGTTCTGGTTGGCGAATGTTTCTAGATCATATTGTATTGGTCTTTCTTCTGCTTCGTCTGACTGACCAGTTCCTGTTCCTAGGTATTCTCCACCATCGTGGAATTCAATTGCTTCAAACCTAAGTGCCATACCAACTGGTTGTTCAAAACCCAATCTGTTTTGGATTTTGATCTGTTTGTCTTCCAGTCTACCTCTCGTGCCATCCACAACCACTGCTGGTGATTTGGTTCCTGTCTGCAGATACTTGCCTGCTGAGTGTGTGGCATTGGAAAGATTAGATACAGCATCATACAATGTGATAGTGGTTGTGGCACCTGATCCTGTGATGGCTGTGTCTGCATCCACTTCCAGATATCTGCTCATATCTCTCAATTGACTGCTACTTGTTGGGTCACCATCAAAGAAGAACAATGCAAAATCATTGAATGCATTCTGTTCACCTGTTGTGAGTGCTCTACCCAACACCACTGAAGTTGATCCTGCCGTGGTTGGTGAAAGATCTGTGTCTGTTGATGCGAAACCATTTTTCCTAAATTGGAAGTCATCAAATGAAGTAAGCAATAAGTCTCCTGTGCTGTCTCTGTCTTTTCCCGCTTCTAGTTCTAGTTTGTTGTCTGTTCTGATCCTACAATTACCTTTGCCTGATGCGCCCGAATCTGATACATTGATCATCAAGTTACCATCGATGTTGGCTTCAAGGCTTGATTTGCTGTTTCTCCATCTCACGAAACCATCTGCATCATTACCAAATTTAATTTTGGTGTCATCATTGACATCAATGTCACTTGTGACTGTTCCACCTGCTATGCTTGGTGATGTCAGTGTTTTGTTTGTGAGTGTGTCTGTTGTTGCTTTACCAACCAATGTGTCTGTTGACGCTGGTAGTGTCACAGTGACATCTGCTGTTGAGGCTGGTCCTATAAGTGTCACAGCATTTGTTCCGTTGTCTGTGTCTTCTTTGAACAATATTGATCCTGCACTTGAACTTGATCCTGTTAGTATTGGTGCTGTCAATGATTTGTTTGTAAGTGTGTCTGTAGAACTGGCAGTTATTCCACCTGTTGCGGCTTCTAGTGATATCTTGCCTGATGAGTTGTCATATGTCAACACAAAGTTGTCTTGTGATGAGCCCACTGTTTGATCTACATCAAATTTGAAATTACCAAGTAGGACATCTCCTGTTCCATTTGGTTCAATGTCAATGTCTCCGTTTGATGTGGATATGATCTTGTTGCCATTCACATCTAGATCACTGTTTGTGGCCAATTGGAAATTTGAGTCAGCAGTTGATTGTGTGCTTGATCCACCGCCACCCACTGTGCCAAAAGTCAAGGCACCTGATCCATTTGTGATCAATGCCTGTCCATTTGCTCCATCTCCTGCCGGCAATGTGAATGAAGTTGTGCTTGTTATGGTTGCCGGTGCTTTCAATTCAATGTATTTTGAATCATCATTGTTGAAAAATCTTGTGCTACCTCTAGTGGATCCACCTGATCCTTTGATTTGCAGATCACCTGTGTAATCATTTGTGCCTGTGTTCTCTAATTTTTCATTGTTCAGTAAAATAAAATTACTGTCCAGTTCAGTGTGCGATAAGGCAGAACCTTTGGCACTTGTAGAACTTGGATCTGTAGCAGTTGTGCTAGTCCTTACTGTGATGTTTGCCATCTTTGTTTCTCCTTATACTATGCTAGTGATATTGTTAATGATCCTGCATTGATCTGGAACGTATCACCATTTGTCACTGTTTTTGTTGTGCCTAATGCACCATAGAACAACACATTACCACCTGTACTAGCATCTAAGATTGCTATGTGTGTGATTGTGTTTCCTTGTCCACCTGCTGAATCATAATTGGCATCTGCCTGTGGAAAAGTCGCTGTCGTGCTTGATGCCGCTGAGCCACTTGATGCCGCCGCGAAGTCAATCGCCTGTCTGGCATATGATCCATTGTTGATTTCGTAGTATCCCCAGTTGCCTGTTCCTGATGTTGAATTAGTTCCCGATTCTAAAGCCGTCGCCGCTGATCCTGAAAACAAGCCAACAAATAAAGCAGAGGGGCTAGTGAAAGTTCTTGCGTTATCGCCTAGGATGTGATCAAGAATTTCATTTTCTAAATAGTTTGAAGCCGCTGTCATTATATTTTCTCCTATATGTTTTGCAAAACATTATTATAGTGTATTTATGTTGCTGTGTAATGTTATTTATGGTGATTCTTCACACGCCATATGGTAGTGACACTGACTTTGTATATTTTGGCCAATTGTTTCAGTGTGAGCGGTGATTTCCTTATCTGTCTGCGATGCTGTGCGGTCAATTTGCTCTTGTTTCCTTGCCTTCCTGCCTTTCTCATATCATCCATATTCTGTTGCTGTGTGCCTGTCTTTAAATGTTCTGGATAACAGCATTGTGGATTGTGGCACATATGGCGTATCACCAATCCTTTGGGTATGTGTCCATACCAAAGTTCATACATCAACCTATGTGTGAGATACTTTGATCCCAGATATGAGAAATAGCCATAGCCACTGGAATATCTACCACGCCATTCCCAACAACTGTCTGGCTTGTGGCCAATATGGCACTTGCTCATCAGGTGCCATATCAACCAAGTGGTCTGGTCTTTGTCTTTGACCAATCTCACGCGATGTCTTTGACCAATCCTGTGTTGATTAATATTTGATCTTTTTGTTTTGCTTGTTGTTGTTCTACATCTACAGCATCTATCTTCATATCTCGCACTTGTTCCCGTAGTTCTTGTATTATACTTGTTTCGAGTCTGGGTAGATCTCTCGTCTCCCAATTGGCTCCTTGGAATATGTCATCGATGATGTTTTTGATCTGTTGTTCTGCTTGTTGCATAGCCTTGTTCCACAGTTCAATCTGTGTGGGGCTCAAATGATGCCTGTCACTGTTGTTTGCTATCTTGTAGAACTTACGGCATTCACCTGCTATTATCTCAAAAGGTGACTGCATTATGGCCTTTTCATATCCATAATCACCACTGTTCTGTAGTTGTATGTTCTTGACTTTCAAAACGGTCTTGTAGTTGGGTTTGATCCGTTTGCCTTTGCTGTATCCACCATTGATCTTTTTAACCTTGCGATAAAGTTTGAATTTGTCATCCCATAATCTCATTTCCTTTGAGTACTTTTCAATTATCTCCAGTCCTGTGTCTAGCAATTCATCTAGCATCTGTTGTTGTTGTTTTTTTGACACAGGATGGCATCTTATGTATGTGCCTTTCTGTTCGCTCTTGTATTCATATCTATGCATCGTATTGTCCTTTCTTGTGTTGCACTGATGCTGTCAGTGTCTTTTGTGTTTGTTTGAATCTATCCACTTTTGCTTTTGGCATAATGCTTTCGCCTTGCCTTGAATTTGTCTTGTTTGAGTGTCGTTTTTGGTATTCCAATCTCACACGATTGTCAAAATCCAGTATTTCTTTGGGCATTTGATCTGGCCACACCTTCCAACCCTGTTTGCGGAAATGCCATCTCCAGTCACTGGGTATCAACCTTATGTCACTGTGGTCTTGGTACTCCACTTTGAATGGATCCACTTTCTTCTTGTTCTTGTATCTCTTCTTGGAGAAGTTCACGGGCTTGAACACCCATATCTTTTCTGGCCAATTGGCATTGGCATACTTTGGTATCTTTGGTGTTATTGTCATCACAGGAAGTCCTCCGCATCTTGTTGTTTTGTTTTCAAACTGTCTTCTGCCCTCACAACACAACTGCCAATTATGCCCACTTGCCTTTGTTTTGGTGTGAGGTTGTGATTGCTCAATTCATATTGATAAACTTCCTGTCCTTTGAATATCACCACTTGATGTGTGTTGGAATCTCTTATCAGCAATCCAGAAAAGTTCTTCACAGATTTGTTCTTTAATTTTTTATATTTGCTGGGTATGTAGAACTTGTTCAAACTGAGATGTTCTATGCCCAATTGGTTGGCATCCACATAGATCTGATCCCTAAATTCTCTTGCCTGTTTGTAGTGTGGGGCTGTCTTTATGATACCTATGTTGAATGAATCCAAACTGGTGTCATTGAACTTGGCTGTTAGATTTATTGGATTCTTTGTGTCCCAACGATTCTCTTTGCATTGTTGGTAAAGGTATATGCTGATCTTCAGTGTGTAGTCATATGGTTTGTTGGCATCTTTTGTATTGTTGAAAAGATCTAGTTTTATGGTCCTCCATCTCCTGGCGAGATCCTTACCTTGCTCTTCCTTGGCAGAACTATCTGTGCCAACAGAGAGCGGAGCGACTTCATTTAGAGAAAGTCGTTTACCCGTTTGCTTATAATTGATTATTATTTTATTATCTTTATTATCTTTATTATTGTTATTAAAGTTCCGGGTGTCCTTTTCAATCAATTCATCTTGTTGATCCAAAAAGTCCGCAACTGCTTCAGTGATGTTGTTTTTCATATCGTCTCCTTGTCAATATTTAGCATTTTTTATTAATATACCCTTATAATAGCATCTTTTTGAAGGTTTTGTCAATGTTTTTGTTTCCAACTTGGAAAATTAGTTGGAAAATTATCTCTTGACTTATCAAACTATGTGTAATATAATAAAAAGATAAATTAAGGAGAAAAAAATGTACAACAAAAAAGAAGAACTGCTTAGAGTTCTAAAAAAAGGTCCTTTCAGATATTACAAGGTGTTGGTGAGACATCCAATAGTGACGGAAGTAGAATATCTGGTAGAAACAGATTCCAATGAGATCGACCATAACGGATTAAACAAATTACCAGTATATCCTGGAGACATAATAGACATCGATGATATCCCAGACGATTGGGAAGCGGTGCAAGATTACAAGGACTGGCAAAGTGAAGCCACTGTTTCAAGAATTGATGAAGTTGACAAAAATGGAAAAGTTTTAAATGGACAACAGGATTAAAAGAATACCCACTTGCGAAATGTCAAAAGTATATCTGGTTTGCGAGAGTTGGGTGAATGGTATGTCACCGGATATACAAAGGTCGGAAGGTAAATTGAGAAAAGGCAAGTGTCTAGACACAGGGCCTATAAATGAGGACGAGATCACATCAGTGTGCCCCGATTTACCTGACACCCTAATGAAAGGAGAAGGTATATTCTAAATGGCTAAAACAAAGATAAAGAAACAAAGTTTAATAGAATATGGTCTACTCAGTAATGAAGGACACCGTATTGTAGGGGCAAGACCATACTTCGATATCAATCATATGTTTGATAATTGGTTGGTTCAACAATTACCAATGGAAATAAAGATGTTTGGTAAATTCATTCCATTAACTTTGAAATACTATTGCGGCAAATGGGAAGAAGAACTAAAGATCACCATAGCAAGCCACGAAAAAGTTAAGAAATCCAAATTGAGATATAGGTTCCTTCACTTGTATGAAGATGAATTATTCTTAAAGAAGTTAATGGAGAAATATCAATTACCAAATTGGGTTAAAGAATGTTATACCAAAGAGAGCCAACATATGAAACATCCATTTGAAGATGAATGTGGCCAGCAATTAACGGTATTGAGATTGCAGAGGCAATAATGGAAAAGGATCTTTACAATTTCAAAAGATTCAAGTTAGAAGATGTGATTAGGTTATACACCAAACTAAAATTAATAAAGCCTAGGACACTAGATCAACAACTATTGTTCACTGCCATAGAAAACTATCTATGGGAAGAACACAGGCTATGACAGAATTGTTGGTCCGGCAACGGCACTACTTACAATTACTCCTGTGAGGTGCCATAAACATAATGTTGTTGGACCAATGATGCAAAAAAGGTTGACACACCACATAAAGATATAGTATAAATAGTATTAATAACTTGCAATAGTTATTAATTGTATGCATAGTAGCCACCGGACTTGTATTAGACTTGGCATAGTAAAATACTAGATAGGCACTCCCGCTTAACCGGTAGCGATATGCTCCTTTCGACCTAGTAAGGTGGAGATAGTACATATCGGTAAATCTCCTTAAATTTATTAATAGTAAACTCCACCTTACTTTTTTCCTTGCATTGAAACATCATATTAAATATAATAACATATGGCAAGACCACAGTTCACAATAGAATTAGAAACAACATTACCAAACGGTTTTGATCAGGCCATACAGACCATTGACACGGTATGGCACTTGACCTACAATGGCAAATTGGCCAAGATACGTATGGACAGCAGGGTGGCCAATGGCACATTCAAATACAAGAAAAGTTGTTGGGCCAATGAACAGATCGCTTGGACACAGGTTGAAAAGTTGAAACACATCTACAATGATGATGGATTTGGGCTCATAGAAATAAAGGCATAATCACGGGTATACAAACACCCCAGGTGACCCGTTAGACCCCCTTTAAAAGGTCTCTGTGTGCTTTTAATCTGTCTATATTTGCTGTATCTTACGGTATTCTTCGTATAACCAATCCAAATGCTCATATTCCCAAGGATCGTAATGCAGGATGTATTTTAGGTATTCTTCAAAGGTGAATCGGATCTGTAGTGGACAAGCAAACCTTAGATCTGGTACTGCTTCAAGATTAGGAGATCCAGGTTGCCAGAACATTTGTTGCCGCCAGTGTGACTATGCCAAATAGGATAGCCCATACCCTGTTATCCAATTTGTCTAATTTTTTTTCTATGTTGTCAATGTCATCAGACATATGTGCCAAGTGATTGTCTTTGATTGTTTTGATGTCTGATTTGATTATACGAGTGTCTATCTCCAGTTGTGTCAACCTAACATCTTGTCTTTGTTTATCTAATTCAGTTTTTTCCATTACGCGAAGTAAAATCCTTTTGCTTTTATTATCCTGTTAGTTGCACTAGTGCCTGCTGTTACAAGATCACCGTTTGCTTTGTGTAGCAAAGCCTTGTTGCCAGATGCCTGTATCCTCAATGTTCCTATGTCGCTGAGATCTCCACTGGTTGCTGTTTCCTGGACATCAATGTGTACTGGTGCCAATGTGCTGGAAGGATTTACAGGAAAACCTGTTATCTCAATATTGGCCGCAAATGCAGTTGAATCATTTATTGTTGTGTCAAATTGTATTGCCAATTCAAAGAAAACGATGTCACCCATCTGTATGTAATTGGCTGTTCTTGAATCATATGTGACAGCGAATGAACCTGCTGTTATGTTTACCACAGGAGTCCAACTGACCTTGGTGTTGTTGGCTATGTTTGACAGTTCATCAAACGCAGTCTTGATGTCTGCCCTTGCTAGGCTGGGACTGTCACTGTTTGAATCTAAGTTTGTTGTTGATATGTTTCCTGGTGTAGCCCAAACCATAATAATCTCCTATGAAGCACTTATAGTTGCAAGTGTGTCACATCTCTTCCAATTGGCTCCATCGTAGAATGCGATACAATCTGCTCCTGCGGCTCCATTGCTACAGAAAGCAACGTCACCTAATGTTTTTGTTGATAAAGCATTTAATTCTGTTACTGTCTTTGGTGTCAAGTTTACCACGTCTTGCAGACTGACTCTTGATGTCGCTGATGTCACTGTCAAATCACCTGATGATGTTGAGACACCTGTGACATTCGTACGGATAACACCATTGGCTTCTATCTTGGCCGCACCATCTGTTGTGCCCAAGTTGTTTGATACTATTGTTAATTCATCTAGAGCATCTTTCAAGTTTGCTCTTGCTGATGCCGGCGAATCTGTGCCTTCATCTAGGTGTGTTGTGACTATGTTTCCTGCTGTTGCCCAAGCCATAATGTTCTCCTTTTAATAGTTATATTTAGTTAGTTTTAATCACTAGGCGAATCCGCACAATTGGTGATGTTGCTTAAAGTTTGTGTTCCCATTGTTGTTCCTACATCCTCACCGGCTGTGTTGGCCCAAGTTGATGCTGTGCCACGCAGATACATACCTGAAACACTTGATCCGCTGACTGATGTGAATGGTGGTAGTGTCACTGGTTTCTTTGATGCACTAATAAATTTTCTTCTATTCGCGACCACGCTAAAATCATAAAATTGATTGGTACCTTGATGCACATAGAACTCTGCCAGACAACCTGAATATCTGTTAGATGAAGATGTTTCTGCATCATTGAAATTTGCACCTATATGCGTTTCGTGATCAGTGTTTCCAGGAAACAATGACAGTCTGGAACCATCTGTTGTTGATGATTCGTGTACATCATTGATCATCAATGAAAACAATCCTGCTGTTGGGACTGCACTACCACCACCGCTGTAAGCAATATGGTTCCAAGCATTGTTTGTGACCTTGCCATAAGATGATATAAATTCTAGACGCTCTCCTGTGTTAGAACTGTTGCCGTTGAAATGATGTATCTTTAATCTTATGTTGCTACCCGAATTACTTTCTAATTCGATCTGTTGTATAGATGCATTACCAGGTAAGGTTCCTTCATTTGCTTCAATTATTGTGTGGGTTTCATTTGCACCTATATTTGGTTTACACCAAAATGACACCACAAATCTACCACCAGTACCAAAACTTCCTACAAAACTGTTTTCATATCTTATGTGACTGGATGAACCGTTGAAACTGATAGAATCAACATCAATGCTTTCAAAGGCCAGATCTGGGGCTTTCATTGCAAGACTCATTACGCCATCGCTCTCCCAATGTGGAAGATATGCACTTTGGTGCTGTCACCAAATGATATGAAACTCAATATGTCAATACCACTAGATGTCAGTGTGGGTGCTGTGCCATCCACAAATTTAAAATTACTATTGTATGTTATGGTTGCACTACCACCATTTGTTATCTGTATTATACCTTGTACTATCTGTGTCGCCGGTATGGTTCCAGAAAATGTCAATGTCATTGCACCACCTACCGTAAATTTGAAAGCATTGTGCGTGTCAAAGTTCATCGTGGCTGTTCCTGATGCACTGATCGTTCCCAGATCACTCACTGTTGGTGCTGTGTCTGTGGTTCTCACATCTGCTAGTCCACTTACCGTTGTCGTGTTATAAGGCCAGGCTACCATTATGTCGTCCTTTCAATTGATCCTGTTTCTTGTTCTTCAACTGCTGGCATACCAACCACGTGTATGTCCAAATTGGTTATGTTGATACCAGTTGTGTCTTCAAACAAGTCAAGATTGATTGTTCTAAATGTTTTGTTTGCTTTTGATATTGTTTTTGTCACATATTTTCCATCTGTTCCAGATGTGTTGTTTGTGTCACTGTAAAATATCTGTGTTATAGGTGCTATTGTTTTTGTTGTTGGTATCACACAGGCACTTGGTTGTCCTGTCAATGCACTGGTGTCTGCCACTGATATGAACTCCTGTTCAAAGTCTTTGTCACGCAGTTCCACATTCAACACATTGAGCACTGGATTGCCTCTCTCTGTGGCTGAAGTGAATCTTTCCACGAATACTGTCACTCTCACATACCTGGCAGTGAAGCCTGTGTATGCTGTGGTGTTCTTGTCTGGTTGTTCATATCCAGATGTCACATAGTCCAATATGTAATATGTTTCATCATAGTTGCCTGTGCCTGCTGTTGCATTTGTGCTGGTGTATGATCCTAATAATGTGGCACCACTGAGATTACTTGCATCTCCGTGTTCTATGACCACTTTGGCTGTTCCTTGACATCCCACGGTTATTTGTGGGTACACCGTTTTGGTTGCTCCAAGATCAATTATGTCAGTTTGATATATCAACGGTGTACCCTTTGCTCCACTCACTGATTGATTACCAGTGGAGGTGTAAGTGGTCCATTTCAACCACTCGTCCCAACTCAAACTAGAACTTGCTTCCAAGTTCGCCCAAGTTAGGTCACCCTTGTGGAACAAATCTCCATTTTCTACATATCCATTATGTATTCCCATCTATTATGTCCATCCTTGATTACTATAACTCTGACTGAATGTGCTTGATGAATTACTGCCACCAAATGTCACTGATCCAGATTGGAAGAAACTTAAATGTGTGTTTGAGCCTCTCCTTGTGTATAGTTTATATTTAATATTGTCTCCAGGTTTGAAATCTCTGCCGCCGGTTTGGAAAACAGAGTAATCTCTACCATCGCTGTAATTGGTTATGCTTGTTGCTGTCACACCACCACCGTTGTGTCTCAGTTCTATGTGTAATGTGTTGGCCAATGCATCTGTGTTCCTTGGTGTGAATATTATACCTGCCCTGTTTCCGCTCACAGATGTCTTCACATCTGCCCTTGCGTTGTTGTTGGCCTTGTCTTGATCACCAGGATTGTTGCTGGGTGGATTTGGTTTTGTGCTGTTGTCCTCTGTGGGATCAACTGTCAATGCTGTCACTGAAAATATGGTGCCATCGTGTTCTATCAAGTCAACTGATACTGTGTTGTCATAGTTCAATGCCACTTCCAACACCCTGAACACTTTAGCATTGAACATATATTCATATGTGCCTGTCTCTTCACCTGTTCTTTTGAATCTGTGTGTCAACTTCACAAGGTCGCCTGGCTTCAAGTTCTGTCCCTCATTGGTCATTGTGAAACTGCAAGTCAAACCTCTTCTAGATCTATCAACAAGATACTTGCCATAATAAGTAGCCCTCTCGCGCCTCGTTATTGACGGCGCCGACACCTGTAGGATCAAAGCCTCTCCACCGTCCTTGGTCAAATAACTTGAATCTTGATAGATCACTGTGTCGGATTCAAAATCTTTCTTTTCATTTGCGAAAGTGACTTTGGCTTCATTGTAACGACTGTTCTTGTCCACACTTGCAACTGTTATGTTTGACACTATATGATCATCTGTTATTTCTTGTATTCCTGTTGTTGATTCATTGGCTTCTATCTTCAATCTGTATTTGCCATCTGTGTATGGCATAAAGCCTCTACAACTCTGTAGCAATTTTTTTGTGTTGTTAAGGATAGTGTCACTGGTTGATATGACCGTGTTGCAGGTCAAAAATTCTGCACTACCCAAAGATCCACCGTATGAAGTTGATGTGTTGCAAGTGTCAGCCGCCGCCTTGAAGTCAGCGAAAGAAATTCTGTTGTTGTTTAGTCCTTTTCCGTATCTGGTATTTCTCAAGTAGTCTAACAAGCAATCTGCAGGATTATCTGAGAATGCGAAACTACCTGTTGTTGATTCATATGTGCTGGAGTCAGTAGTTGTGTCATCACTGCTACTATAACTGGCTCTAGGTAAAACTTTCTTGCCTTTGACAACCAATTGTATGTTGGGAACACCTGACCAAGGATTACTTGTGGTCTGATTACCTGATGAATCAAACTCTGCTTTGACCCATTCAAACCTACAAGCCACATAGGCCACACCTTGCAACCTGTGTGCGTCTGTCCAATCTGGATGTTCTTTCAACAATGAACTTGCTGTCTGTGTTTCTGTGCCTGTGAAGAATTCAAATTTGGCTCTTGCCTGTCCATTTGTGTAGTATGAACTTGTTGAACCATCTGGTGTGGAACTTTTTATTGATCTTGTTGCACCTGTGGCAAATGAATCCAAGTTCTGTTCTTCATCATTGATGAATAATCTTGTGTATGAGTCAATCTCACCTTCTGCCACGACCAAACAAACATAGAGATATTTGCTGTTGGTTCCTGCACCACTCACAAACACCCTAGTACCACCAACTTTCCTTGTTCCGTATACTATGGGTATGTTGGCCACGTTTGATTGTTTGTTTACCAGTATGCCCTGTTGTGTGTTGTCAAAATTTTCTGGTGATGGCATCTCTGGTGCATCAAAACTCATACCAAACAGTCCCATAAAACCATCTGCTATCTTCAATATTGGTTTGACGACTGCTGTGACCACTTTTGTGACCACTCTTACCACACTTTTCACCACTCTCTTGACTGCTCTGAATATCTTCTTGAAGAAGAAACTTTTTATGCCAGTGTCTTGATACTCTACACCAGCACCGCCGTGTTTCTTGAGCAGTTGTTCTTCTTGTTCATTGATGTAGACTATAAATTCACCTGGTGGCGCCTGTCTGTCCAACCACCATTTGGCTACTTTGTTAAACTGTCTCCGTATCCAACTTATCATTATGACCTAGGCCCCCATTGTATGTCACCAATCATCTGACTGGCATATTCAAAACCTCTGTCTGTTGAAAACTTCGTGGTTGTGTTGTATTGTTGTGTGTTCTGTTGGCTGGTTTGGTTGGTAAATCTACCTGTCTTCTTGTCAAAGTCTGCCCAGTGTGAACCAACTGCTATAGAAACTTTGGCTTCTTCTGGTCCTTCTTCAATTGAGAAGTCTTTGACTGTGCCATCATACAATGCAAATGTGTTCTGTGTGCCTCCACTCAAAACAGGAGTGAAATCTGCCGTGCCTGGCACTATGAATGTTCTGTATATCACCACCCTCTTGTTTATTAGTTCGTCTGTGTTCAACAATTGATGGACCAAACTGTCTGACACACCTGATATCGTGATTGTCAACGCATTCACTCTGATACCTGTGCTCTCTTGTACGGCAGTTAGGCCCATTAGTGATCCCAAAGGTGAATAGTCTTGTGAACTGCTCTGTGTTGTGCTTTGGAAACTTACAGGAAAGAAGTTGTCTGTTAAAAATAGGTTGCTTAGGCTGACGCCTGAATCTGCTATTAACAGATCCACTGTGTGAAAACAATTTATAGCATCTCTGTTCAAGAATGCAGTTGTGCTGGAGTTTGAATAAAATCCTGATCCTAATCTTGCCATATTAAACTGCCTCTATTGCTGTAAATTGTATTCTACTAAATCCGTCTGCTCCTTGTGTGTATGATATGTTATCATCAGCGAGCCTACAAGTCATTGTGAAGTTGGAGCCTGATTCCACAGTATGTGATCCTGTAATCGCTGTCTGCAAAGGTGGTTCAATGGTCAGTGTAGTGCTTGAATGACTAATGACCTGATATGCCTTTGTGTGGTTTGAAAACTTGATGTATTCGCCTGGTTTGAATTCGTTTGAGTTGTCCATTGTTATTGTTGTGGCACCTATTGCGGCACTTGAAGCGATACCTTCACTTGCACTACTCGAACCTTTTTTGTTTGTGAAGTTGTTTGTTGCGATTGTGAAAGTGTTCACACCACCTCTCAGTGTTGTTAATTTTGCTTTGACCTGTGCTAGGTCTTCTTCTATCAAAGGTGGGAAGTTCAATGTCACCACATAATAACTTGTGCCAAAACTCCTTACCTGTTGTCTACCACTTATTGATGTTGTTCTCACAGTTCTTGAATTTAATTCTACTTCTACTGAACTTGGTGTCACTGTGGCACTTGCACCAGCCACGTTAGTGTATGTCAATGGAAAGTCTGCCATATTATATTATACTCCTTCTACCACTATCATTCACTGCTTCATTTACCAATGATATGATTGCTGATCTGTTTTCTGCCAAGGTGTCTTGGAAACTTGCACCATCTATCGCTTCAACATTGAAGTTGATATTGACTGCGTGTCCATTGTTTCTACCGTTTGGTTCTATCATACCACCACCTGGAGGTGCTCTGAACACCTCTGGTCCTTTTTCACCAACGATGTAGTTCTGTCCTGCACCAACTGGTCCACCCATCTGTCTACCTGAATATTGTTGTTTGGCTATCGTGGCAATCTGAGCGGCACCCAAGGCACCAATTGCTATCGCCAATGGTATACCGAATGGTCCATAACTCAATGCTTTTGATACACCTTGTGCAGTACTCATAATGGCATCTCTGATCGCCAATGCTTTGTTTATTTTGAATGCTGTCCTGTTGTGTTCTGCTAGTGCATCTAAGGCTTCTCTGCCTGTTTTCTTTGTTATCTCAGTTATTTCATCTTTGGTGAGATTTGTCAGATCCAATTCTGCCATATTACCATCTTTGATTATGCTGAATTGTTTATCAATTCTTCTTTTACTTAATTTTTCTTCAGCGGCCGCAAATTTGTCTTGAACACTCTGATACAATCGCAAATATTCTTCATCAAATGCTATCCTTGTACCATAATAATCTCTAAGGTCTCTTAGATCCTTGTCTCGTTGATCTTCTAGAACTTCTGTTTCTGTTCTCGCTGAATCAATAATTTTTTGCACTCTCTTCTTCAGTGCTTCTTCTATTTTTTTCTGTTCTTTGCTTAGGCCTTTGTCTGATACTGTGCCTGTGCCACCTTCAGTTTCACTACCTTGTTTGGCTATCTGTATGATCTTGTCATTGTAGAACTTTGAGGCTTCAAATGCTTTCTTGGCTTTTTCTTTTGTGACATCATATTCATTGCCTGTGTCAATGATCACTTGTTTCACTTTGTTGTAGCCATCTTCCACACCTGGTGGGACTGCATTTTTCAGTGCATCTGCTAATTCATTTACTTTGCCACCTGCATACTCCAAGCCATCTTTGCCCATTTCAACTATGACACCTGTTAGATCACTTGCATCACCTTCAAACTTTTCTATCAATGGTATAAATGATGCCAATGCGTTGTATCCATTGATCGCTGATTGAACAAATGCCAAGAACACATCTTTTAATTTGTTTATGACTGCACCAACTTTTTCTCTGATGAACTGTGCAAATTTACTGAAGCCTTGGCCTAATAATTCTACCACTGCTCTGACCTGTGCCAGTGTTTTACCCAATCCATTTTTGAAACTTAGATAACCTATCAATGCTATGGCCGCCGTGGCCAATGCACCCAATGGATTTGTTGCTATCGCTATGGTCAATGCTCTGACTGCCATAGTTATTCTACCAATAACAGCCGCCATACCCAGTGCGGCGATGGCTCCAAATGCGTTTTTGACTTCATCAGCATTCTTCACTAAAAATTGGAAGCCTGCTCTCAGGCCTGACACTGCACTCGCCATCACTGTTCCTATTTGGAAACTTAATTCTGATGAACCGTTGATTGTGGCTGTTATCTCTCTTGCAAATTTTGTAAGTTCACCGGTAAGTCCTGCATCACCTATGGCAACTTGGAATTCTTCTGATGCATCTTTCATATTTGAAATAGCACCTGTCAATGTGTTGGCACTATCAGCCAAACCTGTGCTGAATGATGTCTGTGATATCTCTTGTATCAATCCTACGATGGCTCTACCATCGTTCGCTATGGTCTTTGTGGTACCTCTGAACTGGACTGTCAGTTTGTCACCTTCAGTCTTTACTTTGATACCCAGTTGTTTGAGCATTTCAAATTCACCGGTAGTGGCATTGAATACTGCTTTGGCAACATCATCAATCCTTCTACCCATACCAGCGGCAATGTTACCTATGTCAGTCATAAATGCTTCAGTTGGCTGTAGGCCAGCATTTCTAAGTGTTATGAATGCTTGGGTAACGTCGTCTAGTTGGAATGTTGTTGTCTTGGTGAACTCTCTGATCAAGTCCATTGATCTCGCGGCCTTCTCTGCATCACCTTCTACGGTTTTCAATACAGCGCCAAGATCTTGGAACTTTCTAATTGTGTTTACGGTGCTGGAAGCCAGTTGTTGGAATCCCAAAGCGGCAACAAGTCCTGCCGCCAATTTGGTCACAGAGCCTAGGCTTGACTCCATCCCTCTAAGGTCTTTTTGAACCTGGCCAAAAGCACGACCAGTGTTATTCTTACCTTCGATTATCAACTGTTCTCTAATAGCCATCTATTTCTTTAACCTTTTCCTTTGTTCCTGTTCCTTATTCTTTATATTCAAATAAGCGATCCAGCCCTTAAACTCTACCTGGGACATTTTCATAACATCACCTACCGTTATGTGTAGGTGTTCTGCTAGGGCGAACAAAGATCTAAGTTCGCTGTCCCGCGTTAGTTTTTTTCGATGTCTCCGATTGAGTCTTCAGTTGTTGCATTGTTCAAAGCAGTGGCTACTTTGATAAGCACCTGTGGATCTGCTTCGTGCATAAGTGTCACGCGATCAGTATCCCTGAACAGTCTCTTACCGTTTTCGTCCATTGCCTTTTGCACAATAGATTCAACTAGACCTTCAGCAGTCTTGCCGCCTGTGGTCAAACTCAATATCTTTGCTTCAGTGGCCATACTAGATGTGCCTCTGTAGTAGACATCTGTGTCCCATTCTGGAACATTGATCTTCTTTAATTCTCCTGCCAACTTTGATTTAAAGTGTGTCAGTGCTTTTTGTAGTGTTGTTTTTTGTTGTTCTACGTTGTCCGATTTAGTCATCGTGTTAATCTCCTATTTTTAATGTCACCAGTGATATTCCTCACTGTGGGTTTGGTTATGCCTCGAGGTGCCTGTTTGGAACGACCTTTTTCAAGTTGTTCTATGTATGGAACAGAATTTTGCACCTCAAACAATCCTGGTCCTCTGCTCGTGTTGGTCCAACCTTTTCTGGCTCTACCGCTACGAATAGGTGTGTTAGCCTTGGCTACCTTCAAGGTCTCTTTTGAAACATCTTGGATCAATCTGTCAACTGATCTTTCAACTTCTTTGAGATTTAGTTTACCTGCGAGGCGAGCCTGAAACACTGAACACTACCTATTACAGATCTGTTATTGTTAATGCGCCTGTGCCTTGTGCCGCGAAAGAAGCCTCTACCATACCATCCACTGATGATGTGATTGAGAAACTTGTAACGATGCAAGATCCTGCCATTTTCTGATTACCAGCCGCTGTGCCTGAAGGATATACTTCAAAACTACTTTCAGCAGTATCATTACCTGTCTTTGTGATCATTTCATCGATTTTCTTTTGCATATTGTCACCACCGTCAAAGAACACATCACCTGAAATTGTAAATGTTGACAATCCTGGTTTGTATGTTCTCATACCTGTTGAGCCCATTGCAGTATCTTCAATTGTGTCTTGTGTTTGTTCGATAGTGAAATTTCTTAAGTTTCCAATAAATTCTCCTGATGATAAACCCACATCAGTAGTCGCATCTAGAAACTTGATCGCACCATCGTGTCCTGTAAATGTTGCCATTATTCATTCTCCTTTGAATCGTTTTCAATTGTGCCCAGGTCAATGTTTAATGGCTCTCCATCGTTGAATGGTGAATCCACTTTGACTTCATCTGCTTCAACCTTGACCTTGGCTTTTTTAGGTTTTGCAGAAGTTTTTGATGGCTTCGCTGGTGCAGAGTTTGTCCAACTCCAGCCTTCAGTTTCAACCATCTTGTTCGCTTGTGTGTAACCACAAGCAAATTCTTTTCCGTCTTTGTATATAATTCTTTGTCCCATAATTAATTGGTTCCTCGTGTGTATTTATATTGAACACTATAGGTGATTGTAGCCTGTCCCACTGGAAACGTGGTTCCATCATCTACTTGCACTCTTGTGATCTGTGAATGCAGGGCCTTTGAATTCCTTGTGGTGTCTTCTTCAAGTTTCTCACATATGGCTTCAATGATCTCATTCCTTTTTGTGTCAACATTGTTGTTGATTGATGTGGCAGAACTGTCCGCCTGCACTGACGCCACTATCTGATACTCAACCACGCCTTCTCTGAGGCCTGCCATCGTGTCATCTAGTCTATCTTCGTCTGTGGTTCGCACAAACACCGCAGGAAACTGCGTTGCCGCCAAGTCGCCCACTGTGAAAGGATTACGGGTCACCAACACTATGTTGGGTGCGGTTATGCTTGATAGTTTTGAAACTATATCTACAGCAATATCTTCTCTTACACTCATTATCTCACCAATCTATTGTAGTGTGTGGTTTGTTTTTCTACTTCATCCACTGTGCCATCGCCATCGTAGTCATATTCAATGCCATCAGCCAACACTAGATCAAACTCTTCTCTGAATTTGTTCTTGTAGAATGCTATCATCTGGAAGAATCTGTCATCTTCACCTTGGTGTTGTGTGAGTCTTGGTAAGATGTAGTATGCCAGCACGTGGTATACTGCCGCTCTCTTGAATTGTGCGGCTGTTAATTTTGTTGTGTTCATTTCCAAACCAGTTCCTGTGAAATATTTGCTGGTTGGACTCTGTCTAGACACCCTAGGCCACCATTCAACTCTTAGAAGCCTTTGGATATCCGCAGTGGACTTTGTGTGATCTGCTGTGAAGTCAATCACACCATAATCTTTGATCCTTGGTTCGTATTCAAGAACATCAGAATCAGTTGCATAGTTGCTCATTAGTATCTCCTATGGTAATAGTGGGGATTGCTCCCCACTATAGATTGTATTATTATAAAGATGTTTGGAAGTTCATCTCTGCGCCATATGTTTCTTCTAACATATTAACACCGAAAGTTCCTACACCTACGATCTCAGTTGCTCTTGCTGAAGCATCTCTTTGAGTTTCAATTTTGATGTCTTCACCAATTGCTAGACCGATAGCATCTCTGTGGAATACAGCACCTTTTGATACGCCTGATGCTGATGTGATTGCCGCTGATTCAAATACAGGGACACCACCTATTCTGCCCACAAATCCGTTTACCATCGCTTCATTACCAAGTTCTGATGCTGGTGCACCAAAAGTTGATGTGATTGATGATTTAAGATCGTGTGCCACAAGTGGGTGTAATACACACACCATACCTGCTGGATCTACTGATTTAGTTCTTAGTTTAGCGATCGCTTCGAATACATTCGCCGCGTTCACCGCGTCACTTGTACCTGTTCCCACAGCAGTAGTTGTGAAATTATCAAATTCTGCCGCGATAGTTTGGTCAAGTTTTAATGCGATTGCTTCACCAAATAACTTACCGATGTCTCCGATCACATTTGATTGAGAATAATTTAATGCTAGGTCTGAAACCGTAGTCATTAAACCAATTTCTGATAATGTGATGTTAGCCACGTTAGTTGACACAGATGCTGAAGATAGATCTCCGTCTTCTGCTGGTGTTGCCGCTGTTTGTTTTGGATAAATTGGAACTTGTAATACTTTACCTGAGTTTCTAGGAACGTTGAAATTTCTTACAAGACCTCTTAATAACGATTTTTCATTTGCAATGAACATCGCTTCTTGAACGATCGGTGATATTAGATCATTCAAACTAGTTGTTGTTGAGTCTGCCGCCATTGTAATGGTCTCCTTTTAAGTTTAAGTTATAAGATAGAATTCTTCTTACGATATTCAGCATATAACTTCCTATCGTTAGCATCATTCATATCTAGTTTTGTTATGTCCAACTTTTCACCACTCCCAGCGTCTCCAATTTTTGATGTAGTGCCTGCACCAGACGGTGAAGCGGCCACAAAATGTGGGTTTGCCGTTAAAAATTCATTCGTCAAATCTTCAATAGTGTAATGATTTCCATCATCTTTGTATCTAGTTTGACCAGTTTTAGGATCAACTATCTCAACATCACCAGTTTCATTAAGTTTGACCTGATCCTTGATAAGTGTCGCCACTTGCCCTGGATTGACCGCTTTTAACTTACTAGCAGTATCTAGCAAAGCACCATCAACTCTGATGTTCTTCACTTGTGACATCAATTGGTTAATTTGTGCGTCTTTTTTCTCTGCTTGTTCTTTGAGAATACGCTCAAAATCACCTTTTGCTTTCAGTTGTGATTGTCTTTCCTTTTCTGCCTTATCGACAAGTTCTTGATATCGATCAATGTCAACTCCGTCATACTTTTTTTCGTACTTCCTTCGTTCTCTTGCAACTCTATCAGCAACGACCTTGTCCAAGTCAGTTTGTGTAAAAGTTTTTGCCTCTGATTCTGCTTGTTCTACTTGTGTATCTTCCGCAGGAGCCTGAGTTGGCTCAGTGTTTGTGTTTTCCAATTCACTCATTGTGTTCCTCCTTTAAAGTTATGAGTATAACTCCAGCACTTATGCTGTGTTTTTGTATTTATGGCTTCTTAGGGCCTTTCATTTGTTGCCTCACTTGTGATAACTGTTTTTTGTCTTGTTGTATTATCACAGGCACCAAAGTCTGTTTGTTCTTGCCTTTTGTGTAGGCAGGATGTGAGAAGAAGTATATGCAGTTCCTACTCTCACGGTTCAAATCGTTTACCACTCTCTCCATTTCATCAACTGAGTAAGGACAATGTTGCCAAACAATGGCATTCCATCTCGAATCCCAATCACAGTCTTCCCATATGATCTCATCGATGTCAAAATCTCTGATATCAAGTTTACCATCTTTGTATGCTTGATAACTCCAAGGGCACACATCTTGTATGCTCTGGAAATATTTTGGCCAGCCCTTCATAATGATTTGGAGCATTACTAACCTCTAGAACTTTTTCTTTTTCTAGATGTCTTACGACCAGATTTCTTCTTCTTGTCGTCTTTCTTATGTTTCTTACCTTTATGCATCATTGTCATCTCCTCTAATTTGGTTGTTGAAAAATCCAGATATCTCTGGATGTAGTTCCATAATCTGTTCATTAGTGTACCCCTGTTCTAGCATCTCTCTCATATGTGCTATCATATCAGCGGGATTGGTCATTGGTGGATGTTGCATCTCAGTGTTCAACACCACAGGAGTATCTTCTTGTTGTTCTTTTATCTCTATCAATCTATCGTCGTCTTTGACCAATGCGTCCGCCAACATATGATCTATCTCTTTCAATAGTTCCATATTTTCTGGTTTTGTTTCTTTGGCTTGTTTTAATAACGCAATAGTGTTGGCTTTGTCGTGTATGTTGAATGAATCAGGATAGTCAATTGTGCCATCCCACACTTTGCCTTGCCACATCGACCACATTCTCCAAATCTGTTCTTCAGCAAGTTCTAATAGGTCTGCTTTTTCAGATAGTCTTGCATTCAAAATCTGGAACTCTGTTTCCAATGCCACTCCGGACATTGTTCTTGTGGCAGTTGATCTTGTGCCACCCAAGTTGGCCATCCTGTTGACTGCATTTGCTTTGGAACCCAACGAACTCAAAATGTTGTCTATGCCTGAACCTGATGGTTCCAACAAGTAAGGTTTCAAATTTGCATCCAAGTCATTTGGCAAGTCAATTATGGCACCTGCACCAGCCGCCGCCTGTGTGTCTGATGTTTTCACAAGTGATGGGTGGTTTGATATTCTCACTATCTGTTCTAGTTCTGATAGTTCATTGTATATGCTTCTCTGCATATCAGCGATGTCAGATATATCTGATATACCCACACCTTTTTCTTTTGATCTCTGTGCATACACAGGAACGCAAGGTACTTTACCGATCTGATTAGGCACTTGTTCAACTATTTCTTCTTTTGATTCACCTGTCAATCCACCTTGCTGTCTGTATAGTGTGTTGAATTCAGGTGTTATCTCTCTGTAGTATCCGTATTTTTCATCGCCACCTTCAAATATCCTGATCATTGAAAGTTCATACACTCCGCTTGGTCTCCTTGTGTACTTCCAGTCTACCACGTTCTCCGGCGTGAACATTACAAGATATGGTCTTATCTGTTGTTCTAATTCTTCTGCCCTTGTTGCCACTTGTGTGTTTGGTTTGTCTACCATAACCCATACGTGACCATATATTGAACTCTGTGTTGACACATCTCTCATAAATGCGTCAAATGTTCTACCT
>CAACVD010000253.1_pt1 | contig 25620 bp, 23 predicted proteins | sample 2381771 | NCBI WGS metagenome assembly CAACVD01 (sample SAMEA5211965, study PRJEB30684) | marine metagenome | biome: Marine; feature: Epipelagic; material: Water | collected 2015-10-15 | depth 15 m
TTTTCACTTCTACCTAATTCTACTGTTATACCATTAGCTGATAATGTATCAATAATTGATGTGCAAATTTCATATAAATAATGCATATCTTCTGGGGTAAATTTTTGATAGTGTTGTTTCCTAATGCTTATAGGGTCAGCTGTACCTGCGTTAATTTTATTGCCAAAATGTGCCATGAATACATCATTTTGTGCTGAAGCTGTTTCACTGTTTGTAAAAATTGCCATATATAGTTATTTATAGTTAAGTACTTAAATTCTGATCAGGTATTGTTCTATCGGTAATTATTTCTAATAATCCAGAATCGTTTGGATTTGTGCTTGATTTGTAAAAATTCATCATAGCTGCAGGTGAGTCATAACCTCTTAAACCATTAGCAGGGTTTATTCTATTCGGATCTATTGAAGGGTGACCATGCAAAGCTTCTTCATCGGACAACCAATTATGTTCTATAACCATTAATCCTTTAGCAAAAGCAAGAGACCCACCACCACTATTAACGTATAATCTTTGTTGCGTTGGGTTGTTATACGCTTCGTCTTTATTATCTGGATGGTAGTTAGCAGGTATTAAGCAATTTACTGTTGATAAATCGTACCTTGTAGTTGAAGGAACAACCCCTCTAACATCAAATCTTAAATTGGTGTCGGTATCAAAAACTGCTGATAGTGATGCGTAACCGGGATATGACCAACGTCTATTGTATCTAATATCAGCTTTTTCTAAATACACTTGCATAAAACGTGTTTGCTGAGTACTATCACCTTCTCCTAATTTTACTCTACCCAATTTCATATCAAGTGTATATTCATATATATCTCTTAAAATAGTAGGGTTTTGTACCGAATTTCTAATTCTACCGATGTTTCCTGAAGCATATGCATTTCCATTATCTGCAGTGCTCGAGCAAAAATTAGTCCTTAATCTAAAATATTCAAAACTTGTTATATCGGTAATAGCTTCTATGTTACTTGTATCAACTTTTATTTTTAAATTGTTCAATTCTATATCATTACCTGCCATATTATCAACCGAATCTGGAGAATATTGTAATAAATCTAAAGTAAATAGGCAAGGATTTCCACGAATTGCATTGATATAGGGATCCTGCATAAATCTAAATCCACTGGTAATATCATCATCTTGCATAGGTGTAACTATTTGTGTTTTTCCATCACCTGGATTTTTTAATCGTTCATTACCAAGAAATGGTAAATTATGAATTCTATTATCATCCGGATGGTAAATTGTTACCCAAGCTTGATTCGTAGCAGCACTACCCCTATCAGCTCCATTTTCAGTGGATATACCTACATTACCTCTGGCTTGATATAATTCGTTCGTCACTTGATACCAATTGTCAGGCGAACCAACCCACGTAGCACTTAAACCTAAATTATATCTGTTATTGTAATGCTCAGGGTTAGAAGGATTCATATTACCATTACCATCACCTACTCTTAATGTTATAGGTTGTCTCAGAACACCTAAAGTTGGTAGTTTAAATTCCTGTCTTTCACTCATTCCGAAAAATATAGTGTTAGGATTTAATAATAATGACTTATCAAAAAATCCTTCTGTATTTACTAATTTATTACTAATAGTAATCTTACCCGTTTCAGGGTCTCTTGATAGGGTATTATCATCTAAAGATACTTGTATAGATTTTTCACCATTATCTCCAGTTACTTCTTCTAAAGAAGATGCTGTTAATGAAAAATTAATCAAATTAGATGTGATAATATTATTCCTTGCAATTAAATCAGTACAAACAATAAGACCGTTTTGGTCGTCCATAAAAAATCCCTTTTCACCAGCATCTAAATATCCTAATATATCCTGACCATCAGTTGAAGCATTTCTTACAAACCCGTCATAATTTCTACTTTGTAAAGCGCCTGTCATTATAATATTAGCAGCTATTTCTCTTGCACCTACCGCTCCAGCTACTAAATTAGTTGCAGCTACTGAGCACGATGCTAATTTACCTGCAACGACAGAACCTGATTTAAGTGTTCGTGTAGTTATGGAATTAGATTGTAAATGGTTTGTATCTATAGAATCAGATTTTACATGTCTTGCTATTAAACTATTCGTTTTAACTATATCAGCTGTAACGGAATTCGCAGCCAAGTTATCAGTATTAATAACTAAACTATTTAATACTTGCGCAACAATAGTATTTACGTTTATTTGAGCTGCACTAATTTTTATAGCATCTATAGTACTTGCAGATATCTGTATTGCAGTTACTGAATTAGATGCTATTGCATCTGCAGTAACAGAATTACCAGCTAAATGTTTAGCTATAATAGTACCTGTTGATATATGATTAGCATTAATACTATCTGCAGCTAATTGAACAGCTGTTATAACATTTGCATAAAAGAAATCATTAACTGATGTTGAAAATGAATTACCGTTTAAACTCATAGGTATTAAGGCATTTCCTATACCTGAATCTAAGGTTTCATTAGTAGTAATATCTGCTATTTTAATACCTGGCATATCTTATATTATTTAATCTTAACCCCCAAATTGTTGGACACCATGTACATGAATATCACATCTTCTACCGGCTGTTGTATTATTACCTGTTACCTTTAAATCAAATGTACCACCCGGTACGTAATCTATAGGTAATAAAAGTGCTTTTCTAGATACATAAGCATATTCATTATTAGAGAAGGTAACATTAACATCCAAGAAATCATCTGCTACTAAATGTGTACCAGTCGTTCCAGGGTATGTATAATGTACTAATATATTTGAACCTTGTTCACTTCCAATAGTAGTTTCGTACCCTAACTCAATTCTTATATCAACATAAATAGCTGCTACTCGAGTCATATCAACCCCTGTACCAGCGAAATCATCAAACGCCCACGAAAAAGTAACCCCAGGTGCATCACCAGGATTTACTGTCTCCTGTTCCAAATCTATAGTACCGCTTGATAATCGTTTATATCTCGGTAACAAAGCAGAAGTTTTTAAATGCAATCTCTTATCACCATCAAATTCAAAGTCATTATCATCAGCTAATATACCTATTTCTGAAGAACTTAAATTTAAACTAGAAGTATTAACAGTACCATCCGCATCTTTAGCTGATAGACCTCTACCTAAAGTAGGGGCAAAATTAACTAATGTATCTTTTTTAGCTTTTATAATATAATTTGAAGCTAAATAAGGTTGTATATTATTATGAGCCTGGTCACCACCTTTACTATATAATGCATTACCCGTACCATCATTTAACATTTGTGAACCATCTGTTTCAGTATCAGAGTGAAAAACAATAGGTGCCGTGTTATCTATAGCTGGGTAACCTGAACTATCTTTACCTCCACCAGATTCATGACTTGTATTTATACCGTGTTTGTGTGAAGGCATTTCATCTACTGATAACTGATGATTAAACTCACCACCTGTTAATCCTAGAGTAAATGAACTTAATAAATTATTGGTATCGTTAGTTTGACCGACCCCTACTGGTACTCTACCTCTAAAATCAGGTAAATAGTATGTATTTCCATCATGTACTTTGTAAGTATCCCCAACAATAGCGCTTAAATCAGGGTATTGTGTGCCATCAAAACCAGCACCATTACAAATTAACCAACCTGCTGGTGTATCAGTACTTCCCCATTGGGTTATAGCCCCTACAGGTAATGTTTCGTTAAAAACTAAATTAATACTACCTCCTCCACCGCTTCCTCCTACTTCTGAAGCTGTTGCCCATTCTAAATTACCACTTGTTGTATGCTTTAAAAATTTATTTGTTTCTCTTATAGCAGGGAATGAATAATCTAATTGATTTAATCTTAATTGATTAGTAGAAACATTATCTTCAACAATTAATTTATTAACTGTAGTATTAGCAAAAGTAAAATCTCCTGTATTTACAATTTTATCATTATCTACTGAATTACTCTTTAATTTTGCTAATGAAATTTCATCATCTTTAATAACGTCTTCTGTAACTGCATTATTATAGAATATAGCACTGACGTGGGCATGGTATGTTACGTTATTTGATGGATGGACATGTGGAAATATCTGTGAACCATCTAAACCATCAAATATCTGAAGCTGATCTATTGAAATATTAGGCATATAAAATATTTATGGGATTAAATATTTTTAATGCCGGTAGACAAAAAAACATTTTCGAAAATACAAAATCTAGAACTCTCTTTAGATGATAGTAACAATACATTAAAACATGATAGTTTCAATACTATACAAGGTTTACCTTTAATTAGTTATAACGTTTATAAAAAATTTAATGACATAAAAGTTAAAAACTATACAAATAATATTCTAACTGAAAGAAAGGAAATAAATGAAATAATGTCATTTAAATCAGACAATGAATATAAAAATAAAGATTTATCTTCAAAAATAGCATTTTCCGGTAGTACAGCTGCTTCAGCTACTAATTTTTTATCTTTTGAACCTAATTTTACAATATCAGATAGTATTATTAAATTTGCTGATATAAATGATGATAATAATGCTTTTATAATAGACTTTATAAATGATGAAACGTGTCTTATTAAAACAACTGATTCTATTCATACTAAACATTTAGTGTTAGATGGTACAAATTCATTACAAGATAGATACACCCCTAATTATAAATTTTCTAAAATAGATACATCAACTGAGTATCTTTCAAATTATACTTTTAATTATAATTTAGATAATACAAATAATTTTTTAAATTTATTTGCAACTATATCAGGACGATTTTTTATTATTGCACCTTTCGGTGGTACTTTATCAGCTTGCAATCCTAATTCTAATGTTTCGATAAGAAGTATTATAAAATTAGATTCAAATGTAAAAAAAGCTAATACTAATAATTTTAGTAACTATAATTTTTATGATTACAAAAATAATTATAATATTTCTAATGATTCTTTAACCGGGGAGAAATTTAATTTTTTATCTTATTTTCCATACGAAACAACTACTTTATCTGCAAACGATGGAAAGTTTAGAAATAACTTAAAATTTTTTAACTTAAAAAATCAAATTAGTAATCTTAATAATGTTAATGCTCCATTACCTTTAGAAAATAAGACTATGGAAAGAAATTATACTAATTTATTAAATTTAAATACTACTGAAAAAAATAATGAAAATATCTTACTTGGTTATAATTTTTATACAAAAGAATATTCATTAAAAGCTGATAAAAATACAAGATTAACGTTGCCAGATAGTTTATTTCCGTTCCAAAAAATTAATATTCAGGATACTAATTTATATGAAAACGGAGCTTACCCAGCTTACAGTCCATACTTTAGTGATAAAATTTTTAAATTACAGGACGATAATAAAAATGTAAATTCTAATGTACCTGATATTAATCAATTATTTTTATTAGATGATGTAAATGGTAATTCATTTATTATATTAGAAGACGGGTCAGGTCTTTTTAATAGAAAAGAAGAGTATGGTTTATTTGATTATAACGATAATTCAGGTACCTTTTTATGCTCATGGTTAAGTGGTAATGAAACTACCGGTAGGTGGTATGATAGATACTATTTCCCTGTTAAAAATGGATTAGTTTCTTCTTTATCTGGAACTACCGAACAAGTATTTACTGAAAAAAATGATGCATTATTATATTTTCAAAATAATGGTATTACTGATATATTCTTTGATATAGAAAGTAACATGTTATTTCAACCTAAATCTACGTATTTTTATAGTAGAATAGGGAATGAATATATTAATAAAATTATTAACAATCAAAGTAGTAAAGAATTAAAAAATAGTTTCAATTTACAATTATCTGGCAATACTTTACCTAATGAAAAAACTTTAAAATTACAAGATAAAAACTTTGATAATTTTAACTTCGATTTATTAAGAGAAGACAATTTCAATATTTCATTTGATTTAGATCAAGATTCATTATCATCTATTGATAGCTACCAAATTATGGGTAATATATATGATAATGGAATAAGTCTTAAAAATAATTTTTACTTTACACCTTTTGCAATTATACCAGATGGTAATAGAATAAATTTTTATGATAATGATTTCAATTTAATAAAATCAAATATATACTCTTCATTAAGTTCTATTGACCATATTTACTTTTTAGAACAAAATAATAATTTTGTTATTGTTGGTAGTAAAGCAGCTACACCTGGTAAAACAGCATTAAAGAGTAGTTTCTTTGGTGAAGTTAGTGATGAAAATAATTCTACTGCAATACTTACAGATATAGGAAATATTGCAGGAGAAATAAACGATAGTATAGTAGTAGGTTATAATAAAGCAATTATTTTAAAGAATGACCCTAGTTTAGATAGTACTGCTAATAATTTTCATCAATTTGATTTAGGTACATTAAATTTATCATCTACTAATCATAATAGTTTTTCAGGTGCTTCAGGTTACCCTAATTCAATCATAGAAACACCTAACGGGGTTAAACCTCTGATAGGCTATAAAGGTAAGAGATTAAACGATAGTATAGGGGTAAGTATATACCCTACAGGTATTGGTAATTCTAATTACGTTCTTTTTGAAAGTCTTACAGGTAGTCAGTTATCTACAGATTTTGATAATTTACTTTCTTCGAACTCATTTCATAGTAACCCACTTTCAACGAATAAACAAATAACTGATATTAACGTATATAATGAAAAATTATATATACAATCGTTTATTAATAACACCGGTACAATACAAGTGTTCGATACGCAAAGAGAATTTTTATCATCATTTAATTTATCAACTAGCGCTAATCAAGGATATAAATTAGATTTCATGAACGATGATAATGGGGTAAATTTACTTAGTTTTGCAAAAGATAGTAATGGTAAGATTCTTGTTGATAAAATAAGTTTAACTACAGGGTCTATTTCATCATATAATTTAAATTTATCATCAAACAATGTTTCAATTTATAATAGATCTCTAGGGTTTAATCCTGTCAACTTTAATGATGTTTATAACAAATATAGTGAAAAGCAAGGTAAAATGCATTTTAAATTCAACGTAAATAATTTTGTTACTCCTAACTTTATATCGGTTTTTTGGGATAATGCTGGTGTTGCAGGAGGTTTTGATCAATTTACTTATAATTTCCCCGGTGTAGGTCTAAGTGCATGGGATGGTACATTTGAGGATGCAACTATTAGTAGATTTGATACTAATTTTGAAGCTTTCTTACCGGTAAAAGAGTTAAAATTGAAAAATACTTTCAGTGTTAATTTTAATTTAAAAGCAGGTAAGGTTGAGTTTTATCAAAACGGTGAATTCTTAGGTTTAATAAGATTTGTTAGTAACTTTTTTCCTACTGAAGCAATAAAATCTAATAATATATTCTTTAACAATCAAAACATTAAAAACATACCTATTAGTAAATTACTTAATACTAATAAATTTTATGGTAAAGGAGGTAGTTTAAGTAATGTAAAAGTTTATAATAATTCTGTATCGGAAGATTTTGTAAGATATTTATTTTTAAAAGATAAAACTATAGATGATTTGACGTTTGATATACCATGCGGTTCGCGTAACAACGTTGAAGAAATAAATTCTTTATATAATTATAATATACCAGGAAGTAAAAATAATAATCTTAAAATTTATATTAAAAATGGTAGATTTAATGATAATACTAAAGAGCTGATAAAAACTTTTGTAAATTCAAAAGTAGAAAAAGTACTACCAATAAATGTTAATAATCTTGAATATAATTTCGATCTAAACTAATGAGCACATTTAAAAAATATAAATTTACTAACGGCAATGAATTCACTTTTAACGGTATTAATTACATAGGGTATTATAATGTATCTGGTTCTAATGTATTTAAAACAAGATTTAATCAAGACAATGAATTGGTAAAAGTTGATAATCTCAATACAAGTATAACAACTACTGATTTTTACGACAGGAGTGTATCTACCGATTTAGTTTTGAATAATAAATTAGATGATATATTATTTCGTCCTAATGAATTAATAAACAAAAATTCAATAAATTTTAAAATTGAATTATTATACGACAATTTTAAAAGTCTTTTTAAATATACGAAAATACAGAATCCAAAAGTACCTTTTGATTTTACAAAATTTATAGCTATTACCGGTACAGATGGTACTGCAACACCAAAACCTTTAACTGCTTTTACAGTAGCAAGTACAAATACTATAATTGCAAGTGCTTCATTATTTAACTTCAGTTTTAGTACTTTTAATCCAAAATTTAGTGCTAGTAATATAATTATTAAAGGTTCATTAGGTAATTTAGCAACTGAATCAACTTTGTTTAATTTTATTGATAATACAATTTTTACATTTAACTTAAGTTCTAATAATCAAACTTTTTCTTTTATTAATAGTTCTACTAAAGTAGGGGTATTTGAAGATTTAGAATTTAAAAAAATAGTTTCTGTTGATACCGGTCCACTTAATAAAACTTTATATATTAGCGATTCTGGTAATAATAGTCTTTTTAAAGTAGATGTAAATAGTATTACTAATAGGGATAGAAATAATAGTAGGAGATATCTTTTAACCAACGTTATAGGTAGTTCCGGAACCGGTGATACTAATTTTAATATTATTGATAAGGTTACATACGGTAATGATAGTATTTTTGTTTACGATAGAGGTGATAAAATAATAAAAGAATATAGTGAAGAATTTAATTTACTTAAAATATATAAAAATTTTAAATTTTTAAACAATAATAATCTTGTTGATATAAAATATGATAAAGTAAATGATAAATTATATGCATTATTTGATAATTTTAAAATATTAGTAATAGATGGTAAAAACTTTAATACATTAGATGAATATATATTTGATGCTAATATTTTTGAATCTGAAACACCAAAAAAATTATTATTTTCGCAAAATGATAGTAATATATACTACCTTATAACTACTAAAAACGTTTATAAGTATTTTGTTAATACTAAAAAATTAAACATAGGTAAGTTTTTAACTGATTATAATATTAATTTTCAAATAACCTGGGAAGAAGTAAATATTCCCCCTGATACTTGGAGTGGTTTAACTCATACTTCAGCTATTACTGGTAGAGGTTCACAAGAATGGGATATAAATAATAATTCCCATGAATTTAATATAATAGACTGTGATATAATTAATACAGGTTCTGGTATAGATAATTTTTATATACTTACACATGATGGTAATTTAAAACATAAACTTTTAATTATGGAAGAGAATAATAACGATATTTCATTTTTAATAAACGATAATCCTAATTTAATAACTTTAAATAATTTGCTTATTAATGATGAATATTTTAATAATATAAGTTATAACAATTTGATATATAAATTTTTATTCAATTTAAATTTATTAACAAATGAAATAGGTCGATCATTATTTGTAAAATATGATAACGATTTTGTTATCTTAGATTCTATAAAAACTGTAGATGTAAATGATAAATTAATATTTGGTAATATTACTAACGAAAAAGATTTCTACGTTGGGGTCAATGAAACAGCAAGTACGAAAATTTTTAATAGGACGCTGTCTAATTTATATTATTATATAGAAAATATAAGTAAAATATTGAATCTTAAGTATAGAAATATACGTATACCACCTTTATCGACTATAACTTTTTAATAAATAATTTTATGGCAGACTTAACAGGTAAAATAATAGCTGATACATACAAAGGTTTAATAAAAACAACTGACAATGATGTAATAGGAGCATCTAGTAAAAAACTTACAGACGGTTTAGGTAATGACACAGCTTTAACGTTAGGCAAAACCGGAGCAGCTTCAACATTTGACCACAATTTAACAATTGGCGGAGCTTTAGTAGCAGGTTCAACAGATCAATTAAATTACCCTAACGCTGACGGCGCTTCAGCAGGCATGGCTATGATAACAGATGCTGCTGGTAATTTATCACTTGGATCAGTAACAACAGCAGGTATAGCTGCTTTATCTCCATCTCCAGCAGCAACAGGTAAGCCAAGCTCTATTACAGTAAATTCAAAAGGTCAAGTTACTGCTGCTAATTTATATACTCCAGGTATATCTGCTTATGCTTCACCAGGTACTAATGATTTTGTTTGGCCTGCAGGTGTAAAGTATGTTAAATTCACTTTAACCGGTTCAGGTGCATTAGGTAGAAACGCAACTGGAGGTGCAGCAGGTACAGCTCAAGGGTATTTATCAGGAAGCGTTGGTCAAACATGGAAGATAAAAACTGCTGCTAGACAAACATCGCAAAATACATCAGGTACAGCTTCTTGTATATTAAGTACAGCAGCTGTTGCTACTAATATTGTACAAGCTAATGGTGGGTGTTATTCTTTCGGTGCTAATGCAACACTTAATTCAACAGGAGTTGTGCATAATGGGGTGTTAGCATTTTCAACACATTTTATACCTGGCGGAGGTGGGGGAATTGATACAGACGGTTCAGGTTCTGAAGAATCTGAAGGAGGTTCATCTTTCTGGGGATCTCCTCCATCATACGGTGCAGGTAGCTCACATCATGCAAAACAATTAATAAGAAACCCAGGTACTGGGTATGCTTTATTGGAATGGTAAAACTAAATACTATATATGGCTACTTTATCAAATAATAATATCAACGACACATATTTCGGTTTATTAAAAACTGCTGAAAATACTTCAATAGCCGGTTGTGGTTTGACTCGTGTTCAAGATGGTGTTGGTTGTAATACTTCATTAAGTGTCGGTGAAGGTAATTCAGGTGGAGCTTGTATACATGGCAATTTAACATTCGGTACAATGTGCGGGTTTACTTTTCCAACAGCAGCATCAAGCTCTAATGATTTGCTAATAGTTAATAGTAGTGGTATAACTTTAGGTAATGTTTCTACTGCGTTAAGTATTAATACTGATCAGTTATGCTTTAATTCAAATCAATTAAATTTAAACCCGACGTGTGTTACAGCAATCGGTCAAGCTACTAATCTTTTTAATACACGAGGTACAGTTTCAATTACTAATGAAACTGGTGATACAAGATATTATAGAAACAATAATGGTAAGACTTGTATATGTTTAAAAGAATTAGCTGCCTCTGGATTTCAAAAATGTGGAGATGAATATAGATTTAGAGTTAGTTTATATAGAAGAGTTGGTAGAGGTGATTTTCATCTAAAAAATTCTATTTATTGCACAACTACTTCAGATAATGTACCTAATTTTGCATTAGAGACAAATGGCGATTATAGAAGTCAAGGTAATGCTTATTTAGGTAATTCGCATATTGAAATAGTTGATACTAATTCTGGAAGATTTAGCCAGATAGCTAATTTTGGTGTAGCTTCTACACGTACTTTTGACTTTTAATAATGTATTTAAAGATTAAAAAAGATGGTAATACCTTTTTTGGTGAACCTTTAAATGAAAATAGTAAAGAATATAATATAAAAGAAATATTTTCTGATAAGGAAATAGTAATAGATAAAAAGGTCACTAATAATTTAAGTGTACAACCATTTAATTTTTTTGATGGAGGTATTTTCGAAAGGGTATATAATTTTTTACAAAATGATAAATCATTTTTTAGTATTAATGAAAAAATTAAAATAGTATCTGAATCAGATGATATATATGAAAATTTTATGAAAAGGTATAATTTAAAAGTACTAAGTAATAATAAAATTGATAATATAAAAAAATTGCATGAAAAAATTTTAATTAAAATTGATGAGTATGAACTTAAATTTATAAATGACTTAAATGAAATAAGTGATGATGAAGGAATGGAAAAAGAAATAGAAATTTTAAAAGAAGATTTAAAAAATAATATTAATGATTTTAAAGTAAACTATTTAAATAAAATAACATTTGATAATTTTACTAAATTTTGGCCTACGTTACTTAACCCTAGTCCTTATATGTTGTATTTAAAATAAATTAATTTAAATATGATTGATGGGAGATAGTCTAATAATTGTAGGTAACGGTGAAGGAGTATTAAGTTCAAAAAACGGTTCATTAATAGATAGCTTTGATACAGTTGTACGATTAGGTCAATATGTTATTAAAGATTACGAAGAATATGTAGGTGAAAAAACTGATATAATCTCTACAATATATTGGAAGTTAAATTTAGAAAGATTAAAAACTACTAAAGTAATTTTAAGTGTACCTTTAAACTTAAGATATAATTTTGAAGACGGTGATGATTATATTAAAAAAGAATATAGTGACTATAAAGACAATATAATATATCTTAATAAAGAATCTGATATAGAAGGACTGAAAGAAATGTATACTGATATATTACCACCGTTTAAAAATATAGAAGAGGTTAATTTTTCATTAGGTTTTAAAACAATATACTTTATTAAGAAATTATTTCCTTCTACTAAAATATATACAACAGGTTTTGATTTCTTTAAAACTGGGTGGTACTGGAAAAAAGATCATAATAGAGATGATTCCAATATGCATCCATACACATGGGAAAGACTTTGGTATACTAAAATGAAAAAATTAGGTGAAATAAATGAAATATAAATATCTTATATCAGTTAAAAGCTCTGGGTTATGTTTCAATATAATGAGATTAATTATATTAAATAAAATTGCTAAAGATTTTGATAGGAAATTAATATTTTTAACTAAGCCTGATCACATACGTATACTTAAAAAATTTAATAATGAATGTTTATTCATACCTTATGTTAAAGGTCATACTGATAAGTTTAACAATTTCAATAGAAATAAAAATATACATAAATTATATGATTTAAAATATATTAAATTTTTAAAAGATACTTATTTTGATAATCAATTTAGTAATACAAAATTAAACGAGTATGAACTTATTAACGGTTCAATGAAAGATATTACTGATAAAGATAGTAGATTTCTTTTAATAGATTATAACGATGGTAAATACGATACTGAAAATATAAATTCAATAAGTATACCAAAAATACATTTAAAAGGTAAAGATAAAAAATATGATAAAAGTATAATTACAATTAATATAAAAATAAATAACCCTAACAATAATAGAATATATAGCTTTTGGGATAAAATAATACCTGAATTAAAAAAGAAAGGTAAAAAAATTTTATTAATTTCTGGTAATAATGATATTAAAAAATACCTTCACGATAAACATGATTGTATGTATGAATTAACTGGTACTGAAAATAATTATTCAAGAGTAAGAGGTAATAATATAGAAAGAGGTAAACCTGATATTATTATGGAGGATATTATAAAATGTATACAGACTGATTTTATACCATTTACCCTTTTAAGAGAAGATTATAAACATATTTTAGATGATTATAAAGATCTAAATTTTGTAGTAGAGAAAGTAGAAAAATTTGATATAATTGTAGAATATTTATCGAAATATATTATTCTGGAATCTTAAATTCAGTCTTAAAGGTACAATAATTTACCATAACAGCTCTTCTACGTTCTTTAATATCTACTGATTCTAATCCATGCCAAGTATTATTACCTGGGTAGAAATAAAATCCTGTATTATCTATATAAGGTACAGTCTTAATAAATTCTTTATCTTCGTTATAAAGAGCAGTACCTATACTTTCATCTTCATTGGTGTTATTTAAATAAACTAAAAAACTCATTAATTTTTCACTTATATCAACATGTGGTTCTAACCAAGATTTTTCTTTATCTTCTATAAATTCTACTCTAAGATAATTACCTCTAATCTTCTTACCAGATTCTTCTTCAAACATATCGATAATATCTTTCTTTAAAAAAAATTCTACAATTCTTTCTAACGTAAAATTATTATGCATATTTTCATTATCTACAAAAAATCTATTATTATTACTTGTACGAGCACCGCTAAGAGATGCAGAGTGATTCTTTAACTTTATATTATCTATATTAGATAATTCTTTATCACAAAAAAAGTCAGTAAACGTGTAATGTTTAAAAGGTTTATCGTTACACTGTTTGTTTCGAAACTTCATTAATATTATTATAGATTATATCTATATATTTATCAAGATATTTTTTTATATCTGTTTCGTTCTTATCAGATGTTACTACACTTCTATCTTTAATTAATTTTTCAATATATTTACTTTCATTGCGTAAAGTCATTATAATGAAAACAAACAGTTGAGATAGTACGTTATTTCTATTGCATAAAAAAAGTATATTCGTATCAAGTTTAGATAAATCATATATTACATTACTATTATCATGTATTAATTTATCTCTTAAGTTGTATCTCTTCTTAATATCATTATTGCTTCTATTATTAGGAGGTATTTTCTTAATTCTTATCAATTCAATATGATTGAATATATCTTTACATTTAATTTTATTACAAATTAAAGATAATCTATGATCAGTGGTGAGTTGATCACATTCAGTTAAGTTAATAACTAGTTTTATTTTATTTTTTATTAAATTTGATAATTCATTATTTACGTCGTTGTTAAAATTTGAATACGTATCGATGTATAAGTTTTTAAATATTTGCTGCATTGGATAACTATTATTTTCCTTTTAAATACTTAGGTGATAGCTGACGATAAACAAGATATAATTGAGTTAAGAAAGAGACAAATATCTTCAGATGATATTAAAACTCCGATGAAGGCTTTACAAAGCATTACTATCAATCCTACAGAGCTTTGTAACCGTACATGCCATTTTTGTCCTAGAAGCGATCCAAAAATTTACCCTAATCAAAATTTACATATAACAGAAGATACTATACGAAAGCTAAGTTCAGAACTTAAATTAAACAACTATACGAATAGAGTAGGTTGGTCAGGTAATGGGGAACCTTTACTAACAAAGGACTTTTATAAACTAGTAAAAATTATAAGTGATGAAAACCCTCAATTAAGAGTACATGAAATTAATACTAACGGTGATAAGATTAAAGATGGTATAATTGATAAGATATATGAAGCTGGTATTAATCATATTGTTGTAAGTTTATATGACGGTGATGAACAGTTAGAAAAATTTAATAAGATGTTCGAAGGTTACGATTCAGATAGCTTTACATTGCGTAAGAGTTATTATCATTCGAATAATTTTTCAGGATTTACAAATAGAGCTGGTGCAGTTAAAGTTAATACAGAATTATTAAAAGATAATATAAAAAATAAATGCTATCTACCTTTCTACAAACTCTTTATAGACTGGAATGGGGATCAGATTTTATGTTGCGAGGATTGGTTTAAGTTATCTAAAAATAGTCTCAACATCAATACCCACTCATTAAAGGAAATATGGGAATCAGCATTTTTAAATAACTATCGTACACACCTTAAAGCTGGTAAAAGAGATTTAGCAGTTTGTAATAAATGCAATATACACGGTGAAAAAGTAGGTAAGCAATATACCAAATATTATAAATTATGATATACTTTGCTCAAGCAATAAGAGAAAGAAGAACGTATACCGACTTCATGATAGGTTTAATAATGCTAACACATTATTTTGAAAAATATCAAAAAACTTTTTATATAAAAGAAGATATAGCTGATTCATTTGAAAATAAAAATTGTAAATTTTTTAATATTGAAGAAAATAACTCTTATAAACTTTTAAGAAAAATAAGATTAAAAGCAGTTCATAATATTAAAGAGGATCCTATGCATCGTGATGATACATACCTTAAACAATTATTCATTGAAAGGGTTACTAAAGATTGTAATATCAATGATATGTATGTTAATGGACTTATTAACGGTAAAAATTTTCTACTCGATAATACAGTTAAGTTTTATTACTTAAATGAATATAATCAAAATAATTTGCATTTTGATAATAACAACAATAAAAAGATAGATGATAGAAGTATAAAAACTAACATAAAAACAACTAATGATAGTACTGCTGAAAAGTTTACTAAAGATAAGTATTTTATAACCTTGCCTACATTTAGAATAAACGGTGATGAAGATAAAAAAATGTTAGATATATTTTGTGATTTTTTAACTAAAGAAACTCAATATAAAAATTTAATTTTAATAAGTGGTAGTAATGACTATAAAAAATATTTTTGTGATAAGTTTGGTATGGATACTACCCATCTTTACGATGATGGATTTACTAGTGAAAAATTAGGTTTCAGAAAAACTGAAGCTGGTTTCAAATGCAAAGATAAAGGCTCTTTAGAAAGCTTAATGACTGATTGTTTTTATATACAAAATTCACCTGCAGGTTATATAGACTTTATGCAAGTTTATAATACTTACCGTGATGAACTATTTAAATATGGTATGAGTAAGTATAGCCATTCATATTATGATACTTTTATAACAAGAAATAAAAGTCAAGCTATAGATATAATAGGTAAAGAACTAAAGAAAAATAAAATATTCTATTAATAGTTTAACCACGTATCAGCATAATCACATTCTACATAATCCTCTAACCAAGGGCCTCCTTCTGTATAATGTAAAGCTAATGGTTTACCATCAATAGGTTCTTTATACCAATCCACTAACCAATTCCATTGTAAAGGTAATGAACCTATCTCTTCATCTTCTAACCATTTAAATCTATGAAGAAAAGCTCCTGTTTGGTTATTAATAGTAAGAGGATTTAAAGTTTTATTTTTTGGATGTTCATTATTGAAAATCATTAAACTACTCCAATTTTTACGAGGCCAAGCGGTTTGTGGCTTACCATCCATCTTCTGTAAGTTGGTCGGATTATAATCATGCTTACAACATTGTATAGCAAACTTACGATCATAATGGTCTAATAATTTATCTATTGATTCTAAAAATAAAAAATCTCCATCTAAAAATATACTTACACCTTTAAAGTCACTTAAGTAAGGTACGAAAAATCTAGCAAAAGCAAATTGTGTAGATTCATAAGGGTCTTTTTTTCTACCATAATTTTCAACTGTATTATAATTAATAGGATATATCTCTATTTCATATCTTTCATTTTTTTCATTAATACTCCTTACACATTTATCGTATGATATTTGATTTGGTTCATCTAAACCAACGAATATTTTAATTCTATCTTTCATAATATTTTTTAAATAAATTAAATGAACCTTCACCGTAAACTTGACCATGAACTTCGCAATCAGTACAAGGTAATTTACCTTTACGTCCATTTTTTATATGATGTTGCCTCATAGTTTCTGCTGCTTCTGATAGCCATATATCTTTAAGACTATTTTTATGTATATTACCAAACTTAACATCTTTTCTCCAGTTATGAGTACAAAGAAGAACATCACCATTCCAATCTATAAAAGATGAGTTAAAGGACATATAACAGGGTCTTATAGGTACTTGTCTCTCATTTAACTTCATCATACCAACTCGATTACTAATACCAGACATGCCATACTCTTCTTCCGGGCCATACCAAAATCTTTTTATAACGTATTGATCTGGTTTAATATTACATCTTTCAAATTGTTCTAAAAATCTCTCTTCCTGTTCAGGACCATCATATAAACTCATTTTAAGAAGATTAAGACCATTATCGAATAATTTTTTAAGAGTATCATCTTTCAATAAATCTCCGTTTGTTGTAATAGAAATATTATTATTATATTGAAGCTTATCTCTAAAAGTTTTAACTATATCAAATATTTTTTTATTAGCTAAAGGTTCACTAAACCCTGCAAATACTACTTGATTTTTATATTCAAACTCAGCTAAATCATTAGCTAACTTTTCACATGTTTCTAAAGACATATGTAGATTGCGATTTGGGTAAAGATTTTTATCTACTCTTGGGCAAAATACACATTTACGTGTGCATATTTCAGTTACGTTAACATCAATAATCTGTAAAGCAGACATTATATTATCTTCTTCTATTTTAAATGTATCGAATATATTCTTTCGAAATTCTATAAACTCGTTAGTCGGTTTATCACCCATAATATATAATATAATATTATTCTATGTTATCAACTGCCACTCAAGTTACCGCTATATGTAATATCTTTTAAAGATATAGAATCATTACTGCTACTTGCTATACCAATAAATACACTATCAGGAAGTTGATCAGGTGGAAAAGTATTTACAGCACTAAAAGCATTGACATAATTTTCTTGCTCACCTCTCTTTACATCAAAATTTACCCTGTTTAAATGCTCTTTAAATGAAAATCTAAATTGTTTAAAATCTGTTGTTAATACATCAAAATCTTCTATAACTTTAGTTGATAAATGACTATATGCTGTGCTCGGAGATGATAGTCTAACAGTCATAGAACTAGGTGTAAGTTCGGTGTTACCCTCATTACCTGCATCCTTAAACATATTGTTTAACCCGTAGCCTCCAAAGAAATCTAAACATACGCTCATTATATGTCCAGATAAATTATTTCTACTAGTAGAAGATAAAGCCATTATTCCAGTACCTATACCTGTATTACCTACTTGTGGGTTATCAAAACTTTGCTGACCAGCATGGTTACCTGTAGTTGCTACAAATAAAGTAAGAGCAGTGAAAGTATCAACAATTATAGGTATTCCACTTTCAGTAAGTAATAGAAAATTTGAATCTTCCGTTATTAATCTTGGAAGGTCAGGTGTTTGAAAAGATACAAATATATCTTTTCTAGGATTAAATTGTTGTTTCAATAAAATTCTACTACAAAATTTATCTTCTATTCTAGATTCAATGGCCATTTAAAATATTTAATTAACAATTGATAATATCAAAATAGTATATATAATATAATATGTCATACGGTGAGATTATTGAATTTATTATTATAAACACGCAGCAAAAATATCATAAAGATATAAATTTAAAATTAAATGAAATTGAAAAAGCTAAAAAAGAGACAGACTTTATTAACTTTTTTAACAAGAGTAATCAAGAAAGAAATCCTTACGATTCTTTAGTTTATTACTATATAAATATGGATAAAAAATAATTTTTTGATAATTATTATATATGAGTAAAGATAACTATGTAATTTTTAACCCTGAGGGAGGTTTAGGTAAAATTATAGCATCAACAGCAGTGTTGAAGTTTATACAGAAGAAATATCCAGAACATAAAATTATAGTAATTACTCCTTGGGCTGAGATGTTTCTTAATAATCCAAGAGTACATAGAGTTTATAAGACAGGCAATCATCCATACTTTTATAAAGATTATATTGAAGGTAGGGAGAGTATATTACTAAAAGGTGAGCCATACTTTAACAGTAAACATATGTATCAAAAGCAACACTTAATACAATCATGGTGCGAGTTACATGACTTGGAATTTGATGGTAATGTTAAACCTGAATTATATTTTACTAAACCTGAATTAGAATATTATGCAGCAAATATAGGAGATGATGGTAGACCTATTCTTGCTATGCAGACTAATGGAGGTATGTTTGAAAATGATAAACAATATTGTTGGACAAGAGATATACCTCATAATCAAGCTCAAATTTTAGTTAATGAATTGAGTAAAGTTTATAGAATATTACATGTAACGAGACCTAATTGCCCTGCATTAGAAAATACTGAAAGAGTTGATTCAATTCCTAATAAAAGAACTTTTATTGCAATGTTGTTAAGAAGTCAAAAACGATTATTAATCGATAGTTGTTTACAGCATGCAGCTGCAGCATTTGATCTACCATCAACTGTTTGTTGGGTAGGTACTAGCCCTGATACTTTTGGTTATGATATGCATACTAATATTACACCAACTAAAGAAAAACAAAACGTAGCTTCTGGAATGATTGATAGCTTATTTTTCGACAATGACTTTAACGGTCCAGAATATGAATACCCATATGAAGATTTTGATATATTCAATCTTCAAACAATCTTTAATAGTTTAACTCAATGAAAAATATAATCTTCAACTCTTCAATGCCTAGAGCTTGTAGTACCTTACTACAAAATATTATTAATCAACGTAATGATTCCTACGCTACACCTACCGATGGTCTAGTAGAGTTATTGCTTGCTGCTCGTGAAAAATTCACTTACTCTGATGAATTTAGAGCGTCAATGGATCAGGATTTAATGATGGAAGCTTGGCGTAATTTTTGTAGAGATGGTATGAATGGTTACCTTTCCACGTTAACTGATAAATCTAATGTTTTTGTTAAAGGTAGATCTTATAAAGCTATTATACCTTTCTTGCAAAATTTTTATAAAGAAGATGTTAAAATTATATGTATGATTCGTAATCTTAAAGGTGTCGTAGCATCGTTAGAAAAGTTACATAGAAAAAATCCTGATAAAAAATCTCAATGGTATATACCTGAAGAAAATAGAGGTACAACAGTAGAAAAAAGAGTAGATATGTATTTAAATAACATACCTTTATCAGTTAGTATTGATCAAATTAAAGACATACTACAACAACAACTATTTGGTAATATATCTTTTATTAAAGCAGAAGATTTATGTTCAAAACCTCAACTAATAATGTCTGAACTTTATAGTGTTTTAAATATACCTGACTATCAACATGACTTTAATAATGTAGAGCAAACAACGCATGAAAATGATGTTATACATGGGTTAGATAGTAACCTGCATACTATTAAGAATAAAGTTGAACCTATAAAAGATGACTACGTAGAAGTTTTAGGTAAAGATGTTTGTGATTATATAGATAAAGAATACTATTGGTATCAAAATTTCTTCGGCTACGTTAGCTAGCAGATCTAAACTCGAAAGGACCTGAAAGTTTCTTATAATCTTCAGTACCTAAAACATCTTCATTAGGGTTACTTGCGTCTGGTATATTAGTAACAAACTGTATAAACTCTGTAGCTCCTATTATTTGACCTTTAGCAACATCTAACGTTAAATCACCATGCGTTCCAACTTGTGTTGTAAAGTTAGATGTACCTGATAACGATACTGATTGTATAATATCAGTTAAATTTACACCACCTGATAAAATATTACCTTGCGTTGCTAAGTCACCGTAAATAAGTGTATTACCATTACCTGGACTACCATCACCAACTTGTAAACCACCACCAGCTCTTAACTGTCTTTGAGCACTTAAATTATTAGCTAATGTGTAGTTATTAACATTGAATGCAGATAAATTTGAACCTATTAAAAATGCTGAACTAGAATTGAATAATGTATTATTATTGCCTCCTAAAATACCAGAGCTTCCTCCACCGTTAATTGTATTATTATAACCACCACCTATAAATTGATCAGGACCAGAAACTTTATTACCAAAACCTCCTACAATTATACTTTCCTCTCCAATTACTTCATTATGCTGACCTCCAACAATAATATTACCTCTACTTGCTGCGGAATTAAGATGACCTCCTCCTATAAATTTATATTTACTACTGGTTGTTAATTTATTAAATACCCCTCCTACAATTGAACTATAATTACCACATACTCTACTACTAGCACCTGCAACTATAGTTGAATAATTAGCAGTATTACAAATAATATTTTCTCTACCGCTGCCGATGAATCCCATATCACCTCTAACTATGTTACTTAAACCAGCTACTACTGTAGAATCTACTGTAGTAACCATATTACGACAACCTCCGCCGATAAATGCATTTTTCGCAGTACCTCCTGCTATACAGTTAAATATACCAAACACAATAGCTCCTCCAGCACAAATATTATTATTGCAACCACCGCCAATAAATCCATCAATTTCTGCGATATTTGCTGTTCCACCAACAATTGATACACGAGACCCTACTCTATTTCCAGATCCAGCTCCTACGAAAGAATATTTAGCAGGATGATGACCTGAACCAGAATTATAAATTGCAAAATTATCTTTACCTCCACCTATAAATGAATTATGACCTGAAAGGGAATTTCTATAACCACCTGCTATTACATTATTATGGCCAGATAATTTATTGGTAAATCCACCTCCTATAAATGAATTATCTCCACTTAAACTGTTTCTTTTACCCCCAGCTATATTAGAATTTACGCCACCTGCAATTGTATTGTAACAGCCAGAACCTATACCAGAATTTTTACCAGTATCAAGTATTTTATTATAACTACCACCTGCAATAGTGTTACAACCAGCACCGCTTAAGCAATTACCCAAACCTCCTCCGATAACTGAACATTTATCATTATTTCTTATACGATTGTATAACCCTCCTGCAATAATACTGTTTTGTGATTCTAGTACATTACCGACACCACCACCTATAGTACCTACTAAACCTGCTAATGTATTATTAACACCACCACCTATAGTTGAATGATTAGCTCCGATATGAGTTATTATATTATTTTGTCCTCCTCCAATAGTTGATGCTCGAGATCTTATTATATTACACCCTCCACCACCTATAGTAGAGCAGCATGCAGTAGAATGATCAATTCTGTTACTTAAACCACCAACAACTGTAGAATGTTCATTTATAGTACAATTATCTCTACCTCCTAAAATAGAACTAAATGCGCTTAATGCTTTATTTCCACTACCTCCAACTACTACTGTACTGCTATTACATGCACAATTTCTTGTACCTCCCACTACTACTGCATCCATTGCAGCAACATTATAAAAACCTCCACCTATAAATGAACGCTTACCATTAATAAAATTTAGTGTACCACCTACAATAGTACTGCCTACAGCATCTACTATATTATTATTTCTACCTCCTACAATTGAACTATCATACCCTGATAAGAAATTAGCTGAGCCACCACCTATGAATGATGATCCTCCTGATAGTGTATTACTCACTCCTCCTACAATAGAACTGTTAGTAGCTGATACTGCGTTAAAAGTACCTCCTCCCACGAATGTGGTTTCTCCATTAGCTTTGTTACAATAACCACCACCTACAAATGAACAATTACCTTCAGCATTATTAAAATAACCTCCAGCTACAGTTGATCTACACCCAGCTCTATTAGCTGAACCACCTCCTATAGTAGAATAATTACCAATACTTTGGTTACTTACACCTCCACCTACAGTTGCACATCTTCCAATAGAACAATTACCATAACCTCCAGCTATTGTAGATTCAGGCCCGATAGCATAATTACGACCACCCCCGGCTACAGTTGAACTTCTACCTATTGCACAATTATACTCACCACCGCCTATTGTACCAGTATTAACTGAATGATTAATATTACCCCTACCACCGCCAATAAAATTTTGACAACCTGATAGTGTATTTTCACAACCACCGACAATAGAGTTATTTTTACCAGATAATGTATTGCTAATACCACCACCAATAAAGTTTTGATTACTTACGTATCCACCAGCACCAGGTTTACTTTTAATTGTGTTTTGTGATCCACCAGCTAATACGTTACTACCACCAGTACTATTATTATTTATCCCCCCTCCAATAAAGCTATTTCTCCCACTTACTGTATTACTAATACCTGCTACTATACCTGAAAAACCTCCTCCAGATAAAACTCTATTTGTTTTACCTCCAACAACAGATGAATATACATCGTTAGTTTCATTATATCTTCCTCCACCTATGAAACCAAAAGTAGCTAAAGCTTTATTATTTTTACCACCAGGTATAGATGAATATGTATCATTTGATATATTAGTAGCACAACCACCAACTACCTTTTTAACTGTGTAAATACTATCTAATGCATTAACTGCACTAAATGTTTTTATACCAGTCCCTAAAGTAGAAACAGGTACCATTTCTGTTGCATTATTTTGTACTATCGGCATTATGCCGCACGATGAAGCGTTTTGTACTAAAGTTAAATCCGATAATTTTTTACCTTGTATAGCCATTATAATTATTTATGTATATTTTATAGTCTATTCATCAAAAACATCTATTATCTGAGGTACACATACAAGTAAAGTTAATTTATTTTCAGATATTTCTTTCTGAAAAACTACTTCTAATTCTAAGTAACTTGCTCTAACTGTTTTAATAACTTCGTCCAAATAATCTTTATGTATCTCTAAGAGAATAGATTCTCTCTCATAGTCTAAATATATTTTATCAGTAAATTCATCTAACCTTATTTTTACATCATAAAAAATATCTTGCATATAATTATTTAGGAACTTAGATATAATAAGATATGGCTAAAAAGCGTAAAAAATATCATTATAAATTTATAGATTGTGAAAAGGAATTTAACTCTTCTATATTAGTAACTTGCACTCAAACGAAAGAGAAAGTTAGAATGTACCATAAACAATTGTATAGACTTATTAAAAATAAGTATAATGATAATTATGGTATTTTTAAAGCATCTTATATAAAGAAAGGTAATAAACCAATCACTGACAGATACGATGAAAATGGAGAGTATAACCCGGCCCCTGAAGGTTATAAAAAATATTTAATTACTGCTTATATGGCAGTTAAGAATTCTAATTTATTATCAGAATCTAATAAAAGAGCTCGTCTATCATTTTTTAGTGAAAGTTATTTAAAAAGATATAACGGTTCTTTAGAACAAGTAGTTAAATTAGCCGAACAAGTATGAAAATATTATATGATTTAGCAGCATGCTTAGTAACAGTTTTATTAATTTTACCAGTTGCAATATGGGCAGGGTTGCTTGCGATGTATGAGGTTATAAAAGTATTCCCGCATAATGTTATCGATATATTCGATGAGCTTTATAGGGAACGGTGATATAATAATAGTATGAATATGAATCTTAATTACGAAAAAACTAATTTTACTGCAGTGAAGGATATTAAAATACCTGATCTGTTTTATAGACGATATAAGAGCGGCATCAATGTTATTGATGATTTATTTGGTGATGGTATTTTACCTGGTAGTTCAATTACGATGTGTGCAAGTGCAGGTTGTGGTAAGACTACTTTATTATTGCAAATGTTTGAAGGTTTGAGCCGTAATGGTTATGATGTAGCATATGCTAGTGGTGAAGAAAATACTTATCAGTTAGCTTTTACTTGCGATCGTATCGGAGTTAAGAATGTAGCAGTAGCTAATATGACTGATATCGATGAATTAGCTGATCAAATGAAAAATTATGATGCAATGGTTATTGATAGTTTTCAAGCGTTGAGTGTTTCAAAGAGAATGAATAGTAGAGAGTTAGAAAGATATGCTGTAACTACTCTTACTAAAGCAGCTAAAGAGAATGAGTGTACTGTATTCTTTATTATGCATCTTACTAAAGATGGTAAGTTAAAGGGTGGTACTATTGTACCTCATACCGTTGATGTTAATATGAATATTGAGATAAATGGAGAAGTATCAGATGATGCTCGTAAGATATTCTTTACTAAGAATCGTTTCGGTCCTTGCAATGATTTAACTTTATTCATCGGAGCTAAAGGTTATGATTTTTCAGCTCCTGTAGTTATAGAAGAGAGCAATGAAAAAGCTCCTAGTAAAAAGACTAAAAAAAGACAAGAGTTAGATGCAATACTTAATATGGAAGAGCCTCCTATTTTAAATGCAACTCGAGTAGCAAATGCTTTAGATATTGATGTAACTAGAGCTCAATACTTACTTAGAGAACTTACTGTTAATGGTAAGATAGATAAATACGGTAAAGGTAAAGATGCAATCTATAAGCATAAAGAGGTATATAATAGCTTTGATAACGGAGGAAACGTTAACGGGTTTCTAAATGCAGCGGATAGCAAAAAGTTATTTCTAAAAGTAGC
>CAACVD010000254.1_pt1 | contig 25579 bp, 28 predicted proteins | sample 2381771 | NCBI WGS metagenome assembly CAACVD01 (sample SAMEA5211965, study PRJEB30684) | marine metagenome | biome: Marine; feature: Epipelagic; material: Water | collected 2015-10-15 | depth 15 m
AAGGTAACGCGGTAACGCCGGTAACGGCTATTTTTAATTTATTTTTTTATTTTTTTATTTCTCTGAGAAACACTATATAGATAGCGAAATTAAGCACCGTGGTCCGTGATACGTGGCCCGTGCCTGCTGTCTTGCGACATGTGGCTTATGGACCACGGACCACGGATTAGTTATGCCTTTTGATACGGATACTTCTCGTCGGGTATGAGTCCAACAGAGAAGGCGCTCATGTCGTCTATTTGGGCGATGAGGTTAGCGAGCTCCTGCTTACGCTTTTTGGGTGACCGGCCGTGGGTGGTAGACATGGAGCATTTTTCGCAGATGTCGTGAAAGACTTCATCCCGGCTGAATCCTAGCTGGAGTAGCTTGACGATGCGGTCTTGTGGTTTGCCATACTGCGCTTCTGCTTCAGTTAGCGGCACGTCGTTAGTTGTAAGGTTGATCGTTTCGGGTTTCATGGTCTTCTCCTTTTCTAGCGTTGTCATGATTTTCGCTGTTGTGCGGCGTCCCGGAGCTTCTGTTGTGTTTCCTTGGGGAGGTAGTCGATGTCGAGGACGCGGTAGCCGGAGGGGCCGTAACAGTCCACGCGGCCATCTTCTCGGATTCTGAGGTTGCTATCCATTATGTCCACCCAGCCTTTGTTTTTTTTGAAGAGACTCATCGCCTCCTTTATGTCGCTCATGCGTCTTCTCCTTCAGGTCATGTTGACATAGTCGCGTTGAATGATGAGTTGTAGCCCGACGTATTCACCGGGCCAGTGTGAGTAGGCTTTTTCTAGGCCGTTGAATGCGGCCATCACGTCTTGTTCAAACTCTTCTTGGTCTTTTAGTTCGCGGATGAAGGGTATTTCGGAAAGGATTCCAAAGTCATTTGTGCCGTCTTTTTCGGTGTAGGCTAGGATGACGGCGTCGTGATGGCCCTTGTAGATGGCGGTGTGAGTTGTTTCTTGATTTTTCATGATGGGGTGTTTGCCGTCAACGATTTCTGTGATGCTGTTGGCGATGCCATCTATTTTGGATGCGGTTTCGGGGTCCGTGGTCCGTGTAGTGTTAGCCAGTTTTTGTAGGTTAAGGACAGCGGCACGGATTTCAATACCGGTTTCTTCTAGCGTTGTCATGATTTTCTCCCAAATGATGTTCCACATGGAACAGCCGCGAGCATCGCATATATGCGATACCCCGTCAAGCGGGAGTTTACATGTAGAAGTAGACGTAGGCCGTGAGGACGGAGACGACGAAGAGGGCGATGAAGTGTTCAGCGAGTTCCACTTTGATGGGTTTCTCCTTGCGGTTTTGGTGGCACTGTTCGCACAGTGCGTTGGTGATGGGTATTCCACAGCGGTTGCAGACGTAGCAGTGTCTCATTTTTAGTGCAGCTTTTGTTTGTTGTAGTTGGCTTTGGTTGTGATGAGGTAGTCAGTGTATACAATGAATCCTATGTGGCACAAGGATAAGATGAATTCGTGTTCATCTTCGGCCATTAGGGTTTCGATAAAGTGCTTGGAATTTTCGTCGCCCCGGAGCATTTGTAGTTCCATTGCTTGAATAACGTATTCTCGGAAATCTTCGTTATCTTCCAACAACTTAGCTACGAAACTTCGTTCTTCTGCGTCGATTGGTAATCCCATGCGGACCATTCTCCCAGAACGTTGTTCATTTTTGTAGTAGGCTGATAGAAATTGGCGAAAAGACCCTTTGCTAATTTCTATCACTTGGGGAGGTTATATGGAGCCCAAATTATTTTTAGTCCGGTGGCGTGACGCGTGTGGCGGGGGCCGTGTGGGTTGGCGTTCGGTTGAGGAGATGAAGGACACGAAGGAAGCGACGGTCCTGTCGTGTGGCGTGATTCTTCATCGGGACGAACAGCGTATTTTGATATGCCCGCACGTTTTGTTAGATGGCAAGGGGCTGGTAGAAGAGGGGGACGCGGAATTGGCGATACCCATGGAGTGGGTGACTAGCGTTCAGGAGTTGCGAAGCCATGAATAGGGAAGGGGAGGGGTGGGAAGAGTTGCTGGATGATTTGGAAGAAGAGCGCGAGTTGGAATTTGATGAAGATAAAAAAGACAGCCCGTCGTTTTATGCAAGTCGCCTGCAATTGATAGAAGAGGCGGCAAAACGCCTTAAAGGCCGCTAAAGGCTTTGGTCAATATGGCGCACCAAAAATATAGGTCGCCGTCCAGCATATTAGACTTCAACTTATTGACTCGGTCACAGACTAACCGGACGTTTCCGGGTTGATAACCCTCGCTTGGATTAACCCGGTCAACCGACACGTTGGTGCCGCGCCGTGAGCCGTGGTTCGAGGCCAGTCCCTCATGTATCCACGTCATGGGTAAGTTAGAGAGGGCGCACCGTCCGTCTTGTTGTTTAAACAAATCGACAAGGAAGTCCGTGTCTATAGCTTCGTCTAGAGATATGTCGTATTTTTTTGCGCGTTGGCACATGTCATGGTGGCGGGAGGCGATGTAATTTCTGGGGTTTTTATAGATGTTTTTTATTTGGCGAGCGCGTTCGCAGTCGTTACAAACGGCTTTACCACCCTGATATTTACCGGTTTCATGAAAGCGTTTAGCGAACTCGTTTTTAGATTTTCTTTTCTTGCATAGCTTGCAAGTCAGCCGATCCAACCGCCCACCCCTAGTTGCGATTAATCTTAGTGACTACCTATACTAGATAAGGGTTAAGCAAGCAAGGCTATAATTAAGAACACCACAAACATCAGGGCGTATTGTTTCCACCCGGCTAACTCTTTTTTGGGCTCACTAATCTTCCAAATCTTCTTCATCTTTTGGCCTATAGTAAACGACGTGGGCCTGACACTGCGCGCAGGTCAGGTTTGAGGACATGTCAAAATGGTCGTCTTCTTCGGACAGGTCGTGGTCGCCGCCCCAAATTAAGCGGCCCCCGCAATACCAGCACGTGTCTCGGCTCATTCTATATCCACCTCCGCAGTCGTCTCAATCCAGACTCGGGCTCCGCATGAGAGGGGCTTGTCGGGGGAGTACACAACTTTACTTGGCCCGTGAACCGTGACGCCGTGGCCGTAAGTATTTTTCTTCCCTTCCTTTACGGCGATTGCGGGCTCATGCGGCCCTTCTTTAACCTTTAAATTACGGCGGATGACGTGTTGATTAACGTGAATTCGCTTAATAGTCATTTCGGTTGCAACTTGCTCCACTGTGAACAGGGTTCCGTGGCCCGTGACCCGTGTAACGTACAGTGCCATTTACGTTTGCCTGTCGGCTTACTGTGGCGACAAGTTATACACTCAACGGCAATCGGGGGTGGTTGAATGCCGTTGGGCCAGCAGTGTGGTCTGTAGTTACAGTACCTGCATTCAAAACAGTCAGGGGTATCTGTTATGCGAGCGGTTGACAAGTCACGGACCACGGAAAGGGATTTACGCAGAAGGTCTTTGTAGCGTGGTGCGTTAAACGCGACGTGTTCTGCGTGATACGAGGAAGTGTTTTTATTGTAGGCAACCATCCATGCTGTAGATAAATCAGCGAGGCCCATGAGCAGTTGCACTTGGTCGTAGTAGATTGGGTGACTACGGGCGATTCCTTGGTTTTTAAACATCCTCCATTTTTTGTCGTTCATGGATTTTATCTCAAGGATCTGAGGATCATTGCCTTCTCCGTTATGGATTATGCCGTCAGCATGGCCTCGGACATGGCCGCCGAGAGCGGTAAATGTCCATTGCTTCCCGGTTTTAGGATTTATTTCGGAAACGCTTATGCCCGCTGCTTTAAGGTCCTCAACTACAATTTCTTCTAAGTGATGGCCGAGGTTAAAAATTCGTATGACGGCGGGCGGGGGGCCGATCTGAGAATAACCCCGGAGGCTATACTGAAGAAACGCGTGGCAGGGATTGCCTACATTACTGGCTCCGATATAGCAGCGGCGCTCATTTTTGTAGGTTTTGGATGTTGCAAGATCAATCGCGTTTATAAGATTCATATGTGATATATAACATACATAAAAAACATACGCAAAAAAAACCCCGCGTTGCGCGGGGCTCGGGTTAAATGTTGTTCACTTTGGGAGAAAACTACCAACCCTAAACACTTTAGGAGTGTTGCATGAGCCATTCATGCATCTCTATGATATCCCACGGGGGTTATCACTTCAAGAATTTCCATCGTGGCCTGTTCTTCTGGAACAACCGAAAGATCTATCTGTAACGCAATCGGTTTATTTAGACGGTCGGCGGTTTGATGGGCGGCCTGTATTGCTATTTTTACGTCGTCGTCCTCTAATCCAAACCACCATTTACTAGCTCGTCTATCAAACGGCCCAGAAACCATTTAGCTTTCCTCAAGTCTTCCACGGGCGCATTCTTGTATTCATGTCGCCAAAGATATTTCATCGAAGACGCTTTAAGATATGCTTGAAACCCCTCCGGGGTTAAGCTTGCTTTTATCGCTTCAATGCACTCAATCTCACCTTGGTTGTAGTGGGCGGGGCAAGTAACGTTATCTGACTTCTTTGGCATCTTTTTCTCTATCCGCATTTATTTTGGATTTGAGGAATTCGTGCCAAACATGCAGCTTGTCAAAGTCAGAACGATCAACCTTCCCGCTTTTGTAGCCTTCTTCCAGCTTCTTCAACGCTTTGTTGAATTCGTTCTGCATTGTTGTAAATTGACTCATATTGAAAAGCTTTTTGACGTAAGGTCTACGCCGTTCTCCTTCTTAAATGAATCCACTTGTTCGGCAATATACTCTTGATCACGGTCGGAAAGATGTTCTTGTTTCCAGCCTTCATGTATATACCGAAGCTGTCCACTAATTGTACGCCCTTCTACTCTCGCAATCACCACCAACTCTTCATAAACATCCCGAGGAAGCAGTACTGATTTCCATTTAGTCGTGTCCATCACACGTCTCCTACATTAGGTATGGGAAAGTATACGCAACGTCGTAGCTTCAATCAACCTCTTGAAAAACCACGGAATGTCGGTCTTCATATAGCTCAGTCATGTCCGAAATGACATCTTGAATTACATCAAGCTCACAAACATCTTCCAAAAGACAATACCAACGCTCATTTAACACAACAAAACCCTGTCCGTTATGCAAGTCGTAATAAATGTGGCCCACTTTAGCCGCAGTCTTCACCTCTTCACTCATGATTGTTCCTCACATTCGCCCCAACTGGGACCTATTTCTACGTCGCACTTGTTAGGAACTTGTAACGGCACCGCTTGTTCCATGATTTCAGCAAGATGCTTTGCTTTTTCCGGGCTTTCTACAGAAAAAGCTAATTCATCATGCACTTGAAGCATGGGAATAAAACCAGCCTCACAAACGTTTACCATAGACTGCTTAGTCATGTCCGCCGCAGAAGCCTGTATCAACCTGTTTAAAGCCTTGTACGTGTACGCCCGACGTAGTCTGGTCGTTGGCCCGTGGGCCGCGAGTGCTTCTTCGCGAGCCATGGCTTTGTGCATTTCAAACGTGTCGGGCTCCCAAAGATCGAATCGGCATTTACGTCCCCGGAGAGATCGTAAACTGCCAGAGGACCGTGGATCGTCCAACTTGCGCTGTACGCCTTTCATCAGTCCTTTTACAAAGGGGACGCGCTTGTGATACTGCTGAGTCAAAGCTTTTGCTTCCTCCACGGTCAAGTCCAACTGTTCGGATAGCTTGTTGACGCCCATGCCGTACATCATGCCGAGGTTAATCACCTTAGCTTGTTTACGGGGAATCTTTGCCATCTCACTGACCATGCTATGGAAGTCCATATCCGGGTTGTTGCAATACCCGTCCACGAAGCTTTCTACGCCCTCCATGGGCATGTTTCTGTAGTCCCCGTAGTTCTTGGCGTAGTGAACCAAGATCCGTGGTTCTTGCTGCGAGAAGTCGATGGCCGCCCACTGCTGACCTTCTTCTGGTAGGAATAGCGAGCGGATCATGGGGCCTAACACCGGGTCACGGGCGGGGATCTGCTGTAGGTTGGGCGAGTTCATGGAGATCCGGCCCGACACAGTACCGCCGTCATCGGAGCGTAGCTGATTGATGTGGCTGTGAATGCGTCCGTTATGGACGTACTTGAGGATACCGTCGATGAAAGATCCGCTGGTTTTGTTGAGGTTACGGGCTTTGACGATCCATTTAGCCAGATCATGCGGGTGTTCGGAAAGGAAAGATTTGGTGAAGCTGGGTGCTCCTTTTTCCGTTTTGGTGTAAGGGATGTTTAGTTTGTCGAACGCTTTGGCGATGGACTGAGCGGCCCATATCTCGACGTTCATACCTGTTATCGCCTTAATTTGTTTGAGCGCATCCTTTTCTTGTTTAATCAGAGTCTGCTTGGTCCGTTCAGCGCGGTCGATATCTACCCGTATGCCGCGCATGGTCATGTCCACAAGGTGCGGTAAAAGCGCAATCTCTAGTCGCCAAACATCCCAAAGCTCTTCACGGTTCAGTAACGTCTTAAAGTGTCCCCAAAGCTCCAGTGTAATCTCGGCGTCTGTCTCGGCATAAGGTCCGACATACATGGCGGGTAGTTTCCACATCTCGCCTTTGGGATCTACGCCAAATTCTTTTGCGGCCTGTACTAAAGTCTTTTCAGATTTGGTCTTTCCTAAATGGTCGTAGCAAAGCGCGTTGAGGCTATAGCTAAACCGATTTTCATCGATCAAGCTGGCCGTAATCATGGTGTCAATCACACGGCCTTTAATCTCAAAGCCCTCTGCGCGTATCCAGCCCAGATCATACTGAGCGTTGTGCATGATCTTGTCGGCGGGGCATTCAAATACTTTTTTGAGCCACTTACTAACGATACGTTTATCAAGATTGCCCCCGCCCGCATGGCCAACGGGGATGTAACACTTCCAACCCGGCACTGCTATGGCATATCCCACCACTTCGCCGTCTTTTGTGGGCCAGCCGGGTCCTTTCTGCTTGAGGTTCGGGTCCCGTGTTTCCACATCGATGGCGATTTCTTCCGCGTCAAAGATGTCGGGAAGTTCCATTGGAGGAACCCAATCACTCTTTGGTGGGAACATTGCCATTTGCAGTTTGCCGGTAGTCATTAGGCTACCTTACGCTCACGTAGAATAGCTTTCTCAAAATGGTCGCAAGCCCGGCACCACCACCCCACACGCTTTTTTTCCTGCGCGTGGATAATTTCTTCTGCGTGATTCTCGCATTTAGGACATTGTATCCGACTCATTTCAGTTTTTTCTTTCATAAAGCGTAAGCCCTCAAATAATCTTCTGGTTCTAGAATGTATAGGTTTTGAGATGACCGCGTTACCCCCACGTAAAACACGCGGTGAAGATCGTCCCCCTCCGACGCCATTGCTGCCGCAGTAAGGTCGGTAAGAATTACAACGTTTTCGGCTTCGCCACCTTTGGTGCCGTGGATCGTGGACAGCCGGATGCGGGGTTTGGCATTAAATTTCTCACCACGTCGGAGGAGGGCTGTTATGTATGCCCGATCCCCATCGGGTATTTTATCCATAGCCTCATTCCAGATCATCTCATCTGTGGCCAATAGACCAAAACGTTCTTGTAAATCGTTTAGTTCAAACATTTCGTTATCGTCGGCGTTAATGGTTTTGTGACCGCGTTTTATGCGAACGCCGTTCCCAGACATATAGGAATAAATCGCCTGTGCGGTGCCCGTTGTAACTGCCCGCCCCTTGCGTAAGCTTTCCCAGCCGTTAATAGCTAGTGACATTTTTTGAGGTATAGAGCGACCCCCGTTTTGACGTTCAAACAAATAGCCGCCATTTTTTAACTCTTGCTCTATCGAATAAAGCATGTACCGAGCTTGCGCCATAATTAGCCAGTTCCCCTCCGACATATTAATTGAACGAATATCAGGGACCCGGAATATTTGGCCCTGTTCTGTTCGGGGACGGTACACCTTTGGAAAACGGTTTTGTATTCGGGAAGCTATCTTTTCTGCTAACGCGTGAATTGCGGCAGGCACACGATAACTTTGCTCCAAAACCTCCGCACCACCGGGGAGGTTGATAAAGTGATCAACGTCTGCACCCGCCCAACGATAAATCGCCTGATCATCATCTCCCGCCACAAACATTCTTTCAGACTTCAAATCTAGATTATGAGCAATGTCCCATTGAAGCGGAGACAGGTCTTGAGCCTCATCCAAAAAACACACTTTTAGGGAAGGCATGATCGTGTCGGCTTGTTCTACAAACCTAGTCAATAAGTCTGTAAAGTCAATTAAACCAAACGCTTTTTTATAGTTCTCATAAGAATCAGCAACATACTTTACTTCTATCCACGTAAAATTAATGTCGCTGTGGTTATACTCGCTACGAAGGTTCGTCTTTTTTGTTTTTGCAAGATTTATTAACTGAAGGATTGGATGATCTGTCGCTTTAAACGACACATCTTCTTCGTCGCTTGAAGAACTGCGTAGGTTAAAACCTATTTTTTGAGACAACTCTTTGTAATTTTGTGCCCCCATCATCTGGCTTTCTCTAATGCTCATTAAACGATAAGCCAAAGAGTGAATTGTACGAAAATACGGAAGGTCTTCTTCCGATTCTAAATCAAAACGTTTTGCTGCGCGTTCTCGCGCCTCATTGGCCGCTTTTTTAGTAAAGGCAAAAAACCCTACTTGTGATGGGGTTATTCCGCTGTCTAAAGACTTCTCCACCATGTTTAGCAACGTGGTAGTCTTCCCCGTGCCGGGTGGCCCAAAGATACGAAACATTAGAAGGGGTCCGTGGCCCGTGTTTCAAACGACTTGGACTCTAGCTGGTCGTGCGGGATGTCATTAACAGGAACCCGCCAAACTCGGATGGGCTTACCTTTGACTTTTAATAAAACGGACTCGCCATTAATGTCTCGGAGACGTTGAGCCACTTTGTGCGTTTTAAATTCACTGAAGCGATTTTTCCGTAGAAACCCTTCAAAGTCTTTTAATCGAAAATGCACGGCGTTAGTTTCCTCATCTGTCCACGGACGACGTAACAATATCTCTTCCCGGTCTTCCGCCTTTTGAGTGGACGTGCAGAACTCATCCAGATATTCGTAGAACTGGCCGTTAATGCTGGCATCTTCTGACACCTCCATTATGGATCCGTCTGTTTCCGACATCTCTTTCATTAGTTGGTTAATTCGTGCTTCCCAACCCCGCCGAGGCATTGTCTGCGGCATAAAGTTAAGCTGCTCTATGCAAGATTTTTGAAACACCGTCTGATTTTGAAGAGCTTCAGTATCTAGCTCCAAAGGGATACCGTTCACGTCAAGAAACCAAACGGGAGGAAGTGAGTTGTATTTGCGTAAGTTAGCCACGGCCATGTCGCTCACTGCCGCGCCTATTCCAAACTTGCGCGTCTGGCATAGCTCGCGGTTGCAATAAGGTTGAATAGGCGCATCACTGCACCGGTACGCGTAGTCCTTTTTTTCAAGTTGTTTGACTACGAGGTTGACCTCACTCAAGGGTAACGGCGGATCAATGTAAGACATGTTGTGGTGCAAAACTTCGTCTTGCCACGTGTCGGGGTATGCCTTGCGTAAGTACACACCTATTGAGAAGAGTCCGTTGTTTCGCCCTCCCTCGCTGATTTTTTGAGCACATAAGGTTTGGAGACAGGGCGGACCGTCCACAATGGCTGTGCTTTCAACTTGGGCTTGCGTAAGTGCTTCCAGTTGCTCTGGCGTTTGGACGTGCGCCTCATACAGCCCGAAAAATTCCTCAAGCGTTGCGGCCGTGCCGTCATCATTGAACGCGTACCGCAAACCGTCTTCTGCGTCGAAGTACGGCATGTTCAAGAAGTTTCCGATATCCCCCCGATCTAAAAACAGCTTTATCTGCTTGGGGAAAATTTCACTACCGCCGTAGCCTAAGCCACTGGACAAATGTTGTAGCGTGGACTGCATTTTCTTTGCAGTAACCCACTCCTTGCTGAATAAAAAGCAATGAGCGCCCCCCGATTTGGATCGACATATTACCAGAGGGATCTTTCCCCGGCGTATTTTTTCGACCAATTTCCCGTGATCCAACGGATATTCATCAATGTCAATACACCCCCACTTACAGGAGTCATCTTCATTAATTGGAATAATCCCTATGCCTGCCCCGTCCCCGGCTAGGTGTTGCTCAAAGTGTTCCGTGGTCCGTGGTTCGCGGACGACGCGAGCTTTGCCGGTGTTCTTGCCGTTTGATTTGGTGCTGTCAATCTCAAACGTACCGTAGGCTTGCTTTAGACCATCAAAAATGGCCGCAAATCTTTTTGCATCTGACATTTTTTATAGACCAAAAAAGGGGGCGCATGGCCCCCGTGACACTTAAAACGGCGCGTCGTTAGACGTGTCGTCGCCCTCTGAGGTGTGCTTCGCCTCCACGTCGCCCTTCTGGATCGACTCTGAGAAAGCTTTGGCCTGTGTGTACTGGCTGGGGTCCTCTACAACGCCCTCTAGCGTAATATCCCACCCGTGCCATGAGCCTTTAGAATTTTCCTCGCTCACCGTGCGTAACAAGTAGACATGACTAAAACGTGGCGGAGTGAAGGGGCCGTTTTTACCCATCAAAGTGCGTTGGGCGATTGTGGAGTTCCACTTACGGCTTTTCTTCATCTGGGTTGACTTCATTGCAATAACGGCGGTCGTGGTGGTGCCGTCCTCGTTCAAAATCAACACGTAGTGCTGGTGCGTCTCTTCAATGTAGCTACCGTTCCCCGTGACGACATAATCTTTATTGTCGTCCCCGCGCTCTGTACGCGGCCGCTGGTCCTCTGGCGTGTAAATATTTAGAGGAGCGCCGTTACCAGAGCCCCGAGGAGCCCACTCAATATACCTACGCTGATAAGCGCAAGGTATGACACGAATACCTCCTTTTCCAGCGTACACTTGATTCGATACGGTATTGAGAATATCGCCCGCTTTTGCATCATCAAGGTCGTCCAAAGTTGGGTCCTGACGGCTAAGAACCTTGAGGAAAGGGATTGCCATGTCGTCTTGACTGAGGTCACCCATCCCCAACCCGGCGTCTTGTTCAAAAAGACTTGGATCGAATGCAACAATTTCATTAGTTTCACCTTTTTTTGCTACTGCTTTGCTCATCACTTTTTCCTCACGATGTTAGCACGTTGGCCGACGTAGGCCCCGAAAAGTTCCATGGGAAAAGTTTCCCCGTTTTGTACCCGCTCTTTTACCCAAGCTTTTAAGGTGCTGGAATGCACCTCGGTTTTTTGCTCCGCCGCATAACCAAGACCCTGCGCGTAATCAATAAACTCGGCAGCTTCTCGGTCTTCGCCGCGCCCGAAACCACAGCTAACGGTGTTTTTGATGATGTCATCAAAGCCGTTTTGCCGGAGCCAATCAAATGCGGTTTCGCGGTTTTCCGCCTTTATATGTGCCCCGTAGGTAGGACGCACGGTCACTTTCGACCCGTCCTCAAGTTCAAACGAACTGAGGCCAAGCTCAAGTAACATGGCGGGTAGGTCTTCGTCGGTAAGTCGTAGCAGTTCTCGCTTCGCATCCTTCAGGTGATCTTCAAGTTTGTTGACCATATCCTCTTGGTTACGAACAGCGCGAGCAATTTCTGCGATGCTTTTTAAGCCGGTGTTTTCCATTGTTTCAATGGCGGAGGCATTGGCTTGATCAGCCTCCATATCAAAGAGCAACTCGCTCATCTATTTCTCCTTTCGTGGTTAAGCCCTTTGTTGGGGCTGGACGGGCAGTCTCTCATCCTATATCCTCCTATGTCAAGCAATGGGGGAAAAGATGTACGAATTCAAAACGACGCCCTACGATCATCAGCGCATTGCCTTTAATTTTTCGTGGGAAAGACCGTATTTTGGTTTGTTTATGGAGATGGGCACGGGTAAGTCAAAAGTGGCCATTGACACCATGGGCGCGTTGTACGAGCAAGGTGATATCAACACCGCCTTGATCATTGCCCCCAAGGGCGTCTTTGATAACTGGGTAAAAAAAGAAATACCAATACACTTACCCGACCGAATACAGACCAAGCTGGTCAAATGGCAGCCCAACTTTACTCAGAAGTTTCGGGACCAAATACAGGAAATAGCTGATCCGCAGAAGCGTGAGCCGGGGTTCCTGCACATATTGGTCATGAACACAGAAGCGTTTTCGACGCAAAAGGGCGCGTCCGCCGCTCAGAAGTTTGTCAAGCTCAACCCGGACTGCTTGACCATCCTTGACGAAAGCACCAGCATTAAAAATAAAAGCGCACAACGGACCAAGAACTTGATCAAGGTTGGGCAAGTGTCAAAATTCCGACGCATCTTGACCGGGTCCCCTATCACTAAGAGCCCTATGGATCTGTTTAGCCAGTGCCTGTTCCTAGATCAAGGGGCGTTAGGGTTCGCTAGTTTTTACTCGTTTCAAGGCCGTTATGCCGTCGTACAGCGCAGAAGCATGGGACCGCACAGTTTCAACGAGGTAACGGGCTATCGGCGTTTAGATGAACTTGGCGAAAAGCTGGACACGTTTAGCACTCGCGTGTTGAAAGAAGATTGCCTTGACTTACCCGACAAAGTCTATCAGCGCCGTGAGGTCAGCCTTACCCGTGAGCAAATGGTTTTATATAAGCAAATGAAGGATTTGGCGTTGGCTCAATTGGAACAGGGCAAGTTGGCCACGACGGCGTCGGTTCTGACGCAAATTATGCGACTACAGCAAATTTGTTGCGGCCACCTTCAACCGGACGAAGGGCCGATACAAGAGATCAAGAACAACCGATTAGATGAGTTAATGGACGTAGTTGAAGAAGTCCAAGGCAAAGCCATTATCTGGGCCACATATACCTACGACATTCACCGTATCGAAAAGGCGTTAAAGAAAAAGTGGGGCAGTGGCGTGGTAGCAACCTACTACGGTGATACACACCAAGATGACAGACAAGACATTATCGACCGTTTTCAAGACCCTAACTCCGAGTTACGTTTTTTTGTTGGACAACCCCGGACGGGTGGCTACGGAATTACATTAACTGAAGCAAACACAGTAATTTACTTCAGCAATAGCTACGACTTAGAAATACGTCTGCAATCAGAGGACCGCGCACACAGGATCGGCCAGAAGGCCAACGTAACTTACGTTGATCTGGTCAGTCCGGGAACAATTGATGAGCGCATTCTAACCGCTTTGCGAGATAAAATAAATATCGCAGGTAATGTTTTAGGCGAATCCACCAAGGATTGGCTGATTTAAGACGGCCTTTGCCTCATTAACATTTCAGCGGCCAGTGCGCCAATTTCATCCTGTGGCCCCAACACTTGCGCCGCTCTCTGCAACATCATCGGATTGATGGGCGCAGGAGCCGCTGCTTGCGGGGGTGCAACCGGAGGGGGCGTGGGTTGAGGCGTGGGTTGTTGTGCCTGCCTTTCTGCCTCAAGTCGGCGTTGAGTCTCTGTAAAATTTTCAAAATTAGCTTGAATTTGTTGTTCCCGATAAGTTTTTGGAGTTTGGCCGCCACCACGTGGGGTCTGTCTTTGGCTACGAGGCGGAGCAGGCTCTGGCAATTCTTCATCATAGTCGCCCTGTGCGCCAACGGCAGATCGTCTAGCTACAACAAACCCCTGCCTAGCTAAAAAGCGGCGAAGCATGTCCACAAATCCTTGGTTGGTGCTTAACTCTTCCGGCTCTTTTGCCATAAATGTGGCCAATTTTTTGGGGTTTTGAAGTAAATACATAATTGCTTCAACGTTTAACACCCGAGATTCTCTACTTAACAGCGATCTGGCCAGCCTTGCGCCTGCGCCTGCAACCAAGATCGATTGACCTCCGGCAGGACTTCCAATTGCTTGGTTTAATGAAGTAGCCATTCTAGAACCTACGGCACCTAACAAAAATTCTGCGCCCATACTAGAACGACCGCTTTGTGCCAATTCTGCGGCGCTTTTTCCTGCGCCGACGGTATCGTAACCAACTAATTGATCTAATGTTTTTTTAAGTTGACTAATCTCAAGCTCACTAAACAATTCGTATTCTTTAAGGTAATCGACTAACGATAGATCTGCGGCAGAACCTTTTATGGGATCAAACATCGCCGCACGAATTTGAGCGGGATTAATTCTTCCGCTGCGGGTGCCTTGTCCTACGGACCAGCGAACAAAGGCGTCGCGTAATGCAGTTTCCGCCGCGCGGAGTTGAGTTCCCGATACACCTTCTTTTGTTTTTAACAGTCGTATTTGTTTAAAGGTATCTCGCATGTCTTCCGTAGGTTTTTTTGAAGACATTATTTGAGATACCAACGTGTCCGGGGTTTCATCTCCGGCGGTCAACAACCGTTTAAAAATTAATACGTTTTGTGCATTTTGAGCACTTTCTGCAATACGATTTTCGGCGGTCTTAAACAACTCGTAAGCACTTATAGGGTTATTTAACTCTTCTGTTAACTCCTCTGGAAAAAGGGCCAGCATTTGTTGAGTTCTGTCGTCTTGTAACCATGCCCTCAAAGCGTTCATGTTTAATGAACTAACATCGTCTACAACTTGAAGAACATTTTCTGGCGTTACTGCTCCCGCAGGATCAAATTTTGGTTTAAGAGCAACACCCCTTCCGGCCAAAATCATTTTTTGCAAGACACTATCTATGTCATTAGCAAGTTGAAAAGCGGCGCTGTTTTCGGCCTCAATGGGGGGCAAATTTGGTCCCATTGTTGCTTCTCTGCTTAAAAAAGAACCAACTTCTTGAATATCCCTAGCATTACGCAATTGATTGCCCGTTCTGCCTTGAGCAAAAAGCGTATCTACCATGGTTTCATCTGGTATTTTAGGCTGTCCCATTGTTTTTTCAGTAAACAATTGTCCCGCCGAAGAGTTATAAAGGGTTTGATTCAACGCGCGTGAGTATGCTCTTGCGGCAAGCACAGCGCCTTTTATTTCCGGATTTAAAGAATCGACAGAGTTAAACAGATCTTCATCAACTAATTTTATAAAATCTTTTAAAGATTTTGCGGCTTTAACGTTTGGGTTAGCACCCGCTCTTAGGTCGGCTCGTCCGCTTGAAGCATCAGAGCGAGCTTGTCGTAATTGCCGAGCGTTTAAAACAACAGGCGTTCCTAAATCTTCTAACTCAGTAATTAAAGCTTGGAGGTCAATAATTTCGTCAGCAAGGCGATCTTCTGCCGAAGTAGAAACGGCTCCCGCCCTGTTTGCCACATCGCGCGAACCTATTTGAGCATTAACGCGATTAATTCGATTGGTTACTATGGCTCTAACTTTGTTTAAATCTGCGATTGTTACGGGAGACTCAACGCCTTCTCTCACTGCTTGCTTACGAGCATCAATCCCCTCTTTGTCTACCAACAAGGCTTGTCGCTGTCCGTCTAAGTCTAGCGCGTTGAAGTCATTAGAGGAACTATTCAGTTCTTCTAACAAGTCGGTTTGTTGCGGCTCAAGGTTGTCTATTAAAGGTTGGCGACTTTGGTCTAATCTTTCAATCAAGCGTTCTTGTGCCGACGTGTCTACCGCTTCCGCGCCACCTTCTCCCGCACGTCTACCTAACTGCTTCACGTCGATGCCCGAGTCTTCTAACACCTGCTTTATAAAATCTACGGCCTGTTTTACAGGCGCAGGCTCGTAGCGCAGAGCAGACCGGTTGACTGTTAAAGTAGAAACCCAATCAAAAATATTAGGCAAAGACTTAGTTTCCCCATCTTCCCCAACAAAAGTATTGATCTCGTAGTCAGGCAACGCCGCATATATTCTTTTTTCTCGCCCGCGAGCAATTGTTTGCGCTTGCATTAAAAGCTCACGTAGATTAGCGGCTAATGCGGTGGGATCTTGTCCGCCTACTTTTTCAAAAGCTTGTACAGCTTTTGTCGCGGCATCCATCAACTCGTTATTAAACTGCAACTCTAGAAGGTTTTGCGTCTGTGAAGCCACGTCTCGTAGCACATTCATGTTTGCTTCAGGGTCGTCTGACGCCAATCGCAATATTCCTAAATTTCTGCTGATAACACGTTGTAGTTCTTTATCTGCGCGTATCCCAAATTCTGGGAATAGCTTACTTACTTCCGCCTCTATCTTTTGCATAGCCGCGTTTTCTGTTAACTGTCCGGCAGACAAATTAATGCGCCCGTTTTCGTCTGTTAGCGTACTATTGAACAATCTTTCAATGAGTTCTTGTTTTTCTGTGGGCGTAACACCTTCTTTCTGCAATTGTGAAAGAATATATTCCGCTCCCTGCATTTGTTCTTTTAGCGTGAGCGGCAAGTCATCCACATTTGCACCAAAGGCGAGCATGACTTTTCTTTTTGTCTTGTTGTAAATGTCAGGGATTGTCTCAGTCACAGTTACGGGTAGCGAGGCTAATCGATTGACTGTCAAAGCGGAAGCTAAACCTCCGCCAATCTCTGCCGCCGTCCCGTAATCACCGCCAAGCTCGCTCTCAGCACCATAACGACCCGCCGTTGCTCCTGCCGCAAACGCCGTTTCTTCGGCAAGCGTTTGAGCGCGGCCCCTTAAACGTGGATCTCTTGCCCGTCGGCCCGTTTCCCCAATTAAGTTTTCGGCGGCGCGGACAAGTTTTACGCTACGCGGATCTTTTGGAATCGCGGCGGCGGCCTCTTCCATTTTTTCTAACGTGGCCGCGTTTGCTGGCTCGTCTGCAAATTTAGCTAAGACTTGATCCCGCTGTCGTTGGAGGTTGTTTAAATATTTGGATGCGCCAAACGTTACTTTCGCCGGAGCCAAAAAAGGCATCGGGATAAAAGACGCACCTAGCGCGGCAGTTTCGCCGGTTATTTCGTAAGCCTGTCCTTTACCGGGGGCAACTAATTCATCCTCGCCTGTAACCCAGTTCGCTAAAGCGCGCATACCTTTTTCACCAACTATGCTTCCCGCTATTGTGGTAGCTACGGGTATGGCAAACTTCAAAACAATTGGAACAGGTCCGGCAGGGGGAATTGGGGCTTGTAATTTATAACCTAGATAAGCGCCAGATGTCGCTCCAGCCAAGCTACCGGCCCCCTTTACGGCTCCCGTTTTTGCGCCGCCAGAAAAAGAACCCATTCGCATTGGAACGTCGTCCGGGTTTCTTAGATATTGCTCAATAATTTCTCTGTCAGACAATATTTTACCGTCACCCGAAGTACCGCGCAAAAACGCCGCGTCTCCCATGGAAATAGATTTGTAAGGGTTTTCTGTTTTTTGAAACGCTTCGGGGTTTCTCTTTTTTACCTCGTAAGCTATGTCAATGGCCAACTCCCGCTCGCCCTTGGACCCCAAAGACTGCTGGTATATGTCGGAAGGTAGCTTTGGATAATCAATATCCAAATCCAAAAGATTAGTCAAGCGTTCTTCTTGTTCGGTTATTTCCCGATCTTTGGCCGCAACAACTTGTGGCAAGCCTCTTTCACGCCCTCGGGTAGACGTTTCCTCGATTTGCTCTTCGGTAACGACTAAGTCTTCTGGGAACTCTCTAGAGTACGGCCCTTGTCTTATTGCCACGTGTTATCCCCCGAAAACTGAGCCGGATCTTTCCGTGCCCTCAAAACGTTCATCAGAATCTAAAGACGGTAACAAACCATTAATTGGCCCCATCAAAGCATCTAACGTGTCAATTCTTGCCAACCCTTGCATTGCTTCTTCGGAGCTTACCCGATCCGTCATTGGATCAGCCAACGCGCGCAAATAAGAGCCTCTAAGCGTATCCGTCACCCGCTTCACAACTCGCCAATTTTCTGCCGCAACTTTCGGATCTTGGAAGGCTATTGAAGGATCCGCAAGGATTTGTTGCGCCATTTGCATTTCAGCAACAGGGAACCTTGGACTAGAAATTAACGCCACTTTACCGGTAAAGCCTACCGCTCTTAAATACTGGCGGAATTGCTCTCTTTCTCGTGCGTCCGCAGGAAGCTCATCTGATAAGAAACCAAAGACAGATCTAAATGCAGATTCAAGGCTACGAACAGGTCCCAAACCTTTTAGCGAAGCATCAATAACGTTTAACACTTGCTCTTGTCCGTTTGCGTCTAAATATTTCAAAGAACGATTAATTTCTTGTGAAGAAACGTCTAGTTCTTTGTTGGAGGTTGCTGAAGACTCTAGAGCAGTTATTCCGCTCAAAGAAGCCCCAGACCTATACGATCCATCTTGATAATCTTCAAACAATTTCTGGAAACGCCCCACACGAGCACTTTTATCTTGCACATTAGCCGCTTCTCGACCGTCAATACTAACTATGCTCTGCACGTTTTTTAATTCAGCTCTGGGCATTATTGTTCCATCCCCAAAAGTAAAAGTTTTACCGTTGTCGTCGGTTGTGACTAAAGAAGTGCTGGTGTCGTTATACAATATTCTAATGGTTTCTAAGTTTGGTTTTTCTGTAGTGGGCAATGTTTGAACCAACAAGCCTTCTGAAGGTGCGTTTTTTGCCGCAGCTAAATCGTCAGGGTCGTTTAAGTTTAAAACACCTACAATTGTGCCGTCCTTGTCTACTAAATTCCGCAAATCTGGGGTTTTCCCCGTTTGCTTGGCCATCGCCAACATATATTCTTTACTAAACTCTTCCTCCGAAAGTGCTTGTTGCATGGCCGTGCCTAACGCACCCTGCTTAATTCCGCGCCGCTCTTGTTCTAGCGCCGCGCCCCGTTCTTGAATACGCCCTGCAACAGGAGCGGCGGCCCCCGCAAGCTGAGAAGCAAATGAACTGCCCGCGCCGGGAACGCCTGCGGCCAACTGCAACCCGCCCTGTGCAACGTCAAACAACATTTGCGCTTTAGTGGCGTCCTTTGATTCTTGGTCCGCGCCCAGTATTTCCTGATACAGGGGTAAAAGATCTTCGTACCTTCCTTTTACGGCATCCCCAAAGCTCATCACGTTTTCTGAGGCAAGGGCACTAAATCTGCCGCTTAAAAGTTTTTCAAGCTCAAGAGGGCTAAAGGACATGGCGGGGGCGGTATCAACCGGGTTGCTACCGTCTTGCAAGTGGGCCACCTCCCCGCCTTGTCTAAAATTTTGTGGGGCGGGAGCCTCCTGCGCTCCTGCGGCCATCAAACTACCTACGCCCATGCCCATCTCGGTAGGAGCGCCGTCAGCCGTGGTCATTTCCACGTCGCCCGTGATTTGTTGAACCAGAGCGCCGATTCCGCTATCCATCATGCCTTCTTCAGTCATCATAATGACGGGCTGTACCATAGCGAGAACGGACTCTGGAGTTTGGTTGGCGTCTGCCTTACCCACAAGACCCGCAAGTTCGTCGCGGCGAGCATCTAAAGGTTTGTCGTTGCCGCGCAACGCATTAATCAGGTCTTCAGTGGACTGTGCGCCATCTATTCCCGCCATCATCTGCTCGGCGTAGGCCGCGCCCAACTCTTGCCCTTGGGCCGTGGCCCCTGCTTCGGCCTGCTCCAGCATTGCCATCTCGGGCGGAGGTGCGTTGGCCATCATCTGCTCGGCGGCCATCGGTGACGGCATGGGCGGCATGGGCGGAGGTGCCATGTCTTGAGGCATGGGCTGTGCAGGCCCGCCCGCTTGTCGGAACAATGGTCTACTAAGTACGCTCATTAAAATAATCCCGCTGTCTTCGCGCCACCCAGTGCGCTAAGTCCTGCTATACCAAGTCCGGCTACTTGCTGGAAAGGTGACGGTGATGCTTGTCCCTGTACCGTGATCGATTGTTGCGATCCCGGTACACCCTTGTAAATGTCGCTCAAGAAGCTCATTTGCTGATAAGGCATTTGATACATTTGCTGTTGGTTCATGCGGTGCGCATCCAATATGGCTTGGTTGTAGGCTTGATCTCTTCCGCCAAACGCTTCCAGTTGCTTGAGATCGCGACCATACATGTCTTGAACAAGCTGGCCAAGACCCGCTTGTTGAAGCCCCATTTGATTGAGGTTTTGACCTAATTGTCCGCCCATACCGGCCAAGGTGCCAAGGTTTTGACCAAACTGGCCGGAAGCGCCCGCCATACCCATCATTTGATTGACGTTTTGTTGCTCCAGACCACCATAGCCCAACCCAAGTTGACCCATTTGTTGGCCTACGCCTTGCTCAATACCCGCAGCTTGCATTCCAAGCTGGCCGCCCAGTTGTGCCCCGGACATTCCTAGTTGCCCGCCCGCCATCGCATTTGAGGCGAGTTGAGCACCTATGTTCTGTTGCAAACCAGCGGTCTGTGAACCCATGCCAAAACCGGCTTGAGCGCCAGAAAGACCTAATTGAGCGCCGGACTGTCCTAAACTGCCATACGCTTGAGCTAACTGCTGTTCTCTTTGCTTGGCCTGCTCAAACGCTTGTTGTGCTTGTTGTGAAGCCTGCCCGTATCCCGCTTGACGTAGCTGCCCCGCCGCTTTGCCTTGCTGATCCAAGACATTACGAGCAAGTTCTTGTTCAGCAACCGCCTGCCTAGAACCGCCAAAAGCGCCTGCCGAGGCGGCTTGCGCTTGCAACCCTTGTTCTCGTATGTCTCCTTCGCGGCGAATATCTTGAAGAGTTCGTTGAACCACCTCGTCTTCATAGGGATTCATAAACTCCTGTACACCACGCGGGTCAAATTGTCCGCCTGTTCCGCTAAGTAGATTTTGCGCCTTTTGGGTGGATCCATATCCGCGATCCATAGAGACATCTAAGCTACCAAGACCCCGAGCCATCGCCCCACGGCCTACACCCAGTGCGCCTGTTAAATAGTCATTTGCAACGTCCTGTCCTCGGTTGGCCTGTTGTATCGCGCTTTGAATGTCAGATCTACCGGTCCCCAATACATCCCGACCTAAACCACTGGCTCCTTGAAGGTAGTTAGCCGCGCGTTGTTGATACCCAAACGGCATGTTCCGGTACTGGTTGGCTCGGGCGGCCGCTTGCCCCAACATGCTCTGACCCTCACGGGTCGCACCAAACGCGTCTTGAAGACCCCCAAAACCATAGGTTTGAACGCCCTCCGCCCCTAATTGACTTAAATCAGACCCTCGTTGTAAGTACGGGGCATACATGCCGACGCCTGCTTGGGCCATGGCGGCCGCTTTTTGCTGAAGCTGATTTTGTGCGGCTACTTGATAATTGGGAGGCAGTCTTTGAAATTGTCCAGATTCATTTAAAGTTCTTATTTGATCTTGGATATAGTCATTTACTTGTTTAAGTAAATTCTCCTTGTACGTCTGTATCGCAGGATCTTCTTTAATTATCTGAGTTGTTGTTGTTGATTCAGCCACGGGTAGCATTCCTTTCAAAGGTTCGCATCATGTCGTACATTTTATTCATGCCGTTTTTTCGGCTACCATTTCCTGCTCCGCGCACAGCCCGAGCCGTCATCACAAACTCACCGTCTGATAACATCGCCGGGATGTCGTCAGATGTTTCTGTTCCGGGGCCCTGTATGGGGCCGTTTTTACGAGGGAAGTTTGAAATCCCGCCGCCCCCTGCGGCAAGCAAGTTCCCTTGAGAATCTCTACCTATGGGCGTAATGCGATATTGTTCCGGGTACATGCGGCGATAATCGTCAGTTGTAAGGCCGCCAAAGAAATCATAAGGCGGCGGCATAGGCCGTTCTTCAAAAGCTCCCGCCGCTCCTGCCACGCCCAACCCTAGCGCCGTCATTGGGCCGTATTTTGCCAGCATTCCGGGTTGTGCAATGACCCCTGATTCCAAAATCGTGCTTGCTTTGGTGGCGGCTTCTATAATTTTGTCCACAGAAGCCGTGGCCGTCGTTAAACCTTCTTCTCCAAGAATAGATTCAATAATTTGATCTTTTGTGATCCCCGCTTGGCCTTTAAAGGCATCTATAAAACGACCTTCTTTAATTTTATCCAAGAAAGTTTCTGGTGTTGCTTTTACTAATTCACTCAGAGTGGGAGCACCGGCCACGCTTTGTGAAGCGGCGTCTGTTGCGGCTTGTGAGGCTGTTTCTGCTCCGGGCGCGGCAGGAGGGGCCGCTTTTCTAACAATGGCACCACTAGCATCCGTAGTAAATTGACCGGACTGCAATTGGTTTAAGATATCTGGTTGTGCCGCCGCAGGAGAAACAGCCATGCCTTCCTGAAGCGCAGCGCCCGCTTGAGGGGGCATTTCTATCGGCCCCAACGCTTCTGCCCCCGTAACATCAAAGGCAGGCGCTGCTCCTTCACTAACCCTGCCCGAGGCTTCAAGTGCCGCTGTCTGCGCTTGCTCTGCGGCAGTTAATGCTTTAGGAGCAAGCGTGGGGTTAACGCCCCCACCAAGTCCCGTGGGCAAGCCGCTCTTGACGCCTGCCATGAATTCCCCACCCTTCATGACACTACCAATACCCGACGAAATGCCGCCCACGGCACCACCAATCAACGCGGCTTTAAAGGCGTCTTTTAAGCTACCGCCCTGCACCAAAGTGCCAATACCAGAGCCTAAAGCGCCAGAAGCAATAGCACCAAGACCGGGGACCAAAAAGTTAAGACCTATCGAAAGAACAAGCGGCGCAATCTTCTTGAATACTTTGACGACGCCTTTGACAGCCTTCTTAATGGCTTTACCGATTTTTTTTAGAAAAAACTCAGGCTGACCGGTAACAGGGTTAATGCTGTTTAGCTCATTGCCCACCACGTATCGCTCTGGATCAATACCCATGTCCCGCATACGAGCAAAAAGGGCCTCTTTCAGGGCAGGATCTTCGTCAAATACAGCCATAGGAACAATAGTTTCGCCCGTCGCAACGTGCGCTATGCGATCATCTTCTTCTCGACCAAATGCCGCCAATTGCTCCGCCGTAGGCTTAACAATGTCGTAGTAGTTGTCCGAGTTAAGAGCCTCATCCGACCAATCACCTACCGTGGCCGTCAAAAACGAGGCAAGACCCCCTTCGGGGACCTCATAAGGCTGTGGAGTTGCAACTGCGTTCATGTCTTTATCCCATAGCAATGCATTATTGTATCAAACCCCTCGTTTTCAGGCTATCTATGGGGTCGAAACTGTCACTGAACCAACCGCTCCAGTGCCAGAAACCCCCGCCGGGTGTGGCTTATACAAAACTACAATCTTTAAATCTCCGTCCCGCTGAAAAACAGCGCCCGTTTCTAAGTTGTAATCGTTTTCCTGCAAATTCGTCAAAGTAAGGGCCGTGTGCCGTGTATCGCCGGGGTTGTTAAATTGACGAAGAAAAATAGAAAACGAACGTACAATTTCCGACATATAACGAGAGTTGTATGCATCCGGAGCAACCGGAAACTCTGGCAGAACAAGACGACGACTCATCGCCTGCCGTCCTGACGAATGTCCACTCTCGGCGCACCTAAGCGCCACTGCACATCTACCGCATCACTCTCTAACTTGAGCGCCAAACTACGGCCCCTAAGCCTTACATGTACCTGCTCCGTAAACTGCTCTACAGGCACAGTAGCCGAGCGCGTTATACCGCTTGTACTCGTAGTACTGTACGCGGCCCCCGGCGCATTTCTGGTCTGTAAAATGAAATTAACCGCAGGATTATCCGAAGTCGAGCCCGTAAACGTTACATCGGGCAACATCCTACGAATGAAGGAAAACTGCTCCCCGTCTCCAATATCTATCTGACTAGACTCAATGTACGAGTTAATGGCAGTAGCATTTTGACCGTCATTTAAGCCAAATTCATGCAAATACAAATAGCCATCAGTGCCCGCGACCAACGGATATTCATTAATTCCACGGTCTACCCACGCAGTTCGTGCCATAGATCCATAAAACCAAATCTGTTGTTTATGGTTGTACACCACGTAACGATCTATTTCGTCAGAGCTTGCAGACGGATAAAACCACCAAATTTCATCAAAAGACGAATTTAACGCCGCAAATACTTTTTCCGCTTGCGCGTCATTAAAATCCCCAAAAACGTAATCTCTCACAGTGCAGGGCAACTTTTGAACTTGACCGGTATACACATAAAAATCTTGCATACCCATCCAAAACACCATGTCATCCATAGCTTTTGCGCTGTTGGGAGACATAATTGTGATGTTTTCAGATATCAAATTAATGCCAAACGTGAACGGCGGCCCCAAAAATTGCATTGAATGAAGCGAAACATCTGTAAAAACTAAAACTTGTTGACGTGTTTCAATCGCCGTAACAATTTCAGAACCCGAGCCTAAACGAAGATCCCCCGCCGTGTTAGTCGGTAAAGATTGCCACGTAGTGGGGTTTTCTTGATCACTAAACCGAATCAACAAGGGGTCTTGCGTCCCAATCGCGTTTTCTGGGTCACAGCCAAACGCAATGATGTGCCTGTCTACGTCCGAAACAAGCACTTGTTTAGCAATCGTGGGCGTCGTAGCGTCCGCTCCAGCTAAAGAAGAAAGAGCAACGGCACGGCCCACCGGACTTACATACTTGACACTCTTGTCCCAATAATAAATACCCGCGTCACGGGCGTTTATTATTAAGTCTTCACCAAAATTATCACTACTCCACAGCCTAAGCGTAGCGCCCACAGCCAACAAAGAAGAGCCCGATCCCCACGTTCCACGGCTCCATGTCCCGGAGCCCCACCCGGTTCCTGCGACAGTGGTGTCTAATCCTACGTTTATTTGATAAGCCCCCACCACAGAAGATCCGCCGTTTCCGCTGTCGCTCGCGTTAGCGGTGACAACGACTCCGGAAGTGTCTTTCGCAACAACTTTGTAACTGTCATCCGAGACAATTTCCGTTATTTGATACTCTTGGTTAAGAACGTCGGCGGTTATATTTCCACCTAACGTGGCCGCGCCACTAAACGTTACAAAATCATTTTCAATAGCGCCGTGTGCGGTGTCTGTGATCGTTAAGACAGTAGACCCGTTTGCGGCCGCAAAAGTAACATCTCCGGCAGCCGTCGTAGCACGTATGGGGGTTATATCGTTATATGCACCGCCCGCTTCAAGGTAATACTTTAAATGTGTTCCAACGCCGTTAAACAGTGTGCCGTCTAAGGCAACAAAAGGTTTTAAGTTTCGCGCGGTGCCTAAATAAACGGCTCCGCTATACTTTTCCCAACCGCCAATTTTTTCGGGCGTTCCAAACCTAAAACGAATTTTATCGCAATCAAACCAACCGCCTTCGTTAGCATAGGACGTTGTTTCACGAACAATCCCCGGTTTAAATTGAAGTTTGGTTAAAGGCACTTAATTAACCCCCTGTATAAGCGATACAGTCCCAAAAATAATTGCGCCGATAATTAAAGCCCCGAAAACGATAACTGTAGAATCCATAATCAACCTCTGACGCTTTCTTTGCTTGTAGATTACCTGCTCTCGCCTTGCCTTAATCTGTCGCCTGAGCATTATCATTTCTTGATATGTTTCCGTGCCGTATGCCCAGATAATTAGCTCTCTAATCTGTTTTTCTTGCTCTTGCAGTTTTTTCTTAGCTATGACGCTATTGAGCGCCTGTTGCTCTACGGTGTTGCCTTCAAACAGCTTTTTAAAGACTCCCGGTTTTTCTGCCTCGCGTTCCGCTTGCTTAATGTCAGCCGCGAACGAATACCACGCACCCAGCTTCTGAGCTACAGCCTCAATCTCTGCCCCTCGATTTACTAATGTCTGAATGCCCTTGAAAGTAGTCGAGGCCATCGCAATCAAAGACAGCGGATCCATTAGTCCTCACTTTTTTTTAACTCTAGGCTTATCACCAAGGCACCCCTTCTCCGGTAGTGGGGTTTGCTTCTTCCGCAATCTGCGCATCAATAGCCGCCTCTGTAG
>CAACVD010000255.1_pt1 | contig 25510 bp, 36 predicted proteins | sample 2381771 | NCBI WGS metagenome assembly CAACVD01 (sample SAMEA5211965, study PRJEB30684) | marine metagenome | biome: Marine; feature: Epipelagic; material: Water | collected 2015-10-15 | depth 15 m
CAGGTTACGCAAGAACGGGCAGGATTATATGGTGACCAATTTCGACGCTGATTCTTTCGGTGGCGAGTTGCTCATATATAAATCCTATGATGAGTCTGGAAAATGGAAGTCCGGTTGGACCGGACCCACGCTATTCGCCACGAAGCGTGACGTTGTCGCTTATCTGAACGGCGATGCCGAATTGCAAGAGATGTTAACTTAAACCATCGTATCAGGGGAGATAGCGATGCAAAAGCAGCTACGTCATATGTTTGACACTGATGCCCTAATCATCATGTGTCGATTAGAAGCGCGAGCCAAGATTGCCAAGGCTCTGAAGCCGAATGGAAAGCTGGACTGGTCAAAGCTTCCTAAGCTGGTTACCGTCAATCCTAAGCTTGAAAAGATAGACAACGGCGATCCGTACATGACAGCCGGTGTACAAATGGCTCCGTCATGGTCTAGTGGATATAACACCTGTGCCAATGCTAATGGGTGCGCCAGTGTGTGTCTATTCGGCGCGGGTCATGGTCAACGTCACATGGTCCATGATGGCAAGCATACTGTGTGGATTGCGCGTATCATTAGGACAATACTATTCTATGAGTACCGCGACCAATTCATGGCGCAGCTTGTCAAAGAGATGCAAGCGTTCAAACGCAAGGCGGCTCGCAAGGGATACAGGACAGCGTTTCGCCCCAATGTGATGACTGACATTGATTGGGTGAAGCTAGGTCCAGCCATATTTGAACAAGGCATGGACAAGATATACGACTATACCAAGATACTGAAGCGTGTAGACTATCACTCGGATAGCTATCATATCACGCTATCACGTCAAGAAACTACCAGCGACCAGCTAGTGATTGACACCGTGAAGCGCGGCATCAATGTCGCTGTGGTGTTCAATGTCAAGAAGGGCCAGCCATTACCTAAAACATATCTTGGCTTGCCTGTTTTCGATGCCGATGCTACCGACAATAGGTTTAATGATCCGGTAGGTGTCATTGCTGGATTGCGTGTGAAGAAAACTGGCAAGGTCGATGACTCTGGCTTTGTCGTCCATGTGTAGGGGGGATGACCAATGGACTATGAATACAAAAAATCAGACGGCACATCTATCCATTGCTATGGTGAGGTTTGCGAGGATGCGAACTATTTCGTAAGCTGCTGCGACGAAAACCATGACGCGATTTTTGCGGCCACAGACTACACAAAATGTAATACTTGGAAAAAGGTTTGTGATTATATTGTCGAACGGATGTGCGGGGAGTATCCCGATTGTGACATCCAACAAATTGAAGCGGGGTAACCAATGGAAACACTGGGTATGATTTTTGTGTGGTGTATCGTGCTAGGTATAGCAGGTTATGCCGCCGATCAATTGCGATCTATTATCAGAGGGGACTTTGATGACAGACAGTTATAAAAAATTCAGCAAGGATGATCCGCGCCCGATTGATGAGCAGTGGGCTGAGTTCTTGCAAGTGACAGACACCGTTGTGCTAGGTGTCCGCACTGAGACTGTACTGGATGACGACAACCTGGACAATCTGCTGCAATCGCCGGATGTCCAAGACAAGTTGAGAGAGGTTAAGCAAAGTGCTGAAAAAATTACAAGTTAAAATTGATCGGTGGTACACACGCAAGATCGACAAGCTCCATCTGTGGAAACAGGTTGAGCGTTCCCGATTAGACAAGGGATGGTCGGTTAACATCACACCGAAAAGAAACTTTATCCGATTTGATATGGGGTTGCGGTCAGAGTATTATGTTCTACCCTGGAAGGCTGATGTAAATCAGATGACCAAGCGCCTGTATCGTATCACCCGCATCAGTCAAACGGATGACTATGTCATCAGGCCAACGAGGAGGAAGCGACGTGGTTGAGTTTGTGCTGTTTCATAAAGGTGCCCCATTGATTCGTTCAACCGACAGACTGGAGATTGAGCGACATAGAGACTTGCTAGTGTCAAACTGGAAATGGAGAGCGCACCTACCTTACGCTGCAGCCGATAAGATTGAGATCAAACGAATGATTGGAGGATTGAGAGATGCCGATTGATCCCCGCGATACATCTACCTGGCCAACCAGAACTAAGCTTGCTGCCCTGCTCAGGGAAAAAGCAATGCGGATGCCGGAGAGTCAATGGGAACAGGCAGACAAGGTATTGGAAGATGCCAGAGTTTTAGAACGCGAGGCAAAGCGTGACGGTGATTTAATTGTCCCGTTCTGACAAAAAAAGCTTGACACCATGTCAAGGTGTGTGCGATTATAATTCCCAACAAGACAGGTGCCTAACCTGCTATCGCACCTTGGAACAGATAACGATCTGGCCAAGGCTATCAAAAAACAAACGCCGTGAAATCATGCGGCAAGTCAAACTGGAGAGAGAACATGACCAAAGAAAAGTATGAAGCAAAGCTACGCTCTTGGTTGGACAGCCACGTGCTTGTCATCGGACCTGATGGTGACTCGTCTGATGATCCTAAATCAGATGACGGTAAGTGGTCCGCTCATAACAGCAAACAAGCTATCATCAACGCATATGTCAAAGGGGAGATGCAAGATGCGTAAGTTCAAACAACGTGATCGTGATGATTACATCACAGTGAAACAAGCTGCCAAAGAGTTTGGCGTTTCTATCGCTACCATCCATGGGATGGCCAACAGCAACAAGATCGCCTGTATCTTTGTCGGATCAGGTGGCCGGTCAAACGAGACTGGTATTGGTGGGCGAGTGCTGCGCCAAAACCTGGTGTCTCGTGGTGACGTTGCCAAATGTGTCCAAGCCAAGCGTGAGCGCGAGTCTACCGCTCGTGTCGAGGATACCTTGCTATCCATCAGCACCCACAAGTTTCGTCGATCTAAGTTGACCGGACGTATCTACAAGACGCTGTTCAAGAGCGCCTCGTGACAATCCTCTGGACAGTCGGTGGCCTTGCTGTAGGCTTGGCCATCGGCTACTTCATTGGTGTAAAGCGTGGCTATTCCAATGGGTTTGGTGCTGGCTTGTTTGCCGGTCGAGATAAACAGCTTATGAAATGGAAAGCAGGATGAAACTGATCGGTGCATTCATATCCTTTGTGTTGCGTGGCATACCACTAGCAACAACTGATCCAGCCAAAGACCCTGACATGGACAACCTGTTGAAGTTATTTGTTGGCGGTGCTGTTGTCGGTATACTGGTCATGGCTGTTGCTGAGATCGGAGGTATCAAATGAGACAATATATCATCAACTCTTACAATGCGGTGATGGATGCAGACATCAATCCGCTGAAGAACATACCTGATAATAGTGTGCGCCATCTGATTATGCAAGTTCTGGCATGGATGTGGTGTATCATCTTCAGCTTTTATGTGGGCAGCCTGACTGTCTTTGGTGTCACGGCCATCGCTCATGTGGTTGTGATCGCTGGATTGTTTGTAACAGTAGGCACATTCGCCACTGCTAGTCACAACCCGAATGCTTTGGTGAAGGGATATCACACCATGTCCCGTGCTAGAAAGTACATGTGGGTTGACGGTAAGAAGTATACCTTGCCTGATAATGATCCAGGTGGAGAACATAACTGATACCCTGCCCTTCTCTAATATGCATACCCATAAGGAATCGAAACATGATTAGACCACAAGGAATGCCACTGCGCCAAGCGTTTGGTGATGACGAACGTGATGCAGTTATGGAGGTTATGGACTACTACAAGACACGTAGTGAAGACCCTCCGTATGGTGGTAAGTTCGAGCAAGAGTTTGCTGAAGCCTTTGAGCAGATGATGGGTGGTGGTTGTGCTACGCCAGTAGCCACAGGGACTGGCGCTTGTTATCTAGCCTTGGCCGCTCTTAAATCGTACTACAATCTACCTGATGGAAGCGAAGTTATCTTGTCACCCGTTACTGATAGCGGACCTATCGCTGCTATCGTTGCGCTCGGTATGGTTCCTGTAGTAGCCGACGCTGATTTTGTCGGATATAATACCAACCTAGCACAGATCACTGACTGCATCACAGACCGGACTGCCGCTGTGTTTCTAGTCCACGCAGCAGGTAACGCTGTGACAGACGTAGATCAGATAGCTCAAGCCTGTAAGAACGCCGGCATCTATCTAGTGGAGGATTGTAGCCAAGCACCCTTTGCCATGCCTCGTGGACTTCAACCTAAATACGTTGGAAGCTTTGGTGATATCGCTGCGTTCTCTACAATGTATCGCAAGAATCTACAGACGGGTGGATCTGGTGGCATCGTGTATGTTCCAGACAACCACAGCGATGCTTTGTTCCATCATGTATTAGCCCACAAGGATCGTGGTAAACCCACATGGAAAAAAGACATCAATCAAAACGATCCAGGCAATGCCCTGTTCCCTGCGCTGAACTGGAATACAGACGAGATATCCTGTGCCATCGGTCAGGCATCTCTCAATCGCATTGAGCAGACCATCAGTGATCGTCAACTTTTTATCCATCACTTGCAGAAAAAGCTTGACAAGTATAGTCAAGTATGCTCTATTGATCCGCAAAACCATAGTGGATCATCGCCGTTCTATCTGCCTATTATTGTTGATACTTCGTTACTGTATGTATCCAAGATAGAGTTTGCTGAGGCTGTTCAAGCTGAGGGCATAGGTCTGTTATCTCACTATGGTTGTCTAGTATCTGACTGGAAATGGGCAAACGAGTATATCAACTGGCAACCCACCGAGAAGTTCTCTGAAGGTCGTGCGCCTTGGGTGATGCGAACACCCAATGCCAGACGATTTAGAGATGCCTCTTTCAATCTTTTCCTCAACGAAAACTATAGCGAGGAAGAGGCCACTGATATCGCTCTTGCCATCGCCCGTGTTGAGGAAAGGACGATGCGTGAAGAAATATCTACTGTCTAAGATGGAGCGCCAGGTCTGGCGGGATATTCAAAACCAGTATGCAGACCAGAAGTTCAGACCGTTCTGGGAAGAGTATCATCTGTGGAAGTATGCCATCCAGACTAAGGTAAAAAAGTTTTGGAAGGATAAGCTGTAATGTATCGAAATCCAAATGAAACCATGTATGCGGTGTATGATCTAGCTATTGCACCTATTACATTTGACTTCATGCACTACGCCGTAATGGTCGAGATGGCAAGACAAGTCAATGGTTTCAAGTACGTTCACTTTGTTTTTACGCTTGGACCTGAACGATCCTGGCGCGGCATGACACCAAAAGACAAAGCCTTGTCTGATGAAGAAAAGATGTGGCGATTGAAACATATCCTTGTGCCTATTGCTGGTATGATCCCAAGTTATGCTGGACACTCAATCTATCTTGATCGTGTCGAGGCAGCAAAAGAAATAGCTGGCTTGATCCCTCAGATGATCTTCCCACCAAACTATCATGTAAATCAACCTATCAGTATGTTCATGCTGTCTCAGGTGGTTGAGGTGTATGATCAGGTGAAGGAAAAAGATATCACTCCGGTATGCTTGAAGCATTGCTCTGAGGCTAGAGTTCTAGCTAGAAGATGGTGTGATGAGCAGGATGTCGATCCTAGCAAGATGGTAACGATCACTGTACGTCAGTCTAAGGTCGAACCAGAGCGTAACAGCAATCTAAAAAGCTGGCTCCGGTTTGCTCGTGAGATCACAAAGGAAGGTTGGCACCCGGTCATCATGCCTGATACTGAGCAGGCTGTGATCCATAACACTGGTGATCTGGGTGACTTGAATGTTTACTGGCCTGGTCCTGTCAATCTGGACTTGCGTGTGGCTATGTATAGCTTGGCTGCATACAACCTGTCACATAACGGTGGACCTGCTGCACTGAACTTCTTCATGCCTAAGTCTAAGTATCTTCAGTGGGTGCCGGTTGATGCCTTGCCAAAGGTGATCGAAGCTGAAGGTGAAGCTGGTCAAGAGCGTTTGTTTGGACTGAAGAAAGGTGAAGATTATGCGTTCGCAAAAGGCGAAAAGAAATATGTGTGGGAAAAGGCAACCTTCACAAACATCTACAGCACCTTTACCCAGTTTGTCAAAGAAAGTGGAGGTTGACTGGGATTGGGAAGACGAGTGGATTCGTAACTACATGGTGGCTAGAAATAGAGGAGAGAAGAAGTAATGGATACCAAGAAAATGTTGCAAGATTCCCTTGAGGATTACTACAAGGGCCAGGTCGCGAAGTACAAAGCTAATCTTAGCGTGCTGCTAAATACGCATGTGGGACTAGCTGAACATCCAGACATCATCGAAACTCTTGACGAGCAATTAGGCAAGTTAGCAGAAGCAGATGAGAAGTTAGAGATGTTGCGTAAACATTTCTATCGGGAGCTATCCTCTCCCTAATATGGATAAGCATAAGCTCCCTTAGCTCAATGGATAGAGCATCGGTCTTCTAAACCGAGGGTTACAGGTTCGAGTCCTGTAGGGAGCGCCATAGGAGAAAATATGTCAGACATTTACGAAGGTGGGAGCGAAGCTCCTGATTTAATTTATACTACTGGGGCTAACATATATAGCACCGCTATGGAAATTGATGACCTGATGTGGGAGTGGGCATCAGGATCAAATTTATCTTTTGATTTTATTAGTTCTGAACTAAAGTATGCCGACATTGAGATCGTGGAAGATCATATTGATCTGAGAGCATGGGAGGATTTCGATGAAGCGGACGCGGAAACAGAAAAAGAAATCGAATCCTATCGCAAAGGATCTGATGACGACCAAGTATAAACCGAGGATAGTGCAGGATAAGCGCAGGAAGGAGAGAGATGATCCGCGATTTGATAGACGACTTGATATTGAAGGACGGTGAAACCAGGCGCATGGATTGTCCTGCATGTGGAGGAAAGAATACCTTCACTGTAACTAAGAACTCCGGCTCTGTCTTGTGGAACTGCTATAAGGCTTCTTGTAATATCAAAGGGGCTACTGGTGCTGCATTCTCTCGTGAAGAGTTTGCCCGCAGGATGGAGCCGGAGAAATCTATAGAACGATTTACTATACCCGACTCGTTTACTCTCAACTTTCCCGATAGAATGATTAAGTACATGACAACTAATCATGTGCTTGATGCCTGGAAAGATAACCGAGTTGAGATGTATCATGACGTGGTGCAGAATCGTGCCGTGTTTATTGTTAAATCTTCTGGTCAAACCATTGATGCAGTTGGTAGAGCCTTGAGTAGAGGCATCAAGTGGCATCGTTATGGTAAATCTAAACAACCATTCGTAGTTAAAACAGATGTCAGTCATGCCATTGTGGTTGAAGATGCTGCCTCTGCTGCCGCTGTATCGGAGTATGGGACAGGCATTGCATTGCTCGGCACTCACCTGACGGACGAGGCGTTAGATGTTATCACTGGATATCGCTCAGTGACGGTAGCACTAGACCGTGATGCTACCAACAAGGCGCTGCATTTGACAAAACGCATCAAACAGTTTACAACTGCGACCATGAAGATATTGAAAGATGATCCGAAAGTTTATCCGAGAGGTGTGATAGAGTGAGTGACAATACGAGCAACCTCCTTCTCGGTCTGTTCATGCGCCATGATTTCTGGGAGTCGAACAATCTCCTGATTGGCGAAGATTATTTCGAGGCCGAGAGCAAGAAGATATATAAGGTAATCTCTGACGCGCATAGCAAATACGCCAGGGATCTAACTATCGAAGAGGTTGAGGCGTTGCTGTGGTCTAACAATCCACTGCTGACGGCCTCCCAAAAAGCTATGTACGTTAAGCTTCTGCAAAGCATCAAGCCTGTCATCGGTCCTGATGTAGCAGAGGAAGTTCTGAGAGCGTCCTTTCGTGAACATATGGGGCAGACCGTTGCTCAGATTGGAATGAATCTAATCGACGGTCAAGAGGTAGACCTCTCCAGATTGCGTGACCTGGTAGATAAGTACGAGGGTGGCTTCATCCCTGATCGTGAGTTAGATGTGCTGTCTGCTGAGTTTGATGACATCCTAGAGTACAATAACGAGAAGTTACCTTGGACATTCAACCTGTCTAACCTAGACGGTATGATACCTGGCATCGGTCCTGGCAACTTTGGCATTGTGTTTGCACTCGTAGAGTCTGGCAAGTCAGCATTCGGTATCTCGTTGTGCTTTGGTCCAGACGGTTTCGCAGAACAAGGCGCTAGAGTTCTTTATATCGCCAACGAAGAACCAGCCGAGGCTACCCGGTTCAGGGCTGTCATGAGTCACACTGGGTTTGACGAACAACGGTTGCTGACTAATCGACATGCAGCGTCTGATATGTGGCGCAGGATCAAAGACAATGTTCTGTTCCATGAGACCACAGAGATACGACAGCTAGAGGCGTTGGTCAAGAAGCATCGACCAGACATCGTTGTGATTGATCAGATGGACAAGCTAAACATCAACGGACAGTTTGCCCGTGATGATCTAAAGCTGTCAGAGATCTATCGACGCGGGCGTGAGATAGCTAAGAAGAATGACTGTTCTGTCGTCGCTGTTACACAGGCTGATGCTAGTGCAGATGGACGAACCAGTCTACGATTCACACAGATGTCTGGCAGTAAGATCGGCAAACCTGCCGAGGCTGACTACGTCATTGGCTTAGGCAAGGAGGCCACAGATAATGGACAGGACAATTTCCTACGGTATCTTACAGTATCAAAGAACAAAATCGGCGGTAGACATGGACGCTGCATTGTTAAGATCGCGCCGCAAATTTCTCGCTACCATCTGTAAAAAAGACTTGACAGATGATAAAAAGCGTGCTAGTAGGTTAGATACCGTTTGGGAGAAAATATATTTATATATTATATTAATAATTAATATATATATATATAAGGAGATTATACTATGAAGATACTTGTGTTAGGACCAACATGGCGTAACGCTGAGATTGCTGTGTATCTTACTAAGCGTGGTCACACTGTGCTTCCCTGTAACAAAGAGTATAGCTTCGTTCAGCTTCAACTCCTGAATCCTGACTTGATTATCAGTAATGGTTACGCGCCTATCTTCAAGCCTGATGTGGTCAACCGTTTCAATATCATCAACATCCACCCTGCTGCCCTCCCTCGTGGTCGAGGTATCTACCCGAATGTTTGGGCGCTGTACGAAGGGACTGCTATCGGTGTTTGTATTCACCAGATTGATGAAGGTATTGACACGGGTGACCTTCTTGCGTCAGATTACATGCAACACTGGGAGTTGGATTTTAGGCTTGACAACCCACAAGAAACTCTTCAGACTTTCTACACTCACTTGTTGCGCCGCGTAGAGAACTTGTTTTATCATACTTGGCCTAGCATTGAGGACGGTTCGATACTACCTTACAAACAAGAGCCTGGTGGTTTTAGATACTATCGTAATCGCATGGAGTCAGATAAGTTGATGAGGATGTTCCCTGACAAATGGGATACGCCAATCAAACTTGTAAAACTGACCGGCGAAAAGATGAGAGAGATGGATGCACAACTACACTTTGGTTGTTGATTTAGAGATTGACTTGCACGGTGAACGATCCGATCCAACGCCATATAACTCAGCTAATCAACTGGCTGCTATTGGCTATATACGGATCGGCTTGGACAGTAGCCCCGTCGTTGTTTACCCAGATGATCTCGCTGGCCTCGAAACATTCAGAGGCTATCTACAGAATGCTCAATACCTTGTCGCCCACAATGCTAAGTTTGACCTGGCTTGGTTGCGTGAGATGGGGTTTGAGTGTGGGGGCAAGGTGATTGATACGATGATCAATCAATATGTCCTCAATCGCGCTGTAAGGTTTCCCCTGGCCTTATCAGCGTTAGCCACGCACTATGGCGTCACTGAGAAACTAGCCGCCCTTGGTGACGCCATAAGTGCGGGCAAAAACTTCTCGGACCTAGACCGGGATGTTCAAGAACAGTATCTGTCGCATGATGTCTTAGCCACCGCTGAGATTTATCAGAAACAGATGGAACAATTCAACGATGCAGATGGCGTTTCGCTGATCCCGATACGAGATCTTATGTGTGAGTTTTGTTCTGTCCTGACAGATATTGAACGCTCGGGTATGGCTATCGACCTTGATGTGCTTAACCAAGTAGATCAAGATTACCAAAAGGAGCAAGAGGAACTCCAGTCATATCTGAAACGTAAGACCCACATGCTGATGGGCGACACCGAGGTTAACTTATCCTCACCGGAACAGATGTCCGAGGTCGTGTACTCTTGCAAGCTTGTTGATAAGAACAAGTGGAAGGAGATCATGAACATCGGTACAGATGAACGGGGTAAACCCAAACGTCGCCCTAAGCTTTCTCTTGCAGAGTTTAAGCAATCACTGAACCAGTGTTTCAAACGGTCGTACAAGACCAAAGCTTTGCAATGCCCTTCCTGTCAAGGCCGGGGTCATTTCTTCAAGATGAAGAAGAACGGTGAGCAGTTTAAGAAGCCCACCAAATGTCCTGGCTGCGACGGGAAGGGTTTTATCTATCAAGACCTAAAAGAGAGAGCGGGTCTAAACATCAAACCCTCTGTGGCACTAGCGGCATCCGGTGGATTTAAGACAGATAAGTTGACGCTATCTGGTCTTCTGAGAAGTGCTGATGATCCTGAGTCTAAGAAGTTCTTAGAGTCTATCGTGAGATTGTCAGCAATCGAAACCTACCGCTCTTCGTTTATTGAGGGTATTAGAAAGGGGATCAAAGATGATTCTTTACTACACGCTAATTTTAATCAGTGCATTACTAGCACTGGTCGTTTGAGTAGTAGTAATCCTAATCTCCAGAATATGCCCAAGGGTAAACTCTTCCCGGTTCGCCGTGCTTTTGTTAGCAGGTTTGATGGGGGAGAGTTGATTGAGATTGACTACTCACAGCTAGAGTTTCGTGTGGCAGGTACGCTCGCCAGGGACTCTAAGATTAAGCAAGAGGTTGAGAATGGATTTGATGTCCACGCCTACACAGCCAAGGTGCTTACAGAACACGGAGAGCCAACAGAACGAGGGCCAGCTAAGGCATCGACCTTTCGTCCTCTCTACGGAGGAACATCAGGCACTCCGGCGCAGATGGCTTACTTCAGAGAGTTCTTTGGAAAGTACAAAGGGATCTTTGAATGGCACACACAACTCCAAGAGCAAGCCATCAGAACTGGGCGAGTCGTCACGGCCACAGGAAGACAGTTCGATTTTCCAGGTTGCTATAGAAATAGCCAAGGCAATGCCAGTGTTAAAACACAAATAGTAAACTATCCTGTGCAATCTGTAGCTACGGCAGAGATAGTGCCACTTGGTGTCATCCTGCTATGTCGTAAAATCTCAGAGCTAGAACTGCAAAGCCGTGTGATCAACACTGTGCATGATAGTGTTCTGATTGATACTCACCCAGATGAGATCGACATCATCAAGGATATCGGGCCAGCCTGCTTGCTTGAGGCGCAGACAGAAGCGCACAAAAGGTTTGGTCTGGACGAGTTTATTCCCTTAGCCGTTGAAATGTCTAAAGGAAAAAACTGGATGGAGCAAGAAGATTTTGCTTGACATTTGAGAAAGATTGTGGTACAACATCTTTCTTTGTATATGGAGAACCTCATGAACGAGATTGCACTTTTTGAAAACAGTGATGACTTCGCCCTGCTTTACTCTGCTGCCTCATCTGGCGCACCGAGTATCGCTAGAGCGCGTATCAACAGAGATGCTAACGTTGAAGTAGGCGATGATCTTGCTAGTGTCCCTGCACCGTCTATTGCCTTGCGTGACCCTACTGATCAAGAATACTTCTCGAAAGATGTCTATATGCGTATCTACTTCGATACGATGCAGACTGCTGTATTCGACTCTGATGCGGAGCAATACACAAATATGTCCGCACATTTTAAGGACTTTAGTAAACCAGCCCTAGACTGGCAGGGTGGTGATAAGTGTGGCTGGATTCCGTCCAAGGTAAAAGAAAAGCTGCGGACTTCTGATCCTGTCGCATTTGCCAGTGCGAATAAAGTTAAGTTGTACCGTCACCTGTTTGGCACTATCCGTATGGAAGAACCAACCTCACCAGGCTATGATGGTAGCCACGAGGTAAACAATGTTCCTTTCCGTATGCGACTCGGGCCATCTAACTTCATGGAGATCACTTCAGTCTTGGGCGGCTTGCTCAAGCAGAAGATTAATCCAGCATCTGTTGAACTCAAGATTGACTTTGAGTTAAAGAAGCGTGGATCGAACAAGTGGTTTGTCCTGAAGTACAAGCCTGTCATGTCTAATATCATTGAACTTGATAGCGACTACAAGCTTCTCTTAGAAGACTTCTTTGACTTGGTTAAGTATGAGAACGAGCAAGTCAGCGAGAAGATGCGAGAGAACAGTAACGATCTTGTGGATAGTTTTGATGATGTGATTGAGGCTTAGTATGTTCGAGGATGTCCACTGGCTACAGGTTAAGATAGATGACTTCTTAGCCAACACGCCTGAGTTGCCTCAACATATTATCTTTCAGGCTTCTCAGAACTTCAACGAGAAACTGGTTAGGTTCAACTCTAAACCACGGGGGAAGTCAAACCTTCCCTCACTTTCTCAGATCGGCAAACCTTTCTGCCAGCTACACGCAAACAAACTAGACTGGTCACAGACCCCCAAGACTTCTAGTTTTAAGATCAAGATGACCTACGGTGATATGACCGAGGTTATTGCTGTTGCTATTCTGCAAGCTGCGGGTGTGAATATCTTTGCACTAAACCAACGCACCATGCTACCTACGGACGAAGGTGATTTATATGGTGAGTTTGATCTAATCATCCAAGATGATGATGGTAACTTGACCATGTGGGATATCAAGTCAGCATCACGATACGCCTTTGAGAATAAGTTTAAATCTTACGAGGCGATGAAACAAGACGACAGCTTTGGATATGTTAGCCAACTGTTTGGCTATACTAGGGCAGAGCGCATGAAGTATCATGGCATTGAGGCTGGCGGCTGGATTGCTATCAACAAAGAAACAGGCGATATGAAAGTCTGTGCCGTCAATCCTGATGATGAAGAACTGTACTACGATAATATCGTTGATACCATTAAGAGATACAAAGCTGCGGACGAGAACAACTTCCAACGTAACTTTAGCGACGTTGAAGAGACTTGGTATAAGAAACCTACAGGCAACCGTAAGTTAGCCAGTGCTTGCACCTTTTGTGATTATAGATATTCTTGCTGGCCAGATTTAGAGTATCGTAAAAAAGCAAAGTCGAAGTCAGCCCATGCCTACGAGTATTACACGCTCTTCAAAGAAGAAGAGAAGGATCTCGGTATCGTCTGCTAAAGCCAAAGGGCGTAGACTACAGCAGTGGGTTCGAGACTGGTTGCGTGAAAACCTAGACGGAGTAGAGGATGATGATATTCAATCAACTCCGGGCGGTGTTAACGGTCCTGATATTGGTCTTAGCCCTCTTGCTCGTAGAATCTTTCCTTGGACTGTTGAGTGCAAGGCACGAGCTAGAGTTCCACTCTATGACGCCTTGGAGCAAGCAGAGTCCAGTCTCATAGACAAGACAAAACCAGTGGCCATATTTAAAGCAGACAGGAAGGAGCCTATCGCCGTCCTATATGCAAAAGACTTTTTGGAGATGACTCAATGGACGAAAAAGAAGCCTTTGAAGTAGCACACAAGATCTTTGTACCTGATAATACCTTTGCTATCTTTGTCCATTGTGACGCTGAGAATGAAGTCTTGCAAGTAGATGTAGGTGACTTCGTATCAGAATCTTTGCAAGGTACAAAAGAGTATGATGCGATGGGTGTGATCATCGGTGAACTTAGCACCGCGATTGATCAGGCCATGCAACGATTCAGAAACATTGATCCCGACTATCAGGTGGAACAACGTATTGAAGTTACGTTAGAGGGTGACAATGTTATTCCCTTCCCCGGACTAAACAGGAAGAACTGATGAACGACTATAACCCTAAAAGAAATTTAGTTCTCACAAGAGCCAGAGAGCTAGTTAACGGTGATAGACAGGATGAGTACGGACCACCAGATAAGAACTTTAAAGATATTGCTATTGGGTGGTCAGTAATTTTTGACAAAGAAGTAGAGCCTTTTGAAGTTGCTCTAGCGATGGACTGGGTGAAGACCTGTAGAGCGTTGAAGAGTCCAGACCTTGAGGATAGCTGGATTGACAAGGCCGGTTATAGTGCAATCGGCGCAGAACTAGTAGGAGAATATGACGATGAATGATTTTAATCAGACCACGGATGCTGATATCAAAGAGCTTGAGATGGAGATCAAAGCTAAACAAGATCAGCTTAACAGTATCAAGTACGCTGACTATGAGGCTGCTAAACAAGAGTATACTCTAGCACAAGAGAACTATCAAGAGGCATACAAGCATCTCATCGTGTGCAAGAATAAATATCTGTCTGAGATGAACAAGAAGGTTCGTGAGAAAAGCACAGCTTATTTCTTTGGTGGCCGCGCTTTCTAATGAGACTTAGGGTACGCCTAGATATAACTGTTGAAGAAGATGCGTCGTGGATTCCTGCTGATGGAGTTCACGGCGTTATTGCTGAAGCTGAAGAATTAATTATTGAGGCCGTTGAGAACTGCATTGACGGCGCGCTTGTTACTGTGATTGGTGTAAAAGTAGATGAGTAGTTTTAAGTCAAACAAGAATCCTATGTTTCGCTCTAAGTTTAGCGAGGACATCTTTAATCTAAAATACTCTCATCCGGGGTGTGACACTTGGGAACAGTTGGCCTGTGTATTGGTTGATGATGTATGTGGTAACTACCGCTACGGTGAAGATAAACTCTTAACAGATGACGAACTGTTTCAGTTAAAGACTTACATCACGGACCTCAAGTTTGTGCCGGGTGGTAGATATCTCTACTACGCTGGGCGCAAGAACAGGTTCTACAATAACTGTTTCCTGTTGAAAGCTGAAGAGGACACAAGAGAGGACTGGGCTAATCTTAGTTGGAAGTCTGAATCGTGTCTGATGACCGGCGGTGGAATCGGGATTGACTATAGCGTATACCGTCAATCAGGTCGAGTGTTGAACGGTACTGGTGGAACGGCGAGTGGTCCAGTTCCTAAGATGCAAATGATCAACGAGATCGGACGACGAGTGATGCAAGGTGGATCTCGTCGCTCTGCAATCTACGCCTCTTTGAACTGGCAGCATGGCGATGTTGATGCTTTCTTGAAGGCGAAAGATTGGGACACGATGCCGGTAGGTAAAACTGGCCTCACCTTGAAACAAATCAAAGAGCAGGACTTTAACTTCCCTGCTCCTCTTGACATGACCAATATCAGTGTGAACTACGACACTGATTGGTTGCTACAATACTGGGAGACTGGCAAAGTAGGTAGCGTATTCCTTGATAATATCAAACAGGCATTGCGAACTGCGGAGCCTGGGTTCTCTTTTAATTTTATGGAGGATGAGAATGATACGTTACGGAATGCCTGTACTGAAGTCGTTAGTGCTGATGACAGTGATGTCTGCAATTTGGGCAGCATCAACATGGGCCGTATTGAGTCGGTATCAGAATTTGCTAACATCGTAGAGTTGGCCACTAAATTCTTAATCTGTGGCACATTGAGAGCGCATCTACCTTACGCTAAGGTATACGAGACCAGAGAAAAGAACCGTCGTCTTGGGTTGGGCTTGATGGGTATGCATGAGTGGCTCATCAAGCGCAACTCTAAATATCAAGTGACCCCTGAACTACACCGCTGGCTGACCATCTACAAAGGTGTGTCTGACAAAGTATCTAAGGAATTTGCAGATGAGTTGTCTGTCTCTCGGCCAGTTGCCAATCGTGCTATTGCACCTACTGGTTCGATTGGTATTCTTGCTGGCACTACTACTGGGGTTGAGCCTCTCTTTGCTGTAGCCTACAAGCGTCGTTATCTGACGCAAGGCACCCGCTGGAAATATCAGTATGTGGTGGACAGTGCAGCGCAAGAACTAATCGACATCTACGGTGTTGAGCCGGATAGCATTGAAAGCGCCTTGGATCTTGCGGACGACTATGAACGCCGCATGATGTTCCAAGCTGACGTGCAAGACTACGTTGATATGTCTATTAGCTCGACCATCAACCTACCACAGTGGGGGTCTAAACTAAACAATGAAGATACAGTGGAGGACTTTGCTAATACCTTGGCTAAGTATGCCCACCGACTTCGTGGCTTTACTTGCTATCCTGATGGCGCACGAGGTGGGCAGCCTTTGTCTGTGGTTCCTTATAGTGAAGCCGTAGATAAGCTAGGAACTGAGTTTGAAGAACATGTTGAAACGCACGACATTTGTGATATTGCCCAAACCGGGGGCACTTGTGGCTCCTAGGAAATACCCATTCCCTATGCGGGATATATTTGCAGAAGGCCGGAAGGGGTTTCGTAATAATTCTATAAACCCCTTTCGACCCCACTCTGATAGGTATCGTGAGTGGGAGAGAGGTTATAATCATGAGTACTTCAACGCCCAAAAGAGGGCAGTTAAGTTTTCTTCCTGACGAAAAAAAATGCCCTGGGTGTAAAAAAGTTTTACCTGTTACAGAATTTTATTCAGCGAAGGATCGCCGTGATGGACTGAGATCCTACTGTAAATCTTGCGAAAGCTCTAAGTCTAGAAAATGGTATAAAGATAATTATAAATTAGCTTCAATGAAGCTAACCCTTCGTCGACTAAAGGAAAGGGCAAGAAAAAAAAATATACCTATAGAAATAACCCTTGAGTACCTAAAAAATAGTCATCCTGATGACATGATATGTCCAGTTTTAGGTATTAAGATGGAGAGAGGGTATAATGATGATGACTGGTATAGCACCTCGCCGTCAGTTGATAGAATTGTACCAGAAAAAGGTTATGTACCAGGTAATATTATAATTGTGAGTAACAAAGCTAACCTGATAAAATCTTATGCAACACCAGATGAGGTGCTTAAAGTTGGTACGTTTTATAAAAAACTTTTAGAAGAGATGGAAGATGGAAGCGAGACTGATTGATGTGATGGGTACTGACCTGTCTGTGGTAAACGCGGCACGGGTTAGTTTTAATAAAGAGTCCTTCTATAATTTTAGTGAAGGCTTTGCGGATCTTGAGGAGAGAGATTCAAAACTAATCAAGTATCTTGCTAACCACAATCACTTCACTCCGTTTACTCATTGCACTATCACCATGCGTGAGCGTGTGCCTATCTTTGTTGCAAGACAACGCTTTAAACATGTGATTGGGTTCAGTTACAACGAGATCAGTCGTAGGTATGTTAGTTACAAGGCTGAGACGTACACACCTGATGAGTGGCGCAAGGCTGCTTCAAACAAGAAGCAAGGGTCATCAGATGAAACCGTAGATATCAACCCTAATAATCAGATTGTAGATATCTATCAGCAAGCTATCGACAGTGCTTTGTGGACGTATGATAGACTAATCCAGAAAGGCGTCTGCCCAGAACAGGCTCGCATGGTCTTGCCTCAGTCTACTTACACAGAATACTACGTCACTGGCTCCTTATACGCCTGGGCCAGGGCTTTTAATCTGAGAAGTTCCTCGGATGCACAGAAAGAAATCCAAGATCTCGCATGGAAGTGGGACGAGATTCTTATGGAAAAGTTTCCGTATAGTTGGGTTGCCTTAACAGAGGCAGGAGTTTAAATGTTAACTTTATTAGGTAGTTTATTGGGCTTTGGTAGCAGTTTGTTGCCCAAAGTCTTTGAGTTTTTTCAAGAGCGGGCCGATAGAGCGCACGAGTTGGCGATTATCGACCGTCAGATGGAGCAGATGAAGTTAGGTTCTGCCCTAAAACTGGAAGAAATCAACGCGAAAGCTGATATTGCAGAGACAAAAGCGATATACAAGCATGATGCCAGTATTAAACCAGCGACATGGGTTGACAATCTGCGTGGATCTGTTAGACCTATCGTAACGTACCTTCTGCTCTTGACGTTTATTGGTATTCAAGCTGCTGGGTTCTATATGCTGGTGAATGTTGAGGGTGCTGCTGTGTATGAAGCTATCATGGCTATCAACTCCGAAAACTTCCAAGCCATGCTTGCAGCCGTGATTTCTTTTTGGTTCGGATCAAGGGCTATGAATCGCAAATGAAGATGGGCGAAAAAGGTATTGACCTGATCAAACACTTCGAGGGGTTTAGTCCTACCGTATATCGCTGTCCATCTGGGGTAGCAACCTTGGGCTATGGATCGACGCACGGTATCACGATGGACTCCCCACCGATCACAGAGGAAGAGGGGCTAGAACTTCTGATGCTAGACATCGCTAAGTTTGAGCGTGGCGTTAATCGTCTTATTGATGCACCTCTCAATCAGAATCAGTTTGACGCGCTGACCTCATTTGCGTTCAATCTCGGCAACGGGTCGCTTCAAGCCAGTACCCTTCGTAAAAGAGTCAACAGAGAAGACTACGAGGGTGCAGCAAACGAGTTCCCTCGTTGGGTGTTTGCAGGTGGCCGAAAGCTCAGAGGTCTAGTCAAGCGTAGATATGCAGAAAGAGAACTATTTTTAACACCTACATAGGAGGAAATAATGAGGTTGTTTTCATGGGCTGCGGCCCTAGTTTTAGTTTTAGGTATTGGCACGGCGAGTGCTAATCACGGACAAGTTAAGTGCGGACCTCTTGATACCGCACGAGAGTACCTTGAGAACCAGCATGGCGAGACTCTAAAGTTTACTGGGGTATCCTCAGAAGGTCATCTAATTATGATGTTCTACAACGAAAAGTCTGGGGCTTTTTCATTTGGTATTGTGCAGCCGTTTAACCCTACTGCGATCTGCCCAGTCGATCAGGGTAACGATGGCAAGTTTCACGAAAAACCCAAGGGAGATTCGTTATAGGTGTTGACAATGGTTTGTATAGATAGTATACAGAATCATCTCTCCATAAACTAGCCCCGGCAGGATCTCTCCAACCGGGGCATTTTTTTGTTCAGTGATTGCAGTGGTTCAGTGATTGCAGTTTACTGGCTGTAGGTTCGTGCGGCTCTTGTTGTTGTAAGCGTTTGTTTTGTTATACCACGAAGATATGAAGCTAACTCGTTTGTTTTTTCTATATTCTCTTGAAGTTTGCTTACTTTTGTTTGATCGGCAGATCTTTCATCAATGTATTCCAGATTAAATGTAGGATCTCTTTCTTTTAGTGCCTCTATTGCTTCTGCAATGTCTTCATTAGAAAACTTTTTTTCTAACAGCCGTAGATCATTTAAGACGGGATAGTAGCTTTCCATAAAATCGGCTGCAACTTGCTTTAGGCTAGTTCTTATAGGACCAGAGCGTCTTAAATGTTTCTTTGTTAATGGACTAAGATCTTCAGCAGAAGTAGATAGATAAAGATTCTCTAACGCTCTTTTTTGATCTATCGGTTCTAAAGATTGATATTCATCGCTGCGGATAAAACTGTCAACGATTGTATTGCTCAGTCTTCCAATTACGACGTTATAGATGTTATCATATTCAGGTGTTTTAGAGTATTCAGAGATTCTAAACTTATCTACACCAACACGGGCGAGTTCTTTTTGCACATCAGATTGAAGACCCAAGGATGCAACACCAGTTAGTTGTTTTCTAAATGCAGTGCGAGATGCAAGCCTATCTCTATCAGCAAAGGGGTCTGCCAAAGTATCTGCTTCACCCATGACAGATCTTTCAAAAGGTGTACCTTGCACAACATTACGAACAACTTCATCAACAAAAGAACTAATACCTATGTTATCTCGTGTCATCTCCTCTGAAAACAAACCAAAGTTTTCTAAAACTTTTTCTTGTTGGCGACGATCAATAAGTTCTCTTTGTTCCTGACCTCCGACAGTTCTTACTACATCAGTAACCGCTCTAGCAGGAGTGCTTAACCCTCCCAGCATGTACCCAAATAAATTACCTGCTACGGTGCCAAATCTTTTATCGTTGTCTGGGTTCTTAATATCTTGCTCTGCAAATCTTCTAAGTTCTCTAAATACAGATCCCACCGTGCCTGCTCTGGCGCTAACACCGAGTAATGCTTCCATACCTTCATTAAAAGCGCGAGGAGAGCTAGGTAAATCTTTGTATGATCTAATCATAGCATCAGCGACAAATAAGAAGGGTGCTAAAGGAAACAAAGGTCTAAGATCTCTTGTCTCTCCCGTGTCATCAACAAACTCGTACCACTCACCGCCCTCTTGGCTTGCGCGGATAGCCAAAGCAACACTTAAAGCAATACCCATTTCACCAGTTTCAACTAAACCTTCTTTAAATTGCTCTAGGTTTCTTTCTTGCTGACCAAAGTTTTTTAAAAGTCCTTCCCTTTTTTCTTTAAGATTTTTTACAACCGTATTAAACGGAGCCTCATCTATACCAATATCGGCTAATCTTAATACTTCTTTATCAATTATATCGTTTCCACGAGGTTTGTATTTTAAGTCATTTAATGCATTTGTGACTTTTGTTAATGTCTCACGGTCTTGAACAAGCGTATCGGCTGCTCTTTTACTGCCAGGACCAAATATCTGCGTTCCGCGATACGCGGTTTTTAACAAACCTCCACCCATTCTATTAGTTATATACACAAAGGAATTAGCTAGGAAGTTAGGGAAGGGGATAGCAAGTTTAAGAATAGGGCTTTGATTTAATAAATCTTGAAAGTTGTTAACAAAAGACCCGCCTATAAGAAGCCTATCTCCAGCCTTTCTGTTTTGAAAAGTTAGCCTGTAGGCAGCTTGTGTAGATCTTGCTATCATTTCATTGTTGAGAAGATCAAGTCTGTCTTTTGCAATCATATCATTTAGATCTTCTACAGCATCAAAACCCGTTTCGCCTAAACTCTTTCTTAACTTGATTTGATAATTAAGATCACTTAGAAAAGCCGCAGACTTAAATGCCCTATCTTGCAGATGGTTAAAAAAGTTACCATATCTTGCAGCCGCACTAAAGAATTTGTAAACACCTGACGCTTTTTCATCAGCAGTAGCAGGAAGACGATCATCATACAAATCTAAGATTTGTCGCCCTGCCTCTGGATGCTCTCGTGCAACCAATCTCATAAGTTCGATAGATGCTTCTGGATTAAAAACCCTCGTGATCAAATCTGTTGAGTCTTTATATGTTAAAGGTGTAGGGGCTTCCGCTGGATCTTTACCTTGAAGTCTAAGGCTAGTTTCCATGAAATATCTATCCAGGCCGCGTTTGACAGATTCTCCAGGCAACAATGCTACAGAGCCAAAGATATTTCGGAATGTTGTAGCGGGCTGCGTGACAAGAAAAGCTCGCCAAATATCAACAGCAGCGCCAATCTTACCTTGCGCTAACTTATCGTCAACTTCAGATTGTTTAGCAAAGCTAATCCTTTGTAAATCAAGTTCAGTAAATTTATCGGCGCTATCTAGTAAATCCTGACCCAGTCCTTGAAAATCAAGTAAGGCTTTTTCACCTAGACCTGTTCCGCTAACACTACCATCCACTCGAAAAGCAACACCTAACTCTTCAGAAGTCATATCGTGTTTATTTAGCAAGATTGCTAAATCCTCAGCAACATCACCTTTTAATATATCACCGTTTAACTCTAGCAATGCCCCAACTTTTTCGGACACCCTAGCTCTCTTATCAACCACCTTAACTAACTCTGGACGAGAAGCAATTAAATCATTTAAGATACGAGTTGCTTTCAACATAAAATCGCGACTAAGAGCTAAATCAAATTGTGCCAAATCACTAGAGGGGTCTATTCCCAAGCCTTCAGCGATTTTTCTATATGTTTCTCTACCCTCTTTAATTTTAGCAGCATCAAAATCCTTACCATAATTCTTAATATAAGAGGCAATCCTGTCGTCACTTTCAAGTTGACTTACTGCTTTTAATTTATCTTTAGAATAATTTTTTTTAATCCGAGTAGGCTTACCTTCAGCGAGTTGTTTTTTAGAATCGAAAGGGATAAACTCTACAGTGATGTTACCCCTATTATCACGCCCAATGATACGTCCCAAAGGATCATATTCACCCACCATATCTTCATCTATGCCGTCAATAACATCGACATACTTACCTAGTAATGATTTTGTGGTCGTCTTAGCTTTAGGGGCTTCTTTAAGATTAGCACTCTTGGCTAACTCGCCTTGGTCAGTTTTTTCTAAGAACTCTTTAGTTTCTCTAACTTTTTTTAGAGGGTCTGTGAATGCACTCAGTGCAGCCGTGGGGACACCAGATACTAGACCACCTAACACACCAGCGGCTAAAACTTCTCCAGTATTTGTTTCCTCTCGGACACCCAACTCCTTCTCTGCTTGCTGAGTTTGATACTCCATCGTAGAAGATACAGGGGCGTCGATAGTAGCTGCACCAGCAAAACCTAAAGCCGCCCTACCTGTCTTAGTAGCTTGTGCTTTTGTTAGCGCCTCAGATAAACCAGATTTAAAAGACTGATTGACAAGACCTTTAATCGCCGCTCTACTTGCTGCAATACTAGCAACTTTACCAACACCTAGCCCCAACAGGTTAATAGGATCTGTTATAGCGTAGTATGCGTACTCACCTACACCTTCAAAAGCTTGACCCAAGGTAGCGTCTTCACTAAAAATCTGATCAACTTCTTTATCTACAAACTCGTATAGCTCACCTAGATTTTTTTTGTATTCAGCTTTTTGAGGGTTGTCTGTGTTAATTCCTCTGACATAGTTGACAAAATCAAACGCGCCTACAGTGTTAGCATGTAAATAACGATAGTCAGACAAAAACTCTTCAGCCGCTTCCTGCGGACTATCAGGTAATACACGATCTCTATCCTCAAAATACTGAACTAAGGTTTGCATTTTTTTAGGATCGTTAGTAATATCTGCTAATGTTTTGTTAGACATAAATTAATCTTTCGCTTTTTTAATGTAGCTTTTCATTCCATCAGTAGAGGTGTATTGTTTTTTTTGTCTAGGACTTAACTTTCTATATTCTTCAGGAGTTATTCTTGTTGACTCATCAGCCACTCTTGGTTTAGGAGTTTCGGCGGGTTTAGAAGAAGTTGCTGGTTCTGGATCATCTTGTTTTAATTCTTCGTAAATGCTGGCGATTTCTCTATTCTGAATCCTAGTAGCAACTTCAGAAGGTATTTCTCCTTCTGGATATTTTTTGACGAGGGCGTCTACAACATCCCCACTAATATTAACAGTTTTTTGATCAAACGCTTTTAAACTTTGAAGTTTTTCGATTATTTTTACTCTAGCAGACAGTCCTGGTTTTTCGCTTTCTAGTCTACTTGCAGCCTGACGCGCTCGTTCACCGCCAACAAAGTTACCCATAGAGTCTGAAACTGCATCAAACTTACCCTCAAAAGCCCTTTTATATAGTGTATTATACAGTGCTTTTTCTTCTGACCTGCCTAAATCATCGACAACCTCTGCTTCTAAGACTGGCGTAGGTTTCCTGTCTACCGCACTCTTACCAGCGAGAACCCTAGAGACAGCTTGTTGAGATTTAGGATCTTGAGTTTCTTCTCTGATCAACTCTTGCATAGAGCGGGGAGTAACACCAATAGCTTCGCCAAACTTCGCGCCAAAGCTTTTCTGAGTTTCTTCAAGCGAGGTGGTGGCACTAACATCTGTTTTCTTAGGCAACTCGAAAGGATCACGATATTTAAAGTTGCCCTTGTCATCTCTAACGAAGGCACGGCTGGCAACTGCTCTGACAAACGAAGCGTCGTTTAAATCAGATTTCTTTGACTTTTGTAAGGTGTGATTATACCCTAGCGCAGTGATCTGTTCGTCGCTCATGCTTTCAAGAAGTTTAGAACCACCGGCACCAGGATTATTGTTTAGAACTGTTTTACCTATGGCCAGTGCAGCATCGTCCCGCAACTGATCTTCTTGCAGATCCTTCTTAGCTTCAGTGAGAGCATTAGAGATTTTATCTTCTCTATCTAGTTCTTTGTCCCTAGCTGTTTGTTGTGCAATAGCGATATCTCGCCTTGCTTGTGCAACAGCCCCACCTAAAAACTCAAAAAATGCCATTAGTCTACTGGCCTCCCCATCAAACCACCGCTAGGGGTTTCATCTTCAACTTCTTCTTCCTCTTCTTCTGGATCTTCTTTAGGCGTTTCTTTTACGCTATCCATGTCAGACCCAAAGAACTCTCTTTGTGCATGAAGAGCTTCCATCGCATCTTTTAAGGTTTGATCCTCTTCACGTTCAGCTTCTTCAACGTAAGGCACACCCATCTGATCTAGCAGTTCCATGCTAAGTTCTAACAACAGCGGGTAGATTAGATACATCGTATCAATAGTGTACTTACCCTCTGCCCAGCCGGCAAAGACAACTGCACGAATAGTGATGTCAAGCGGGATGCCTAGCTCTCCAGCAATACCTAGTCTCGTCAACGCATCTTTCGTTGTCAGGCTTTCGGCCATGTATTCGTAGGCTTGTGAAGGATCAGCATACTCAGGAGGAGATTCGTCAGGCTGGCCTCCTAGCTCATGAGTCAAAGACTCGCCAGGGATAGGGCCGTCAAAGATGGGGGTTGGCTCTTGTGTCATGATACAATCTTGCCTTTCTTCATCGTGATTGCCCCCTTCTCTGCCATAGCCTTAGCGGAGTTAAGGAATCTTTCGTGAGAAGCTAAAAGGTTTTTGTAGCTACTAGCAGCATATCCAAACTCAGGAGAGGCGGCCTCAACTTCAGCAACCCTACCTCTAAAGTTAACCGGCTTAGGATTAAACTGGGTGGCCTTAAACCCGATGTCAGACTCACCAAATTTTGTCAGACTTTTTCCGATAGATTTAACTGCCGTATCAAAATAATTTTTTGCCATGATTATACTACCTAAATATGCTACCGATTAATCCACCAGCAACCGTGCTAAACAAAGACCCCAAACCCGCGTAAGTCGAGGACTTCAAACTTCTGTCGTATGCAACAGCGGCCAGAGCCAAGTTAGCATTATATTCATCTCGGTTCAACGAGTTTACTCTTGCAAAGTTCAACTCGTCACGATGTTGTTGCAAGAGGTTTGCTTGTGCCGTTTGACTGATGTTAAAAAGATTTCTTACGTTAAACTCAGACGCGGCATTATCTAATGCGGTGTTCGCGGTGTTGATCGTTCTTCTATATGTAGCGTTTGCTTGATCAATTACAATTTTGTTTTTAGTTTCAAACTGTTCTCGTTGACTAGCCAGCTCACTGTTAAATTTATTTAACGCGTTGGCTTGACCTGCGTTATACTGTGCGATAGCATTTTGTTGACTGGTGTTGAACTGAGATGTCTGATTAAACATGTTAGCAAAGAACTGATCGTTTTGTTGTGCGCTCTGTGCGTTGAACTGTCTAGCTGAATTAACAGCCGCTTGGTCGTTAAAGATAGACTGAGTTCTATTCTGTGTATTGATAACCTCAGCTTGTTGTCTGTTACTAAGATTCTGTAAGTCTAGTTGCAGAGTCATTTGAGAGTTTAGAACTTCTGCTTGTTGTCTGTTATTAAGATTTAGTTCAGCCATACGAGCGTAAGTCTGAGCATCTGCCGCAGCGATAGGAGTAGCAGCTTCCATAGCGGCTTGCATGATAGCGGCACCGGCCATGCTAGAAGCGCCCATGCCTCTGGCAGCTAATCGTTGCTCTGCTAATCTAATTGCACC
>CAACVD010000257.1_pt1 | contig 25399 bp, 24 predicted proteins | sample 2381771 | NCBI WGS metagenome assembly CAACVD01 (sample SAMEA5211965, study PRJEB30684) | marine metagenome | biome: Marine; feature: Epipelagic; material: Water | collected 2015-10-15 | depth 15 m
AACTTTTGATACTCCTACTTCTCTTGTGACAAGAACATCAGACACAATATTACTTTTGAACTTTAACAACGCAGGTATCATTGACCACACAATGAGGAACAACCTTGAGACAGAAGGTAATGTAAGAATTTCAGGGCAACAAGTTAAATTTGGTACGGGCAGTATTTATTTTGATGGCACTGACGATTTTTTAAAGGATGTTACAAGCAACCCTCTTTATAATTTTGGAACTGGTAATTTTACAATTGAATTTTTTGTTTACGCAACTTCTTCTGGTGCAAATATAATGATAATCGGTTCTAATGCAAATTACCCTTATGTAAATTTACAAAATGCAAACACAATTCAACTAGTTGTATATAACGGCAGTTCAGGCACAGGTCATTCTTTTTCTTTAGGTAGTGATATACAAAATGCTTGGCATCACATAGCTGTTGTTCGACAAAATTCAACAACAGCAGAATGTTTTTTGGATGGTGTTTCTAAAGGCACAGTTACTTTAACTGCTTCTCATACTGTTGATTTTCAATCTGCTGGATTATTTATTGGTTGCTGGCAAAACGGTTTATTAGACTTTCAAGGATATTTAGATGAAGTTAGATTAACTAAAGGCGTTGCCAGATACACTTCAAACTTTACAGCCCCAACAAAAGCCTTCCCAAATAGATAGGAGATAAAATGTATATTGCAAAAGTCGATGGCAATGTCGTGGGAGAAATTGTGCATTACACAAAAGTATTTCGCAACGTGCCAACTCAAGAATTATTAGAAGAGCGTGGTTATAAAAGGATTAACAAATTCAAGCCTCACGATAATTTAACGGAAAGGTTAAACCCAACCACTCCTTATGTATCTGGAACTTACGTTTTTACAGTTGAAGTTGTTGATATGACCGCAGAAGAAATACAGCAATCCAAAGATTCAGCAATGAATCAGATCAGAAACGTGAGAAACAACATGTTGCAAGAGACAGATTGGTATGCAATTAGAAAAGCAGAAACAGGTACAGACATGCCAACTGCCACGGCAACATACAGACAGGCTTTGCGAGATATACCAACTACAATTGGAAGTGATGACCCTCGTACATGGGATTCGTATCCAACTTTAAGCTTAGATGGTTCTAGTGCATCGGGGGTTTAAATGGCTGGGATAGTTGTTAAAGGATTCGCGGGTATGCGCCCGATTATGAATCCGAAGCACATACAAACAAATGAAGCTACAGAAGCCAAGGATGTAAGATTATTTTCTAGTGCTATTGAACCTATCAGAGACTTGGAAACAGTCACGCCTTTGAAGATTACAGGTAGTTCTGCTACAACAATTTTTCGAGCGCAAGATACTTCTGATGAAGCAAACAATTGGTTTGAGTTTTCTGGCGATGTTGATGTTGCTTTGAGTCCTATTACACAAGATCAATTTAAGAGAATCTACTGGTCAGGAGATGGAGTCCCAAAGATGGCTCCTACGTCCGTAGCATTTTCTTCTGGGTCTTCACAATACCCAAGAGGAGAGTATGTATTAGGAATTCCAAAACCTACTTCTGCTCCAATAGCTTCTGGCACATCTGTTGTAGATATAACGAAAGCAGTTAGAAGATATGGTTATACTTTGTTTGACGATGGTGGAAGCTTTTCAAGTTCAAACGAAGGTGGGCTAGGAAATATTGTTGAAGTAAATGCAATGACCGAAGCTGTAGACTCAGGAACATTACACCCAGAAAGCTTTACCGCAATATCATCTTCTTTGTTTGAAATTAATTTTAGTGTTGAACACAATCTTGAGCCAAAAGACTTTGTTGTTTTTTCTGGTAGTACAGAAACCGGATGGAATACACAATGGGAAGTTGATTCCGTAAATTCAGCGAAGAATATACGAATTAAAAATACATCAACGTTTCCATCAAATAATCCGGCCGGAAGTTATGTCTTAAAGAAAAGGTTTGTGCCAAAGGTAACTTTGACATTTTCTAACGAAGATGTACCGGAGGGAGTTACATCTACAGATCTTAAAAAAAGAGTGTATAGGGAAGATAGTTCTGGTGTATTTCGCAGAGTCGGAGAGATATCTAATGGAGAAAGAACATTAGTCGATATTGTTCCTGATGCAAGCGTAAGCACAACATATTCCACAGCCTTGCCGACAGTATTGCAACGAACTCCTCCAGCACCAAGGTCTGCTCCTGTTTTAACAATACCTTTTGACGATGACACAATTCAAGACGCAAGATCTATATATATAAAGAGTGTATCTACAACTGGTACAGTTATAACTTTTGAAACCGAAGGTTCGCACAATTTAATTGTCGGACAGCAAGTTACAAATTTTAGTTCTGTGTCTGGGGGTGGTTCTTCATTTGTATCGGTTATTGAGTCTCCAACACGTTTTAAATTTATATCTAATTCAGCTTTACTTACTGCACCGTTTTCAATTACTGTTCCAGCGACCCCTACTGTAAGTAATATATACGCATATTCTTTTAAGACTACATACGGAGAGTCGCCTTTAAGTCCTCATTCTGCGATTATCAAAGTAAAAGATGGGGAAACAAAAGTAACCGTTAACCTTGCGACTACAGTTCCGACGGAAAGAGTGAACATAACAAAGAAAGTTATTTATCGCGCTTCAGTAGTTGTAGGTTCTGATGGTTCATACACTACTCAAACGTTCAGAAAAATTGCAGAAGTTCCTCCAAGTCAAAACACTTATGAAGATAGTTCAAGTGCTAATAGTATTAGTAGTAATACTACTCCTCAAATAAAACCGGACGTTCCTGAAAAAGATTTTACGGCAGTAGCGTCGCTACCTCCTACAGTTATTGCAGAAAGTAGAAATTATGTTTACACATATGTAAGTGCATACGGAGAAGAAGGCCAGCCAAGCGAACCAAGTACGAGAATTACAATTAATCCGTTTGAGCCAGTAGATGTAACTACTTTAACTGCGCCTAGTGGAAACTATAATATAACCAAAAAGTTTATATACAGAACATCATCTGGTACTGGAGACGCAAACTTTCAGTTTGTTGGAGAAATTCCTGTTGCAACCACAGGGTTTGTGGATAACAAAAAACAAGTTGAGTTAGGCGAATTAATAACTGCAAGTTCTAATGAACCTCCTCCTTCAGACATGAAAGGTTTGAAGGTTATGGCTAACGGAATTTTGGTTGGCTTTAGCGGGAAAGATGTTTGTTTTTCAGAACCATTTTTACCACATGCTTGGTCTTCTGCAAACTTTATACCAGTTGATCACGACATTGTTGGGCTGGGTACGTTTGGGCAATCGGTAGTTATCCTTACAGAAAGCTATCCTTATATTGCTACAGGTATAGACCCCAATGCAATGAGTTTACAAAAAACTTCTTTACAGCAAGCGTGTATATCTAAAAGATCAATCGTAGAAACTGGGAGTTCTGTAATTTATGCGTCGCCCGATGGATTAGTTTCTATCGGAATTAATGGCGTAGATGTTATTACTAAGTCTGTATTAAGTCAGGAGCAATGGCAGTCGTATAATCCTTCTTCTATTCATGGTCACTACCATGAGGGTAGGTATTATGGATTCTATAAAACAGATTCTACAAGTGGGCAGATTATATTTAATTTAACTGGTAGCGATGCACCTTTGATATTAGGAACGCAGTATTCGCCAGCCGGAATGATTGTACCAGTTGATGATTCAATATTTATTACAGACTCAGGAAGCATAAAAAAATTAGATAAAGCCAGTACATTTAAAACATACTTCTGGAAATCTAAACTTTTTGAGTTTCCGCAAGAGACAAATTTTAGTGTAGCGCAAGTAAACGCTGATAGTTATGGTTCAGGTATTACATTCAAACTGTATGCCGATGGAGCGTTGAAAGAAACTGTAATAGTCACTAGTGATGAGCCGTTTAGATTGTCGGCTGGTTATTTAGCAAAAGATTGGCAGTTTACTTTAGAAGGAACCGGAGATGTAACTAGTGTTTTGATCGCACAAAGTTTAACTGAATTAGGAGAAGTATGAGTACAAAGATTCCTAGTATACCTAACGTATCTGAAGAAACAGTTCTTCAGGTAGTAGAAGCTTTAAAAAATACGTTAGATGTAAGAGAGGGAAGAATTGGAGACCAGTTAGATAAAGGTGTTACGTTTCGAGATTTAGTTGGGTTAGGTTTAGCACAAGATAAAAGTCAGGAAGTTGTACAGCAATCGTTTACTACAAATCAAATCACAAACAACTTGCCTGTATATTCTATGAATTATAACTTTGAGCAAGCATACGACCCTACTACAGATTTAACTCCTCCTCCACAGGCAAATGAATTGTTTGCGGAAAAAACAATTAACACCATTTTCCTGTCGTGGAATATACCTTCATATCGGAATCATTCTATATCTCAAGTATGGAGAAGTGAAAATGATAATATTGGAGATGCAATTTTAATTGGTCAATCAACAACAAATCAGTTCGTTGATAACGTAGTTCCTGATATCGAGTTTTATTATTGGATTCGTTTAGTATCTGAAGCAGATATACAAGGAGCATATTCTTTAGAACCAGTATCGGCTACGGCTGAATTAGACCCGAAGTTTATTATTTCAGCTATCGAGGGAGAGATAGGAAATAGTTCTTTAAACGTAGAATTAGGAAATAGAATCAATCAACTAGAGACAGATACACAAAAAATTCTACAACAAGATTTAGGTTCTACAATTGCTCAAGAGACTATTATAAGAGAGCAAGTGGAAGGCGGTTTATTATCTCAGTACACAGTAAAAATTGATGACAACGGAGCGGTATCTGGGTTTGGTTTAGCTAGTGAAAATGTTGATGGAAGCGTAGAGTCAGCTTTCATAGTTCGAGCAGATAAGTTTGCTGTAGTACAGCCAACGTCAACATCTACTACGTTGACAGATACACCAGCATCAGCGTCAATACCTTTTACAGTTGATAGTGATGGTAGAACAATTATAAAAAGTGGTGTTATTGGTAGTGCTTCGATCAGTTCTGCAAATATTGAAAATTTGTCTACTACAAAACTAACGGCTGGAGTTGGAACTGCTAGTAGTTTTAGTGGTGGCAAAGCACAATTTACTGAGTTATATGCTGGGGGTACACCGACTATAACTCAAGATTCAAATGGCGTTGACCAGTTGGCTGTAACAAACCCTACTATGCACATTACCAGTTCTTCTGCAATTTTTGATGTTGGTATGTTTCAAATTAAAAATACTAATACTGGAGTCACAGAACCTATTTTTCAAACGTATTTTAGTGGTGTTGCTATAAGAGAAGCAATTATTGGAAATGCAACAATTGGTTTTGCAAAAATAAAAGACGACCTTCAATCTACAAACTATTCTCAAGGTGGTGCTGGCTGGAGAATTCAAAAGAATGGAAATGCTGAATTTAACAATCTTACTTTAGGCGGTTATGTGCCTACAAGTGGAACAACCAATTTTGCAAGTGGTATTTTACAAGCTGGTCTAATTAGGTCATCAGATAGCAAATTTATAATTGATTTAAATAACAAATCAATAAACATTACAACGTGAGGTTTGTATGCCACATATTATGTTTGGACAAAGTGTATATTTTAAAGTAGACCTTAGTAACAATGGTTATCGTAGTAGCGGAATTAATTTTGCAAATGATAGCGGTGGAGAATTTTTTATTACGGAAGATAGCGATTCTTCATATTTAACATACAGTATGGTTGGAACATTGTATGGTGCATCGGCTAATAGTTTGTACCACAATATAGATAGAATTATTTGGGACAGTCGTCATTTCAATTACTTTGAATTTGTAGATACAGATTCTTATTCTAGCCTTTCGATGAACGCTCATACTGTGCAAACTACTGGCGGTAAGAGTTCAAGACTTGTTCCTTATTCAGATCAGGTAGACCATGTAATTCATACGTTTTCTCCAGCTTTAACGTACACTCCAATCTTTACATTAAAGTGTGCAAACTTTCCTACGCTTGGACAGCATACGTTTTTACGATACGGAAATCATTCGTACAGAATACTAACACCGTATGCAGATCGAAATGGAATATACATCAAAGAAATTTACTATGTTGCAGATTCAAATGTTACTGCTTTAACGTCAACTGATTTCGGAACGATATATTACAACGTAGTAAATACCGGACAAGGCGGTACGAATAGTTCGTTTCTTGATGTAGATTATGGTAGCGGAGCAGAATGTTTAAGTATGACTCCCACGAGAGTTAAGATTGGGACAGGTAATCAATCTGGAAGGTCGCAAAAAACATTATTTGATAGTGATAAAGATTATTTGAAAAAAGACTCTAATGGAGAAATTGAGTTTTTTAAAGAGTCGAGTTTAGGTTTTGTTACTGGAAAACTATCAGCTAATGCTACATCTCTTAATGAATGGAACTGTATTTTATATCACAATAAAAATGGTTCAGTTGTTCAAAACGAAGTATTCAGTACTAGCACCGCAACAAATGTTTTGACTGGAACCGCTCAGTCGTCATTCATGGGTACTTTCCAAGGACATACTGTGAAGTATGATATTTAGATGCCAACAGAAATTTCTTTTAGTGGTGGTTTAACCTTTAGGATTTCTGATTCATCTGGAAATGTAAAGTTTGATATAAACAACAAACAACCAAAAATAGTTCAAAAAGTATTTAGAGGTCATGCAGTTAATGACGTTTATACTCAGTTTTATAATTATCAAGAACCTATTTTAAGTTGGCCTAATTACACTACCTACTACGCAAGTATTATGTTGGTAAACCACATTAGTGGTTATGGTTATATTTATACAAATGTTAGTCCAAACGATGGATTTATTTTACCTTTTATAGAGTTTCCAACAAATTATTTAGGAAGTGGGCTTACAGTAAATGATAGTCTGAAGGTTACTGGTACTGGAACAAACCCAACAATAGCAAATAACTCAAATAACTTTTTATTTCGAGATACCTTAGACACATGGATACCCGCAAATGGCGGTAAGTTGATTAGAGTTATGTTTACTCCAGCATCACAAGGGTGGGCTGGAGGTAGTATATTTTCTTACAACTGGATAGCAAACACACACTCAAATTCTGGGACGTATGCTTATGTAATTCAATATGGTATTCAGAACGCATGGGTAGCACAAGCTGGAAATAGAACGACTAGTTCAAATAGTAGTCAAGATATTAATTACAATGGTCAGCCAGCTTTGTATAACATGAAAGATCTAAATGGAAATACGTTTAATTTAAACTCTAATGGCACTACAGGAGTAGCAAGTGTCAGAATGACACATTGCCATTATCACGCAGTATTTTTTATTTGCACATAGGAGAATTATGTATTCATTAATGTTTACTGGAATATCGACATTGTACCCAACCAACTCTTGTAGAGTAGAAGTCACAATAAGAAAACAAGAAGGGGTTCTTGAAAAAGTAATTGACACAGTTTCTTTTACGATTCCGAAACCATACGATGGAATTACAGAGGCATTAGACTGGGAATGCAGAAAGTTTTTAAATCAGAACGGATATCCAGACATTACTTACAGTACAGAACCTCCAGAGGGAGTTTTGCCTGAACAAACTTCTCCAGAACCAATATGAAAAGAATAGTAGTCGGGGAGCAACGTGTAAAAGAATACGTTGCAAAAAAAGTTGATGAAGATGATTTTGGACAATGCGCTTCAATTGGTTTATTAGACGAGAACGATAAAATTCTAGCTGGCGTGGTTTATAACATGTGGTCTGGTTACTCAATATGTATGCACATCGGAGCAGAAGAAAATTCAAATTGGTTTAGCAGAAGATTTGCTACAGCTTGTTTCAATGCAACCTTTGGGTATTTCAATTGCAATCGAGCAACTGGATTAGTTCGCAAGAGCAACATAAAAGCACAAAAGTTTGTATTAAAACTTGGATTTAGAGAAGAAGGTGTAGTTCGCCAAGCTTGTCACGATGGCGAAGATTTAATTTTGTATGGAATGTTAGCTAGAGAATGTAGATTCCTAAGATTGGGGGATAAAAAATGATTTACGATTGGGATACCATGTTACCGGAGAGGGCCTTTAGACCAAGGGGATTTGGTAATCGTGGTGGTATGACTCTTGAGGGCGGTGGCAAAGGTGCTAGACCGCCAGACTTTACTCCACTTGCTGAGAGCATGGACAGAGTTGGAGACCGGATGGAAAAACTCGGTATGCGACAACTTCGTTTTGGTGCTAGGCAGTATGAACAGCAGTTACCTTTGATGCAAGACTTAGTAAATACAAACCTCGAAGGTCAGCAACTTGCTATGGATTTAGCTAGAGAGACTGCTAGAGAAAGATTAAAGTATCGTGCGTTAGAAGATGAGTTGATAGGAGAGGTGCGAAGGTTTAACGAACAACAAGCCAGAGATCAGTTTGCTGGTCAGGCACTTGCTGATGTAAACCAAGCAGTTGGACAACAAAGAAATGTTGCGTCTCGCAATTTACAGCGTATGGGAATTAATCCAAACTCTGGTCGTTTTGCACAGTTGAACAATCAGTATGCTTTGAAGGGTGCTACTTTAGGTTCACAAGCTATGAATCGCGCAAGATCAGGAGCGCAAGATCGAGCGTTGCAATTGAAAGCAAATGCAGTTGCATTAGGTAGAGGATTGCCACAGCAAACATTATCAGGTATTTCGACTGCGGGTTCTGCTGGGGCGCAAGCTGGTAATATTGCACAAGCGTCTGCTCAACCTATGGTGCGAGGATTCCAAGGAGCAATGGGTGGATTACAAGGCCAGATGAGTGCTATTGGAAATCAAGCAAATATTCTAAACCAAGGATATCAAAATCAATTAGCGTATCAAGCGCAGAACAATCAGTTTATGACTGACTTGGGTCAGTTAGCTGGGTTCGCTTATGGTGGAGGATACTTGCCATTTAAAGAAGGTGGTTCAGTAGAAGACCCAACTTCTGGGCGTAAAAGTAAAAACCAATCGGGAAGTGGTGGTTTGATTCGAGGAAAAGGTACATCAACTTCTGATGAGAATCCAGCGATTAATCGTGAGACCGGACAGCCTATTTTATTGAGTAACAAAGAATACATTATGCGCGGAGATGCAGTACGCAAAAATGGAAAAGAGTTTATGGATGCAATAAACAAAGGCGAAATCACAGTAGCAGATTTCAAAGGCAAACGTAAGAGTGCCTTGCGATCAACATAAGACGGAGAAAACACAATGGCAACAGCTTTAGGAAAGGGAGTACTCTCAGGGGTACTCATGGCAGATCAACTTGGAAGACAAAGGGCGACGGATTCCCGAAATGATTTGTTGTTAGGGATGCAGTTGCAATCTAGTGTTGCTGAGACTGCAAGAAAGACTGATCAGTTACGCAGAGAAAGACAATTTTCGCAAGACTCAGCAGATGCTTTTGATGCAATCTTTACAGAAGTAGATGTGAACGGCAATAGAGTTTTAAAAAATTTGAATGATGCAGATGGATTAAAAGCGTCTATGGAATATCAGTACAATACAATCGCTTCAGGTTTACGCAATGGTATGTTTAACCAAGACCAAGTTGATAAAGCGTTTGCCACTGTTGATGGTTTAAAAAAACAAGGGTTAGACAAACTAGTTCAAGGTTTGATTATAAATCCTACCGATGAAGTTAACAGCACAAAATTAGTAAACAAGTTGAACTTGCCTAAAGGTACATCTTTCAATGTAACAATGGGAGGAGGAGGAGACCCGCAAGCCGGTGGAAAGATGTTTACTCCAAAGTTTACAGCTCTGATTCCAAATGCAAATGGACAAATGGAACAAAGAGATATAACTCCCTATTTTCAGGCGGTTGCGATTCAGTCCATATCAAACATAATGAAGGCAAACGAAGATGAATTAAACTTACAGAAAAAAGATGCAGATATAGGCAAGGTTGTTGAGGAGACTAACAAAATTAGGACAGAAGATAGTCTCCTTGTACCCGAATCTAAATCAAAAAGAAAGCTCGAAAGTGCTAAGACTAAACTTAATTTAGCTAGAGTGATGGATTACTTAAACCCAGCTCCAGAAGAACTTGTTGAATTAACTTCTTCCAAGAAATTCAGTGGCAAACCACCTACTAAAATGCCTTCGTCAGATCGGATTACAACTAAGATTCGTGGTTTTGCTACTGGGTTAGGATTAAATCAAATGGATTCAGAAACTATCGTTGCTGATGTTACAAATCAGATGAGAATCAGAACAGATAGTATGATCAATAAATGGGCAAAAGCAAACGGCAAAGTTTCAGTTAATAAAGATACTGGGGCAGAAACACTTAATTTAAGTATGAGTGAATACAACCGATTAGAAAATCAATTTATGGAAGGGATGCTTGACCGTGTATTAGATGAAAAGCTTTCTAAAAGAATCAATATGATGGTTCAAGTGCAAAACAAAAGACGAGACGCGATCATGCGCCCAACATTCGACCCACAGGATTAAACAATGGCAGAAGTTAGTGTTGAAGAAATACTCCAACAAGAGTTTGGAAGTGAAAACCAGCAAGAGTTTGAAACGGAAAAACAAGCTGATGTATTACAGGCCAATGAGCAACCTGTCGATAGCAGTATTAAATCAATTATTGAACAAGAATTCAATGATGAGGATTTGTTTAGTGACGTAACTGATGACGAGTTGTTAGAAAATCTCGGATACTCAAATAAACCAAAAGTTATATCAGCTACAAGCCCAAAAGGTATGCAGTCCGGTCAGCCAAAAACGACCAGCATGTTTGCGGGTGCGTATGCAAGGTTAAAAGATTTAGCTGGTAATCTTGCTCAAGGTATTGCTCGTGTAAACAAGAATGACTCCGAAGCAGATAAACTTTTTAAAGTACTAAAAAATCCAGCTCCATTTTTCTTAGAGCAAATAAATAAATTAAATCGCTTTGAGGGAAATAAAGACATTGATGCAGTTTATAAAATGCTTCAGGGAGATAGCGAAGCTCTCGAAGGTTTTAAAGAACAAATGACGGCTGGCGTAGAAGAAATTGGTTATGGTAGAAAAGTACCTTGGGCAGAAATTAAAAAAGACTTCAAAGACAGGAATCTAAGTCCTATTAAGTTTCTTACGTTTGGTTTAGAAAGGTTTGTCACATCTATCCCTGATATGGCAAGTGTAATATCTGGAGCAACAATAACTCCATATATTGTTTCTCTTGCTAATGAGAATCTGAATGCACGAATAAAAAATGACAACAAAACATTAGACGAAGCTACAGTCGAAGATATATCAGCTTCAGTTGGTTCTGCTGTATTTCAAGCTGTAACTGAAAGATTTGCTGTAGACGCTCTTTTGGGTAAAGGTGCTTTCAAAGCAAAAGGTAATCTAGCTGGTTCTTCAGCAAATGTCGCCAAGCAAGCGGGGGTTCAAGGAGCGCAAGAAGTTTTAGCAGAAGGTGTAACGTATGCTGGTCAAACTGTAGGTACAGAAAGAGGGTTTAGTGAAGATGAGTTTAAAGACGTTTTACTTGAATCATTCTTTGCGTCTGCTCCTATCGGTGGAGCAATTCAAACAGTTCGAGAAACAGGCGGGGCGATAACATCAGATAGTCCATATACTTTATTGCCACAACAAGAGACTCCAACAGTAGGTAATGTACAAGATACAACGACAGAGGTTGAACAACCTCTGGCAGATCAAGAGACTCAAGTTACAGAACAACTTGATATGCAATTACAAGACGTAGAACAAGAGTCAATTAATGAAGGATTAGATAGTCGCTCTGTAGATGCAAAAGTTTATGAAGACGATATATTCGATGATGCTACTGATCAACTCAATAGAGAGTTTCAACTCTCAGAAGATGAGACAGTTATTCTTAACAAAGTAAATTACTCTCCTAAGATGGCTAAGATTCAAAACGCAATCAAGGAAGTATTTGGTGTTGACTTAGTGTTTGCAAACTTTTCGTCTGACCAAAGCATTGTTACAAACATAGGAAGAAATCTAGGAAAATTTAATGGGTTTCGGATAGAAGGTCGGGACGCAATTGTTATTGATGAAAAAGCATTTGACTTTAATAACATACTTGGACACGAGTTAACCCATGTTTTAGAAACTCGTATGCCGGAAGAGTTTCAAACGTTATTAGATGTTGCCAAGCGTAGAATTCCAGAGGAGCGTCAACAACAATTTAGACAGCAATTAGGACAGACAACAGATAATCGTGCAAGTGAGATGGATGACACGTTGTTTGAGTCTGAACTGGTAGCAGAAATGGTAGGAGAGCAAGCGTCAGACATTACATTCTGGCAAGAGGTTTATGCTGGCATGGAAAACAAGACTGTAGCTAGACAGTTATATGATGCAGTCAATGAGTTTTATCAAAAGGTTTTACAAAAACTTCAGGGTTCCGAGTTTATTACAGAAAGACAAGGAATCATAGAAGCGCGTAAAGCTAGTACACGAGCATTTCAAAACTTTGCAAAGGGAAGATTAGATGAAACTCAAAGACAAACTCAACAACAACAAGCTACTGGAACAGATAGCACAAGTGGTCAAGTCTTGGGGCAGTCCCCGCCAGCGAACATACCGGACACTCAGCAACAAACACCCGCTCAACAAGACCAAACATTAATCGAGGGGGAATCTAGTAATACAGAACTTGATGGTGTGCCTACTGTTGAAGTTCCATTAAACGAATTAGTTTTAGAAGGTACTGTTAAGCAGTTTAAATCTGGTGCAAATGAAAGAGGGATAGTTACTCCATTAGTTGCAGATAAATATGAGAGAGTAGGAACTCCTCCAATCATTGTATGGCAGAGAATTGATGGGACAAAAGAAATTATTACTGGTCGCCATAGGTATGATTTAGCACAAAGGCTAGGGGAGCAAACAATCCCAGCTCACATTCTTCGAGAAGCAGATGGAGTTACCGCAGATCAAGCATATCTGTATGACATAAAGAACAATATACTAAATAACAATGGTAAAGTTATTGATTATGTAAATTTCTTTAGGTTACAAGATAAACAAGGAAATAGATATGATAAAGAAACGGCAAGATTACAAGGATTACTTTCGTCAGCGTATGGAAGAAGGGCTTACAATATCGCAACTAATGGAACAGATGACCTCGTTGCGTCCCTTCAAAACAACGAAAACAACCTCAAAGACGATGGAGTCTCAGCAGAAAAGATCGCCAATGCAGTCCCCAATGATGAAGCAAAACAACTCTTCGGACTTAGAAAGTTAGGTCAAAGATTTACTGCTGATGAAGTAGTTAACTTATTAAAGATTCTTGAAACAAACCAACAACCGGAACAAACAACTGATTCTTTGTTTGGTGCAACAGATACAGCACTTGTAAAAGATGCTGAAAACATAGCAAAACTTGTAACACGAAAACAAAAAGATATTAATCTTGACATAGCTTCTGTCAGGGGTACTTTAAAAAATCCTGAACGCGCTGAAAAATTGGGCGTTAATATGAGCGACCCAGATGCGGTGCAGAACTCAGTCAATGAACTTACCGAGCAAAAAAGAAGATTAGAGAACTTTACAACTGACCCTGAACTTATGGCTCAGTTGCGTCAGGAGTTGAACAAACAGACTCGTTTTTCTAAGGTTAGACCATCATATCAGAAGTCTGTAAAAGAGTTAGAAGTAATCCAAGACCTAGTAGATGGTAAGGATGTTTCGAGAGCAAGGCTAAATGAGTTTCCGAAAATACAGGAAGCTATGAGTCAGCTAGATTCTATCTTAGCAAAAGCTCCATTAGTCAAAAAGATATTTGACTCTCGAATGAAAAAAGCTTTTGGCAAAAAGTTTCGATTGCGTCTAGCTCCTGTAAAGAAATTCCCAAGGGCGTTTCAAAAAGGAATGTTGGATTATCGTGGCAACATGAGTAAGCTTAAAGATATTGTTCGAGCAACTATAGAAGTTCAGAATCCATCGAATCAAAATATTGAAGAGGTCATCCGAATCGTACAGGCTGAGTTCAAAGGCGCAGAAATAAAAAGAGATACTCTTCGCGATACTTCTGTTGTTGGTTATAGAGATATCAACATGACTGGTATTAGTATCAATGGTGTGCCAATTGAGTTGCAAGTTAACACAACAGAAATGTTACAAGCTAAGAAGGTTGGTCACAAAGAATACTACGAGAAGTATCGTGGGATTAGGGCGGAAATAGATATGATTGATATTACGCCAGAAAATGAAGCAGAAATTCTTGCCAAAGAACAAGAGATAACATCTTTAATGAACCAAGAGCAAGAGTTTTATTCTACAGTCGCTCAGAGTTTGAATTTGGCTCTCCAGTCAGACTCAGACATTTCAACTCCGTCAGATGCTAATGTGTCTACGCCAAATGTTCTTGGTGCTTCGGAATCTAAAGCGACTGGTATTCCTCCGTTAGATACTACTGGCACTCCATTAGAGTCAAAGAATTTAGTTCCTTCTGGGAAGGAAAACTTACCTGACGAATCAGGCTTAATGAATAATAACCCTGACATAACAACTCCTAGTGAAACAACTCCCAGTATACCACGAACACGATTCTCTCAGCAATTCGAGGGCAATAAATTTAAGTTGCCTAAGATGAAGTTAAAAGAAAGAATCTCCAACGCTATTGTGGATTCAGTTAGTCGTGTTAAACAGGTACAGGAGTATATAGCTAAAAAGGGAGGAGTGTTCAACAAAGCCTTACATGATGTATCAAAGGCTCTTCAAAAAGCCTATAACCGAAGTGGTACATTGCTGGAAGACTTCAAGCGTAAAACAATTATTCCTATCATCAATGATATAAACGCAAGTGGTTTGGATTTGAGTGATGTAAGTAATCTGTTGTATGCGAAACATGCGCGTGAAGCCAACGAATACATCGCATCAATTAACCCTGATCTTCCTGATGGTGGCTCTGGTATGAAAAACCAAGAAGCTACAGACATCATAGATGGTTTGAAGCAGAAGCTAGGAACAAAAAAGTTTGTAGAACTTGAAGCTTTGGCAGATCGAATTCAAGCTATAACAAAAGATACTCAGAAGATTCTATTAGAGGGTGGGCTTGTTAGTCAGGCTATGTTGAACAAATGGAATACAAGGTACAGCTACTTTGTTCCGCTTCGTGGGTTCGAGCAAGCAGATACAAATGACATAACATCACAAGGTAGTTTTAGAAAAACTGGTAATCAGGGATTTGACTTTACTTCAGACTTTTCCAAGCGAAGAAAAGGTAGAAGTTCAAGGGCAACAGATATTTTTGCAAATATTGTGAATGACTACACAAGAGCGTTAATCAATGCCGAACAAAATAAAGTACGTCAAACATTTTTAGCATGGATAACACATCCATCAAATAAGGATGACAAACTCTGGCAAGTGGACGCAGTAGTTCCGCAGAGGGTCTTTGTTCGCAAGAAGCAACAAGGCACTTTGAATTATACGGATGAACAGTTTGATTTAGATATTGACATGAACCCGACTGTTTTTGCAGAAGGTACAGTACAAACAAAGTTTGTTGTTGATAGAGGAAACCAAACCATTCCTGTTCGGTACAAGGGAAAGATTTATTCTATTAAGCTTTCTGACCCTGAGATGTTTGATGATATGTTGCTCAAGGGTACGTCTGAAGTTAAACCAATTGTGCGAAAATTAGGTTATCCAGTTCGCTTGTTGTCTAAATTATGGACGGCATATTCTCCAGAGTTTTTGTTGACAAACGCAGAACGTGATATTCAAACTGCATTAGCTTCGATGGGAGTAGAAGTCTCTGCAAAAGCTACAAAAGAAATGGCGAAAAAGATTCCTAAGTCTGCATGGGCTGTTTGGAAATCTTTGCGCGGGAAGACTCCATCGACTGACGTTGCTGTTCGTGTTGATGGACAAGAGTTTACCTACAATGAAATCTACGAAATGTACAAACAAGATGGTGGTAAAGTAGGTTCGCTAGATATCAAGTCCCCAGAAGATCGAGCAAGCGAACTAGATGGGCTATTAAAGAATGCTAAAGCAAGTTGGGCAAATCCAAAAACGTACCATCGGAAAATGCTTCAGTATTTAGGAAAGATGGAAGATGTAATCTTAGACCTCAATAGTTCGATTGAGCAAATGTACAGGGTATCGGCTTATGCGACGATGCTTGAAATGGGTTACACAAGAGATCAAGCCGGAACACTTGCAAGAAATATTACTGTTAACTTTGCAAGGCGTGGTAAGTGGACTCCATACATAGCTCCACTTTTCATATTTTTAAATCCAGCGGTACAAGGAGTTGTACGCACAGCAGAACTTACGTTATCTAAAAAGGGTGGATTACTAGCTGGCAGTCTGACAACTCTTGGAATGATCGTTGCGTCATGGAACGCTGGTAATGAGGATGAAGATGGCAAAGAGTACTGGACTCTCGAAGCGCATAGAAATGACAAGCTTAGAAACTTATTATTCTTTAATGAATCAGGAGACAAGTATAAATTTGCGCTTCCTTATGGGTTAGGGTTTTTTGTAAATCTCGGTTATGTAGCCCATGATGTTGCTACTGGTAGAATGAATATTAATGAAGGAACGAAGTTTATGACATCTTCTTTCTTTCAACATTTCTCTCCACTAGGAGCGGTTGATAATCCAGCGACATTTCTTTCTCCAACGCCACTTGACCCATTTGTTGTAGTTGGTTCTGGTACTAGAGAGACTGGCTTACCATTATATCCTCCTAACTATGGTATATCTGACAAACCAGATTCAGAAAGATACTGGTCGATAACAGAAGACACAATGTATGAAAGAACGACTACGTTTTTAAATAGTTTTTCTGGCGGTACGGATACAGAGGAAGGTTTGATTAGCATCTCTCCAGAAACCCTCAAGTATGGAGCAAGTTATATTGGTGGTGGTTTGTTTTCGTTTATTGCGGGCGTTGCAGAGACAATTGATCTTGCCAGTAACGTAGATGTCGAAGCACCATTCGACAAAAATACAATTCCGTTTTTGCGTAGACACTTTCAAAAGAATACAGGCAAGCCAAAACAAATTGAGTTTTATAAGAATCTTGAACGAGCAGACAAAGCATATCAGTCTATGAGAAGGTTCGAGGAATCTCGTAAATACTCTTTACGAAATGATGTTCAGATTCGCAATAGAGTAAACGATAGCTTGGCAAACGTTGGCTCATTAACATCGTACTACATAAAAATTCTCGGGGACATCAATAAAGAAAGAGAAGAAGCTTTAGAAAATGTTACTGATGATAAGCAACGATATGAAATTAAAAAAAGATTCAATAAAGAAAAAGATGACTTGTATAGCGAGTTCAATAGAGAATTCTATCAAGCAGAAAAAGTATCGGAGTTACTCGCAAAAGATCAATACAATTTATTGAATAGATTAGTAGACCCGAAATGATAAATCGCCTGTAAATAAATACACACGTTATAATCATGGTTAATTGCCGGACTAAAATCCGCAGTTCGCGTGTTGGGTTAAAGTTAAGCTGAAGTCCTTGTACTGGCTAGGGTTAGCCGTAATGCGGAGGATTAACAGTCCGTCGCTCTACCGACTGAGCTATCGGGGATCCTTATTTTTCAATGACTTAGCAAGTGTTTGAATTTCCTACCTATTCCATAACAACCATATATTGAGAGTATACCAGAATTGTGATCGACGGATTTAGTGTCCGGCTATCATGTATTCTTTTAGTGTATTGTTCAATACATTGCGTTGTTTACAACGTCTTCCAAATCTGATGCGTTCAAGTGAGCGTATCTGTCTTCAATAACTTGGGTAGACTTCCAACCTCCCAACCTTTTGAGTTGGTTAATACTTGTACCATTTCTCAAGTGATTAGTTGCGAAAGTTCTCCTGAAGTCATGCCATCTTAGATTCTTGATACCAGCTCTATCCTTTGCTTTTTTGAAAGCAGAGTTAGAAGGCTCCATGATTCTGTTTCCCTTGTAAGTAAAGACCCACTTATCATGGGTTCCTACAAGCGTTCTCAGGATGTTCATGGCTCTCTTACTGATTGGGAATACCTGAGTCCTTCCGTTTTTAAACTCCTCTCCCTTGACCTCTATAATACTTCTTTGAAAGTCTACCTGTTCCCACTTAAGGTTTGTTACATTAGACTTTCTCAGGCCTGTCAAAAGACTGAACTCTGTAATACTCACAAGATGTTCAGGCAATTCACTCAAAAGTTTCTGAACCTCAACATCAGATATAACTCTGGTTCTGATATTGTCAACAGAAAACTTCCTTGTTCTGCAAGGCTTGTCTCTCCATCCCCAATCCATAGCAATGTTAAAGAGCGATTTGAGAAAGCTTAGATAATGGTTCGCATTAGAAGCCGTAGTCTGGCTTTTCTTTGCGTTCATTATTCTTAGCACTCTCTCATCAGTAATGTCATTGAGCTTTGTGTTCAAGCCGATCATTCTTTTATCGACCAGCCATTCCACAATCTGCTTGTCCCTAATCAAACTCTTCTTATGTGCCTTGATAAACATCCATCTAAACACGGCATGTTTGAAAGTAGGGGGCATTTTGTCCCAGTTGATATTACTGGTAGTTTCCATCTCGTACCAAAGTGAATGTTGTTGTTTGCTCATGTCTCTCCTTTTCGCTCTGAGCAACCCAACACGCCTGTATATTATAGCGTGTTGTCTTCTTCCATCAAGTTAAAAATCCTACCAATGTGGGACTTTGCCCATGCGATACTGATACAGGCTCCAACCCATAACAAAGCGTCAGACTGCATAACATCCCAAAGGCCATAGTTCTCTATCCCCTCGAACATCCTACCCGCAGTAAACCCGACTCCTAAAACGATGAGCGAGTATAGGGTAATGTCCAAAACAACTCCGGCTTTTTGTTTCAATGCTTTTTGCTTCAGTTTCATTTGCTCTCCTTTATTTTTCATCTCTCTCCTTTCTAAAAATTTTCTAACTTCAGAACCAATTTAATTATTCTCCACACTTCAGGATTGTCCTCAGTACAACAATCAACGCCATTTTCTAAAGCTAGTCTATGAATTTTTCTTCTTTTTGAAGGTGTGGCATCTCTTAAATAATGTCTGTAATCATAGTGCCAGAAATACGCAAGTCCCATGTACTCTGGTGTTCCCACTAATTCTTTGTCTAACGCTAACAACAACATATAAGCATTATGAGGAATTTCACCTACATGCCTCAAGGAAGAAGTTAAACTAGGTTTTATGCTAGGGTCTAACCAATAATCGTAATCTTTACAGGCATTAATAAATTTTTTTGCTTTTTTAGTTAGTGCGTCTTTTCTCATTTCTCTCTCCTCAAATAAAAAAGGAAGAGGTCAAACCCCTTCCTTCATAACATCTACTAGATCTCAAAGCCTAATACATCTGAAGTTTTCTTTTTCCATATCTCCTCGATATGAACACCTCTTTGCTTGAGGTCTTCAATGCTTTTTACATCCGCGTAAATACCATCTAAGTTCTTGTCAGTCTTAAAGGCTTGTAAGATCTCCTCCTTAGAACTAAACTCTTTTGGCTTGTTAGTTTTTGGGTCAGGCCAATAAACAGGCCTTTGCATTACGTTCTGCAATCTCCATTCATCCCCTTCCATCTTTGGCGGGATAACATAAACAAAGAAAACTTTCTTCATAACTTCTCTCCTCAAATAAAAAAAAACAAACTACAATTTCACACTAATACATTAATGTATTGTTGTCAAACAATAATAAATACATTGTTGTATTTATACAAAAAAGCTATCGTTTTCTATCTGAGTATAGAAACATGCAATGGGCTTCTCGTTCTTCCCATGAGAATTCGGAAATCTGTTTCTCTCTAAGTCCTTCTGACCTACCATCAGTTCGACCGAACTCGTAACCTTGCGTCCAGAGTTCCATGATCGAATCGTTATAACGCTCGTTGACTAGCCACATAAAAGAACAACCTAGTAAAAAAGCTATGACAGGTACTAGGCTTTTAAAAATATTCGTAAACAATTTTTAAACTCTCCATTGTGTAATACAAATTCTTAGCTTCGTTCTCTACTGTTGTATCTTTCTTAACAGACCCAGATCGACCGATGTATTTGAGCTGAAGTCCGTGGTAATAACCTAGCTGTCGGGTAGGGTCAAGTATTATCCGAATACCATCAATCGTCTCTCGTCCGTCTGAGGACTTGTAATGAGCTGGTTCAAAACATTTCTTAAACTGTGGGTCTATCTTACATAGATCTTTTTTGAAGCGATCAATCAAATCGTGTATTTCTTTTGATGTCGTCAATTGTTTGTTCCCAGTCTTCTTCTTGAATGTAGTCATCGTAGCTATATAAGTCCTTAAGTTGTTTTGGTTTTTCTTTTGATGGCTTTAAACTTATTTGTTTTTTCTTTTTTAATTCCTTGATTGTCTTTTTTAATTCAGCAACTTCCTCTTTATACTTTTTTGTAAGGGCATCAACATGTCCATTAAATGTATCTTCAACTAAATCAAATCGAGCTTGCCAATTATCTTCTTGTGAATTAAATTGATCTCGCAGTTGATTATATGTTTTAAAGTTATCCTCTTGAGCAATCAAATTTCTATAGTGATCTCGCTCAACTTCTATAGTCTTAAATCTATGTTCACACTTTTTGTTCTCACATTGTCTCGTGCGTATAATAAATCGAAACTCTCTTTCAATCCTTGAATATCTTGTGTCTTTAACTCCTGTGTCTGCATTACATTTTTCACATAGCATCTAAAAGTCTCCAGCGAATTCCGGGCAAACGTGCGCGTAGTCACAGTAGTCTTCACATCTCCTGTACTGTCCCGCCCGATACTCTACAAAGTATTCCTTGCCTTTATCCTTCGCCATACTTTTAGCATCATCTTCTTTGTCAAAAAGTTTTACCGCTCTCTTGTTATTCTTTTTCATTACTGCCCATTTCTCAGGGGTCATCCATCTCTGTTCATCACTACAAACTGGTGGGTCCTTTTGCTGGTGTTCTTTAACACGCTCGATTAAAAACTCTTCTGCTTCACTCAACAACCAAACCGGAATATCTATTCGCATTACCGGAAACTTTGGATAGTCTTTATCTTGCTTTGCTTTCATTCGTGAGAAGTCTTCAAACACAGCTATGATCGCAAGCTTGTCTACATGAATATTATTTTTATCTGCAAGGTATCGCAGTAAATTGAGTTGCTGAACCCATTCCTTTTTGGGTTCTTTGTTAAACACATACGACCAAACTTTTGTAAACTTATAATCGTAGATACAACCATCTTCAATCAAATCATATTGTCCTGATACTGTCCATCCACAAATCTTATGAAACAACCTCTGCTCAACATCACTATCGTTTTTAATACCAGCTCGTTCCAAGAAGTAATGTTTTGATTGTCCAAGTATCGAAGGTAGTCTCGAAGCTACATCGAATTTCGCATCCTCGGTTTCCGCAAGACGTACCATATAAGCTGGTCTATTGACCAGCGTGGAAACACTTGTGTCAGATTTTCCTCTGGTGTAAGGGTCGCTCTCGACAACCTTAACTAGAATGTCCGGTAGGTTCTGTTCATTAGTTATTATCTGTGATGGCATTGGCTCTCATAACTTGCATGAATTTTCCGCTATCTCCTTTACGTTTATCTCCATTAACGTAGATCAATTTTTTTCTTTTCAACGCGCTGAACCTAGCGGTAATCGTAGAATAGGGTAGGTCAGGAAACGCATTGATAACATCAGAGGAAATGCAACCGCGCTCTCCACATGAAAGAATAAACTCATACACAAGTCTTTCTTTTCCCGCGCTGTCCACAGTATACGCAGAAGCTTTTGAGGTCGGAGGAGAGTCGTTCCTCGCAAGCTTATGGGGAGCCGTGCCAAAAACGGAATGGAGATACTTATTTTTTCGGCTACGCGGTTGCTTTCCAATTAATCTAAAAAGGGATTTCGTCATCTATTGTCTCTACACCTTCAGAAGTTTTTACAGGATGACCATTACCAGCTCTTACCATTTCTTGTTGATACTCAGGAGACTTTTTAATTTTCTCCTTTAAGAAATCAGGAAGACTGTCAAATACACTTTGATTAAATGGTTCAAAAGAAAATTCTACAAACTCATTGTGAATTTTTTTTGGAATACTTTGTAACATTGCTTTGGGGAGTTGAGTAATGTTTTCCACGTTTGCATATACTCTTTCCCCAGAGCTATGAACAACTGTTAACAAACAAGGTTTGCCGATCACTTTTTCTGCAGAAAAATTTCTTAACTCTGCTTCTGATTCAAAACGCTTTCCCCGCCATGCTTCGATATGTTTGCGTAGCATACCTTTAGGATGATAGGTTGCGTTATACTCTCGCGAAACCACAAAAGGTTTTCCATCAGCCATCTTTCCTTCTTCGCCAACTAACTCCCAGACGAATCGAATAATTCTTTTAGGCTCAAACTCATCCGTACCATACTTCTTTTTTTGCTGATGCCCAAGGTCGTATACTCCATAACAAACAGCAGTATGCTGTCCGGCTGGTGCGAGTTCATAAGAACCAGATTCTTCTACTTTTATTGATATCAAGGTGGTCTCCTCTCAATGTATGAACAATACAAAAATAAATAATTAAATGTATTGTAGTCATGTATTAGAGGAAAATCAAACTTTTATTTAAAAAAAAATTATTTTTTTTAAGTCATTGATTTATAACAAGAAAGCTCGGCACATTGAACAAACCAACTTGTTATTATAGAAATATAACAAAATTTTTTTAATTTCGTTTGTCCGTTTTTTTAAAATCTCTGCTAACGTAAGAATAGAAAGACAAAGAAAGGAGGAAGCCTATAAGATAAATTTAAAATTACAATTCATACATTCTTCTTGTAAGTGTAAAGGGGGGCGACTTGCCAAGACGTTGCCCTCCCTTTATCTTAATATGGTTTGAACTGAAACGAACCGGAAATTTTACCAAGCATTTTGTATTGTTTTGCAAACATGACTTTCGTAATTGTCCAACTTTCTTTTTCACCTTTGACGTTTAGTTTTTTTGTATCGTCGTTTAAAGAAATCTTTACAATAAATTGTTCAGCAGTTTCATTAAACTGAACTAAAAAAGAATTAAACTTCTTTTTTATTTCTTGCTTATTGGGATTTACAAGAATCCATCCGTCTGAGTTGCTAACAAATTTTAAATAACAATCTATTTCCTTTTCGGATAACCCTTTTGACAATTCTCTAAACAAGCCTTTTGGAAAACTAAATTCCCCATGCACAGCGCATTTTCCTTTTTCGTTTTGATACATAACTGGTAAAGAAAAAAGGTTGTTAGGAGAACTAGTATCCGCTGGCCTGTCAAAAAACCCATCCTTCAGCCCAAGGGCTTGTTCCATAGACCGAGCAACTCTTTCTCCCATTGACCGAAAAAACTTTTCATTATCGGTTAAGAATAAATTAATTTGATTAACGTTCTTATCAACAGCTTTAGCGAATGCAGTATTATTTCCATTAAATTTTTCTAATATGTATTTCTTTAAGTTATTCTTTCGGCAATCAATAAGGGATTGCGAAATCCCTGTTTGTTCAATCACTTTCATACTCTCTCCTTTGAGTAGCCATTGCTACTACATTTAGTCTATTTCTTCTTATGATACACCTTTATAATACACCTTTGTATTTAGGAGAATACATTTAGGAATTAGGATTATTCACAAAAAAGGATAGATATGTCACAAGTATCGGATTTTATTAAAGAAATGTCGGTTGCCGAAAGAGAAAAATTAGCACATAAAGTTGGTTTGACTGGGCAGTATTTAACAACTTTAGCGCATAGAAAGATGAGTCATGGAGAAAAAGTAAAAAGTGTAGCACTTCCATTAGCAGTCGAATTGGATAAAGCAAGCAATGGAAAAATTAATTTTGTTGATACTTTAAGCAACACAAATTTAGTTGATTGGGAATATATCAAACGGCATTTGAAAAAGCGATTGAATATTAATAGTAACTAATTTAAAAAAAATTGTTGACGAAGGTTTTTCGTTTTGGTAATGTATCGGAAATACTTTAAAATGTATTTACAATACATTCGGACGAACTACACCAGCGATTGTATTGATAGAAGCGTTACTGGGGTGAGAGTTTGAAATAGCGCAAAGTAGGTGGGCTGAGATTAGAACCTACAACTCGTAAGTCTGATCAACGTGTGTCGGCTCCGACGGGCGAAACATGAAGCGACTTACCCCTCTGATGGGGTAGGGCGAACATGTCTCTCCAACAGGCGAAGATATACAAGGCGTTAATACTATTTAGATTAGGAGACTAAATGAAAACGTTCAAGCTACTCAAAGATGACACTATAGAAGTAAAGTTTCAATTCGGCAGTACTCAAAATGATTATGTAACAATCAATCTAACCAAAAAAGAAATCAAACAAGTATTTGAAATGGCAAACAAGCCACAGTCTACAAAGTTTGAATTTTTCTGGAAGCTTTACCCGAAGAAAGTAAGCAGAAAACCAGCTCTTCAAGCTTGGATTCGCCACAATTGCGATGAGAAGTATGATGAGATCGCTAAAGGTTTAAAGGAGTGGATGGGAAGTGATGATTGGTCGGATAAAAAATTCATCCCTCATCCGGCTACATTTTTAAATCAGGAGCGATGGGATTCTCCTCCGATACAACATGTGCCACAAACACGGAAGCCGTGGTCAAATGTTGCCTAGCGGTGCAGAAGAACTACTTGAGATTCGCAAACAAAATAAAACATGGAATGAAACTTTAACGATCTGTTTTGACATCGAACTGCCAGAATTATTTTCGGTTACTGCGAACTCAAGTAAGTCTTATGACTGGAGGTTTCTCTACAAAACAAAAGTCGCTATTGTTTGGAACAGTAAACGAAATCCAACCGATCAGCTCAACACAATCCTACAACTGGTTAATCCGGTCACAACTTTTTTAAATATTCCAAAACAAAAAGGTTCGGTCGTTTGGTGGGGAGTAACCGAGGTTAGTTGGAAAAGGTTTTGTGAGAATCTAATCCCCGCAGAAAAATTAAAACATGAGATCAATTACATGACGATGCCGGAAGGTGTTCAGAAAATGAACTGGAGAGACTATGGAATTGCTTGATGATTCGGTTAATTTTGAGGACTACTATAACAACCTCGAAACAAAAACAAAGGTAGTTGACTTTGATAAATTCAAAGAGAAAACGATAGACCTTGTATGGAATCCTGAAGTCTGTAACGCGCCCAAAACCCCTTGGGAAAAGATGCAGTTTCAAATGAGAGGAGGAGAGGTCACAGTTTACTGTGGGTTCTCCGGTCATGGAAAAACCTTGATTACTTCGCAGATTGCTTTACATCTCATGCAACAACATAAAAAGATTTGCATTGCAAGTTTCGAGATGAAGGGCGAAGCGACTGTTTTGCGAATGGCAAGGCAAGGCAGTAACACGCTGGAACCATCGCGTGACTACATCGAGAAGTTCTGCGAATGGACTAGGGGCTGGGGTT
>CAACVD010000258.1_pt1 | contig 25326 bp, 46 predicted proteins | sample 2381771 | NCBI WGS metagenome assembly CAACVD01 (sample SAMEA5211965, study PRJEB30684) | marine metagenome | biome: Marine; feature: Epipelagic; material: Water | collected 2015-10-15 | depth 15 m
CGAAGCTTAGTACGGCAACTACACAATCTTCTAGCGATAATAGTACTAAGATAGCCACTACAGAGTATGTTCAAGGACAGAATTACTTAACTTCATCCTCTACTCAAAGTAAATACTTGAGAAGTGATGCGAATGATACAGCTACAGGTCTATTAACTTTAAACGGAGGTGTGCATATTCTATCAGGGACTGGGGGTGGAAAACTTAGAATAAAAAGAAATTCTGGTTCTACTGATGGCGATGACATCATGGACATCCATATGGATGATAGTGGCATTTTCTTCGATATCGATAATGACAATGATAATGACACTGCGAATGTAAATTTTAGATATAAAACTGGTGGTAGTTTTACCAATACCTTAGTGTGGACTACTAGTGGTATAAGCTATAAAGGTAACACGATTTGGCATGCAGGTAACGATGGATCTGGTTCTGGGTTAGATGCCGATACACTTGATGGACTGCAACTCAATAGCGATGACAGGAATGACAGTGCCAATGTAGTGTGTAGAACACAGGCTAATGGGTATGCGTATTTTGGCTGGTTAAACACAACATCAGGAAATAATGGCACTACAGCTATAAGTAGAATCTATGCTTCCCATGATGGTTTTGTTCGCTACTACACACCTGCAAACTTTGGAGCGCAAATTGGATCTCATATTAGCTATAACGATTTAACTAATAAACCAACTATTCCATCACTCTCAGGATACGCGACAGAGGCTCATGTTTCCTCAGAGATATCCAACTTAATCGGTGGCGCACCAGCCGCATTAGACACTCTCAATGAATTGGCAGCTGCCATAGGGGATGATGCCAGTTACGCTTCATCTATAACTACTGCATTGGCAGGAAAGTTAAGCACAACAGGTAAAGCAGCAAATTCAAACCTTCTTGATGGTATTGATAGTTCTGGATTCGTTAAAACCTCTAGCGCACAAACAATATCTGGTGTTAAGACGTATTCAAGTAGGGGTGATTTTTCCAACGCAGATGGATTAAGAACTAATCAAGTAAGAACATATGGTGGGCAACAGCTTGTATTAAACGCTGGAGAGTCTAGTTCTTACTTTACTGGTCAAACAAATGAATTTGTATATTTAAATGCTGAATCTGGAGTAGAAATAAATTCATCTCCTGATAACTGGAGCAGTGGTTGGGCGGGTAGAAAAACTACAACCATTAACAACACTAGTGGTGATTCGCACTTTAGTAGAAACATTACATTAGGCGGCACAGTTGATGGCAGGGATGTAGCTTCTGATGGATCTAAGCTGGATGGCATTGCAAGCGGAGCTACAGCCAATACTGGAACACTTACCTCTGTCGGTTTAAGTGTCGGAACTGGTTTAGATGGGGGAGGAACTGTTAGTGGTTCTAGCGGTAGTTTTAACACTATCACATTAGACTTATCGGAACTAACCGATATGACTGGTGCGATTAACACATCTCAAGATGAATTGATTCTCCTAGATAACGGTGCAGAAAGAAGGAAACTTTTCAGCGAGATATTTGGGTCAAATGCTTATAACTCTACTACGATTCCTACCAATAACAATCAGCTTACTAATGGTGCTTCATATATTACTGGGGCAAGCCCTGCATTAACAGGGGCTGTTACTGTTACAGGAAGTGGTTCCAGTGGAAACGCATTTGCAGTAATGAGAGGGAGTGATAGCGCACAAGTTTTAAGAATTCAGAATACGGGTGAGGTAGTCGTTCAAAATAATTACCTCTATGCTGCGTCAAGTGGCACTTCTCTGTATGTTCAAAATGCTGCTGTATTTAGGGGATCAATTTCTAATGATGGTTCCAACGCACCCGTAACTATCGGAGATGATTTATACGTATCTGGTGATTTAACAATTGGTAGTGGTAGTAACCAATCTAACCTCCACATTAAAAAAGCAGATAATGATGTTTCTGATCATATTGTTTTCTATAATGGAACAACTCGTGTTGGTGAGATTGGGGTTGAAGATAATGATTATCTGAGGATTAACCAAGAGACAGCTAAAAATATATATACTCCAAGATATATTCGTGCGGATGGCGGGTTCTTTGTTGATGGAGCGTCTAAAGGTATTGATGGATCTGGCAACTTTGTTGGAGGAACAATTACTGGAGCGAGTGATGCAAATGTAAGTAACTGGAACACCGCATATGGATGGGGTAATCACGCATCTGCTGGTTATGTGACCTCAAGTGGTAATACGGTTATTGGAACTGATTCCGACATCAACACATCTGGTGCTACTGTTGTTGACCAGTTGAATATGACAGATGGCGTGATTCAATCACATTCTACGAGGACACTTACCCTCGCAGACCTTGGTTACACTGGAGCGACTAACGCTAACAACTACTCGTTACCAGCAGGGTCTAGCTCGACACGGGGTGGTTTTAAGATCGGATTCTCCGAGACTGGTAAATACTATCCTGTTGAAACCTCCGCAGAAAAAATGTTTGTCCATGTCCCTTGGGTAGACACTAACACTAACACGACTTACTCTGCTGGTAGAGGCTTAGATGAGAGTTCTGGTGAATTCCAATTAGAGACAGATCTAAGAGATAGTATTAGCTACATTGGTTATGACAGTGGTGATTATATTCAGTGGTCAGTTAACTCTTACTTTAGATCGGTAGTAAACGGATCAGAGAGATTTAGAGTTAATAGTTCTGGTATCGATGTTAATGGAACAGTTATTGGAAGCGGATTTCAGACCGACACGACCAATACTAATTACAATTTAATAACCAGAAACAGCACAAGCACCACGCTTTATGTCCAAGCTGCTCAGTCAAACTCTACACAAACTATTGCTTCGTTTAGGTATGGTAGTGCCACACCAAACCAAGGAACCGAAACATTTAGAATTAGAAAAGATAATGTTAATGTTTTTGGTGCTAACTTTACTGTTGGTGGCTCTATAACAGGAAACTCTAAAAACTTTTCCATACCTCACCCGACGAAAGAAGGGAAAAGACTTGTCCACTCATGTCTTGAGGGTCCAGAAATTGGAGTTTACTTTAGAGGAAGAAGTACATCAGCCACAATTGAAATGCCTGATTACTGGGATGGTTTAGTCCACCTTGATTCAATGACAGTAGAGCTTACCCCTATAGGGCCAAACCAAGATCTTTATGTTGCAGATATCGCAGACGATGGAGATGTTACTGTCGCATCGAATACAGAAACACCCCTTAATTATTTCTATGTGGTTTACGGAGAGCGTAAAGACATAGATAAACTAGAAGTAGAAATTGACGACACAGTAGAAGTCGAAGAATCTTCGGATAACTCAGAAGAGCCTTGAAATAAAGATTTGAATGATAAGTTGTTGAATTATTCTTCTCCGCATATATAATTAAGCGTATGAACGAAATCAAAATTACCTTACAAGAAAATGAAGCTAACGTACTTCTTCAGCTTATTGATGTCGCAGTAAAGTCCCAAGGACTTCAAGTTGCTGAAGCGGCATCTTTTATCGCTACCAAAATTCAAGAGCAAGCAAAATCGCAATTGCCAGAAGCTCCAGAAGAATCAGAGACTCCAACAGAAGGGGAATAAAAATGCGTTTTTCTGGCAAAGATCGGATCATCAAAGAAGTCCAAAAAAAACTTGGTCTTAAGGCTGACGGGATTGATGGTCCCGTTACATGGAAGATGATTTGGGAGAATCTTGTCCACGAGGATAAAGGTGAGCCAGAAAAGCCAGAGCCTGAAGCTCAAGAACTTAAAGATGATTACCCTGAAGTTTATAAAGCTTCTCCAAACCAATCTGGAACGATTAAGCCCAAGTATGTGATTCTGCATCATAGCAGTGGAAGTCATGATGGGACTCGTTCATGGATTTTAAATTCTGCATCAAAGGTCAGTTATCACTATCTTATTGCGCCTGATGGATCTCGTACGCAATTTGTGTATGACAAAAAAAGAGCTTGGCATGCTGGAAGATCTTCTTGGAAAGGTGTGAGTGGTCTAAATGGTCACAGTATCGGTATTTCTTTCTACGGAGACACTAATAAACGTACGCCAAGTGCGGTTGAGATTGATTCCGCTGCCAAGAAATGCAAATACCTCATGGATAAATTTGGCCTTGGAGTAGAAAACATTCTAACGCACAAAATGGTCGCGCCTAATAGGAAAAATGACCCTTCAGATGAGACTTATCAAATGGTTATCAATCGTATTAAAGAACTTTAGAGGGTAGTTCATAGAGAAAGGCGGGTCCACTTCTTAGTTATCGGTGGACTCGCCACTAATATCATGAGTCAAGAAATAATGAATATTAAAGTGGATCGTCACGATATTTTTGATTATGTTGTAGGAAATGCTACCTATGATCCAATTGAAAAATGCATTGATCCGACCTTGTATGAAACATATGGGGACTTTATCCTAAAAATTTCAGGTCAAGAGTATATCTATCAATTAGAGGATTATCAACGTTTCTATAATGAAATGTTTAAGTTAAAAACAAAAGCACTCAATATGCACACCTCCGAAATTTTAAGACTTTGTGAGGAAATTGAAGAGATTGCTCCTAAAATGGTTAGTCTATGAGACCTTTTGAGAACGCATTCAACAAAATGTTGGAGAGGGAAGAATCTATGAAATACGAAGAACTAAGTAAATTAGTAATTGATTGGGGACAAGATAAGGGTATTTTCAACAAATCTACTCCATTGCGGCAATTAGATAAAACTCAAGAAGAGCTTGATGAAACAAGACAAGCTTTGCAAAAGTTAAATGATTTTGATTATCAAGCAGATTTGATGGAAAGTATTGGGGTTCCTACTCCAACTGAAGAGGATATTCGTGCAGAGGTAAAAGATGGTATTGGTGATATGTTAGTCACTATTATTTTATTAGCAAAGATGGTTGATATGGATACAGTTGACAGTTTGAATGCTGCTTATGACGTTATTAAAAGTCGTACTGGCAAAATGGTGAATGGACAATTTGTAAAAGATAAGTGATGAAAAAAGTAAATACTTACGAAGCCAAAAAGAAAATTAGACGTAAAGGAGTACATGCTAAAAGTAAGACTTCTAAGCTCAAAAGTTCTAAAAACTATAAAAAGCCCTATAGAGGGCAGGGTAGATAATTCCCTGTTTTTTTGTTTCGTGTAATAAGTGATACAAACAAAATATTGTTATGGAATCACTTATTCAATTCGTCGAAGGTCAAGCATGGTTTAACTGGGCTTGTGCTGTTATTGCAGCAGCTAGCGCATTTGCAGCTTTAACTCCCACCCCCAAAGAAGGTACTGTCCTTGCTAAAGTATATAAGATTGTTGACTTTCTTAGTGTCAACATCGGCAAGGCGAAAGACAAGGGAGATAAAAAGTAAGATTAAAATATCTTAATTTTATAATTAAGCCATGAGGGTAATTGTCTTATCTGCTATTACATCTTTTTTTTGTTATTCTGCCATTTCTAATCAAGTAGAAACGAAGCAGGAAGTAAAAGAGAAGGAGAAAGATAGGAAAGAAAAAAATAAAAAATAAAACTAATTTAAATAATTTAAAAGCCGTCCTTCGGGACGGTTTTTTTATTATTAGCTATTGAATTTTCATGTATTCTAGCTAAAATCAGTTAATGAACTTAGAGCCTGTGTTTTCTAGGGTGCAAAGACATCCAAAAGGTTGGGGAGAAGAAGTATGGATTACAAACAATGACTTGTATTGTGGTAAGATTTTGAAATTTAATAAGGGTGCAGAGTTTTCTATGCACTATCATATTAAAAAAGAGGAGACTTGGGCTATCATAGAAGGTCGGTTGATGTTAAAATATTACGATTTGGGTAATGCTATTGAGAAAGAGGTTGAATTAGAGGAGGGAGATACGGTTCATTTAAGGCCATGTATTCCTCACAAGCTTATAGCTCTAGAGGATTCTAAAGTTTTTGAAGTTAGCACTCAACATTTTGAGTATGATTCTTATAGAATTCAAAAAGGAGATTCACAAAAATGAAAATATTAATTATCGGAGAGTCATGCTTAGATATTTTTACTTATGGGTCTGCTGATAGATTATGCCCAGAAGCTCCAGTTCCTGTTTTTAAACAAAAAGATTCAGTTACTTTCATGGGTATGGCTTCAAATGTCCATAGAAATGTCGTCGCTTGCCTTAATGATTTAGGTAAAGAAGCAGAAGTAGAGATGAAAAGCAATCAAAGCACTGGAGCAAAGGTTAGATATATTGATTCCAATTCTAATCAAATGTTTTTGCGGGTTGATTCAGATGAGTATACAGAGATTAATAAATTAAAGTTACGCGAAGCTAATGTATGGTCTTATGACGCTGTAATTGTCTCCGATTACAATAAAGGATACCTAACAGATAGAGATTTAAAATATATTGCAGATAATGCTCAATTGTCTTTCTTGGATACAAAAAAGAAATACAAACCCGAATGGGCTAATTCGTTTGATCTTATCAAAATCAATGAAAAGGAATATAAGGAGAATGAATTTGAAGGGATGGGGATGGAAAACCTCATTGTTACTTTGGGGAGTAAAGGATGTAGGTTCAGAGGAAAAAAATATCCTTTAAAATCTGTGGCTCAAGTAAGAGATGTGAGTGGTGCTGGTGATACTTTCCTTGCGGCTTTTGCGACTAGTTATCTATTTAATCAAAATATAGATTTAGCTATTGAGTATGCTCAGGCTTGTTGTAGTATCGTCGTCAGTAAAGCAGGAACAGCAACGATATGAATCACCCCAAAATAGTTGATGCATCTACAATCATGCACCATTTCGCGGTAGAAGGCGAAAAGATGGCTTTTACAAATGGTTGCTTTGACTTATTTCATGCAGGTCACGCACACCTTCTAAAATCAATTAAGGAAGATTTGCCTGATGATTATAAATTAGTTGTTGGTGTGAATGGCGATAAAAGTGTTAAAAAGAATAAGGGTCCAGAAAGACCTATTATTAGCCAAGAGCAGAGAGCTTTCCTTGTTGCTTGCCATGAGTGTGTTGACTATGTTTTCATATTTAATGAAGCGAGAGTTTCTGGTTACCTGAGACACTTCAAGCCATGTCGCTGGTATAAAGGTGGAGATTATAGCGTTGCTACATTACACCCCTCTGAGAAAGCAGAGTGTGGGCAAACAGAAGTATGTTTTATTCCATTTTCTGAGGATATAAGCGCCACGAAAATAATAACAAAAATCAAAGAAGTATGAAAACTTTTATTATAGACATTGATGGGACTATCTGCACGGATAGTAGAGGTAGATACGAGTTAGCCAGACCTATGGGTTCTCGTATACAATACTTTAATGAACTGTATGACAAAGGTAATGAGGTTATCTATTGGACAGCTAGGGGAGGTAACTCAGGCAAAGACTGGACTGAATTAACAAAAAGCCAGCTTGAAGACTGGGGAGTCAAATATACAGAGCTTAGGATGAATAAGCCATCATACGATTTTTGGATCGATGATAAAGCTTACAATGGAAATAGGTTCTTTGATGAGCTTTATATTTAACTAGAGCTAGATTCTCCTTGAACAAAGAAGTATATATTATTCCCTTCCTGTCTTATTTCTAAATCATTATTGTCTTTGGGGTCTTCGCATAATGCTCTATATTCGATATCACCATTAGCAAAGCTAGAATTGAGAGGCTTCATCACTCCATAACCTACTCCTTCTGCGGGAGTATCTCCCTCAGTTTGAAATTCGTCAAACTTTTGGTAATGACCTCTAATATGCAAGTGGATATTTTCTCTTATGTATAGTTCTTCAAGATCACCACCTTGCATTTTAGCTAATTCTAAATAATATTCTGCGGGGCTAATTTCTGGAACTCCATCTCCATCTACATCACTTTGAGCAGTAAAGTTATCAAATGTTGCACTACCGCTATCATCTTTTAAAATTTCCGCGCTTTGGATCGCTCCATCTTGATGATTAAATGTTATTTTTAAAGTAAAAGTCGCTGACTCTTCTCCCATAGTATGTGTTACTCCAGCAACGTCAATCCTTTTTCCCCCAGCAGCATAATCAAAAACATAAGCTTGATTAAATGTTACTTCAAATTCTCTAGCCCCTTCTGAGCTGAGACTTGGCTTTACTTTCGGCATGAAAGGCTGGGCCATCCAGTTAAATGCTGTACAGTCAGGTGGAGTTGCTTTAATGTGGAAAGTGTTTTCGCTCATACATGAAGAATGTTTATAATCTCTCCATTTTCACATAAATGGTAAAGATGGTCGAAACTACTAAAGTTATTGTAGTTAATGCATTTAATTTCTTTTTCTGGAGAATCTGGATTTCTACCTAAGAAATATTTCTTACCTCCAGCCTTCAGGCTACCATCAGGCCAGAGGAATTGTTTTTCTGCAAAAAAGCAATCTTTTAACTGGGTATTATGCCATGTTTCGATGTAAGCAAATTCATTATCGAAATCGTGTCTTTTAGTTTCGATTTCTAATTTCTTTTTAACAATCGTTTTCACTAAAAGATTTTATAGAAAATTGAATAAAAAATCAATTATTCTTTTTCTTCTTTGTATTTACCCTCTTTTTTCATCTTTTCGATAATCTTTTTTTGGAGGGCAGGAGGAAGCTTCTTTTGTTTTTCAGTTAGCTCTCCCTTGCTATCGTCCATCATCATTGCTCGCATTTTACCATATTGCACTGCACAAGCACTATAAGTCTCTTTATCTCCCATTCCAGCAGTGTCTGTAAAAGTTTTGTCTTCCATAGCGCACATGCTCATATATGACTTGTAAACTCCAGCTTCTGCTTCAGAATATTTCTTAGCGATAGTTACCTCCATTTCTCCAGCATCATTGACGCTAGCCTGACTTTGTAAGGGATTTTCGAAATTATCCATAGTATAATTAGGTTATACTATTATAATACACTAGAAACATTAAATAAATGGAAAAAGTCGCTTTCTTAAATTTGACCATCAATTCTTTTACCCGAAACAATATTTGGAAAAAATTTATTGACGGTGGCAGTAAAGATCTATTTAATTTATATCTGCACCCAAAGTTCAAATCCCCAAGTGTGTTCTCTGATTATCAGATAGAGAATATTGTTCCAACGGCTTGGGGTCATTTTTCATTAGTTGAAGCTACTATAGAATTAATGAAAGCAGCTTTGGAAGATGAAGAAAATGAATATTTTTCTTTAATCAGTGACTCGCATTTTCCCCTTTATGATTTAGATACGACAGTAGACCTAATAAAAGAAAGGTACAAAAAAACGACCTTCACAAAGCATTTTAGCTTTCACACTAAGGTAAAAGGCCAGAAGGTATTTAAAGAGGGGATCAAGGGCTATGATTTTGGAGAATATAATGCAGTTTGCCAGTTTTTTGTTTGTCGTAGAGAAGATGCGATTAAGTTTATTGAGACTTTTGATCATTGGTCTAAGTATTTTGTAAAGAATAAGGTTATTTTTGCTGATGAATTTTACTTTTGGGGGGTCGCGAAACAGTTGGGTATGGATTTTGAGATGGGGCAAGCGACAACTTACTCTGATTGGAGTATAAGAAAAGATTTGAGGGGCAATGTAGATAGAAATCCAAGGGCTTTTGACAAAATTAGTAAAGGGATGGTTGACACTTATCGCAAAGATGGGTATCTTTTTGTCAGGAAGATTATGCCTTCTACTTTAGTGCTGGCAGATCCTTTGACTTTTTAATTGAAAAAAATGCAAAATACAGTAGAATTATTAGGACACTATGGTAGTGACGAAGTTATTGCCTGTAGTGCTTGGACATCAACAAGTAGAGACTTAGATGAAAAGAAAAGACAGAGAATTCCGAAGCTCATCGACATGCTTTGGAGCAATGGACACGAGACCCCTTTTGAAAAGGGTAGCGTCCATTTTCTTGTTGATTGCGATATTGCCAGTCATATTCATTTACTTAAGCATAGATTATCTTCGCTCAATGCAGAGTCGGCACGATACAAAGAACTAAAAGAGGATAAAATGTTTGTCCCTGATGATTGGCCAGAGTTTTGGAAGGACCAATTAAAGCAGTATACTGAGGATGGGAATAGACTCTACCACAAATGCCTTGCTGATCTTGAGCCAGAGTTAGGGCGTAAACGAGCGAAAGAATCTGCACGGTTCTTCAAGACTTACAATAGTCGTATTCAAGCAGATGTTCAGTTCAACATGAGAAGCTTTGCCAACTTCCTAAAACTTAGGAATAGTGGACACGCTCAGAAAGAAATAAGAGAAATTTCTCAGAAAATGCTTGATCTAGTAAAGAATATTGAAGATAATCCATTTAGATACACTCTAAATAGTTGGGGATATTAAATTATGCAAATAAAAAAAAATGAACTCCGCTCTCTTCAGCAGGTTCGAACTTATGAATTGGAGGACGGAGATATTATTGATAACTTTGGTTCTATAGAAAGATTCAAGAAGATTCTTGATGACTCTGAACAGCCTACAGAAGAGGAAAATGAGATGTTATCTAACATTCTGAGCGATTGTCCAGTAGAGGAAGACAATATTATGGGTGATATTGAAGAATCATTTTTTGAGTTTTAATAAATTAGATACAGTAGAATTATGCAATACGCTTACATAAATACAGTTGTTAATAATCAGAAGAAAAATAACGCTTCTCTCGTTTACTTCCAGATTAGTTCTGATGACGGGAGGCACTTCTTATTTACAGAGAATGAATTGAAAAGAGCTGAAGCTCGCGCAAAAAAGAATCCAGAAGATATTATAGCACGAGACATAACATTTATTAAAGATTAATATGGGGAAAGAAATATATTACGCTAATACAGAAAATGATGCGTTCATGCGTATTGATTTTGATGGGGTACGATACTTTAAGGATATTAATCGTACAATAAAGCACAGGAAAGGGAAGCCAGCTGTAATCTTTAATAATGGTTGTGAGGAGTACTGGGATCATGGAAGATTGCATAATCTTGAGGGTCCAGCGATAACAACTAAAAATGGGAAGCAGGTATATTACTTAGGCGGTAGAAGGTTAAACCAGCGACAGTGGCTTGAGGCTAAAAATAAAATTAATTTAAACGAGGATGTTATTAGTGTAAATAATACCCATGAAGATAACAGGGAAACAAACAGTAGAGATTGAGATCTCTGAAGGTCAAAGGCATTTAATTACTCTTGATTATATTTCAGAGGTATTTAATTGGGACTCAGACTACTTTATTGAGGGAGGTTGGGTAATTAAGCGTGATATAGCTCACACTTCGCACTCATTTGAGATTAAAAATAAAGTTAGGGAGGCTACCAAGCAGGATCAATGCTTGTATGACATCTTTAAAACTTTGAAAAGACAGGCTTTCTAGTCGTTCTCTTGACCTTTAGCTCTTTCGATTTGATCGCTGGTAGGCGCACCTTTGTCGCCTTTCTTCCTCATTTTTTCACCAGAGCCTCTTTTGATTCGCTCTTTCTTTTTCCTGATGTTTTCCCACAGGCTACTGTCAGACTTTTCCTTTTCTTTTAGGATCTCGTCATGACGCTTCATAAAAGCCTTGTGATCTGGACCAGCCATATACAAAGTCTCTCCATCTTCTGTTGTATGAGTGTGAATACCCTTTAATCCCATCTTTTCAGCGTCCTTCATTGCTTCTTCTTTTGTTTTGAAGTAATGTTTTTTTACATCAGGAGATGCTTTAGAAAAGAATAAGATGGAATCTTCTTTATTTATTGGATCGCTAATTACCACAGATGCTTTACTTTCGGCTTTTTCAAATTGAGAATAACAAACGGCAGCTCTTTGCTTGTCATCTTGGAATTCTTTTTTATCTGCAAGGTCTACAATGCAGCGACTAACAAATTTAGACCTTTTTTCTCCATTATTTGGCGTTGGCAATGGCATATTTGTATATACACCAAAAAGTCCCAAGTTTAAGCGGGATTTTGCCAAATAAGGGGTTGCTAAATTTTCTTACGAAAAATAATATTCGATGGCATCATTTGAAATCGGAAATGAATAAGAAAATTCTAATGATGCATTATCGTCTAAAGAATGAGAATGGTTTACAGAAGTTAAAAAACAATTGTGAACTTTTATATTTAAATTTGGGTTTGTGGAAGCAGATCCCAAAGCAGTTTCTGACATTACAAATGTAAAGTTTCCTTTTTTAGCAACCAAGCTTGACAAGTCTAAAGTCTCTTCAACTTTATTTTTAAGAATAGATATATTTAAAGATCCTTGTGCTGGTAATACAGGATATCTTCTTCTCGCTCCTCGTTCTCCGACTCTGATTGTGGGTCTTCTATCTATCCCTACAGAAATAGAGGCAGATTGGATTGGATAATCTGTAGAGTTTAGTCCTTCAGTTAGGGTTGTGGTTAGAGTTATATTTTGCGGTCTAAAAATATTTATTTTCGAAGAATCTATATCGGCATCTTCATATGACTCTGACTCATTTACAGATAAGGAATCACACTGATATCCATAGTTGCCCACGGCAAATTCTCCGACATTAAAGTTCAAAGAAAAGTTTGTGAGGTTTGCTTTATTGAAAGTAGTTTCAGCAGTAGCATCTTTTAGTTTTATGCTCGACTCATCTGAACTCAGAAACTTCAAGTAGTTTCCACTCTTATCTAAAACATGATCATTTACTATAAATTCTATAGATGTATCAATAGGCTGATCTGCTGTTAAAATATAATTTTCTTGCTTGTAAGACCCAAGTTTCCTTAGCTCTTGAACATTTTTGGGGTTCTGATAATTAAAAGACTGAACGCCCCTAATTAAAGTGCTATCAATATAGACTTGGCTCTCATGAGAATGAACTCTTGTTACAGAAGGCATATCTTATATTACACAAAAAACCCACTCCCGTAGGGGTGGGTTTGTGAGTGGTGAATTTTTAATCGTTTTTACTCGACTTCTTGATGGGTTAAATAAGTTCTACAGGTTTTTTGCGTCCATAATGATTTACAAAACTTTGGAGATTATCTAAATCTTTGTATTCAATCTCATACCTAGACTGATCATAGGTAAAATTATTAGTTTTTGTTCCAGCTTTCTTTAGTTTAGCTATTTGGAAAAATCTTTCTTTAGAGATCACTCCGCAAATCCAAACTTTGCTGAAATCATTTTTAACCCTATTGAAAATATAATAATCAGCTGGTCTCTTCTTCTGCTCCTCATATAGAGTAGCATTATAATAACCTAAAGGCTTTGAGTTGCAACCTTGGGACTTAGCGTCCAGAGACATTGAATTAAAATGAAAATCAACATTTAAATCGTCGCTGTATTTAATGTTAGGAAATTCATGGTTAATGCATACTTCAGCTAAATAGCCTGTAGTTTTTTGCCGATCACTGTTAAGCCTATGGGTTCCTCTGTCTCCAAATCTTTCAGCAGCTTCTGAGGTTCTCCTCTTAGCTTCTTCCCATATTTCTGGGGTAACTTTTACTTCAATCATCTATTTTTTTAAGTTCAGATCTTTGTTCCATGAGCATCGCTTTAGCTAATATCGCGTAATTTACGATATCATCGCAAGCATCTTCGACACTCTCATTTGAGACCTTCAACTCCTTGTCATTTGTGAAAGACCTAATCCTCTGGATCTTATCAATAACTCTAAGCAGTAAGCCTTGCACTGGATCAATCCCAAGGACAGATGCAGCGTTGAAATTAGCGAAAGGATCAGTGGCTTTTTCTCCACCAGTATAATCGCTATTCTTTTGTCTCATTATTGCCCTGCAAGTTTCGCAGGTTTCTTCATGCAGTTCTAGTAGTTCTTTAGTTGTCATAAGATTTTTTTTCTTCCATTTTTTGGATGTGTTTTTCCCAGATATCTTCACTTTGATATTCTTTTATTTGTTTCTTGGCTCTATCTATTCTTTGTAAAGCTAAGTTAGCTCTTGCAGACCAATATATTTGGAATGGGAATTTAAACCAGCAAATCAAGCCGACTACAACCCCAAGGGGTACTCCGACTACAATTGATCCAATTATTATTAAACAGTTTTCAAATTTCTCTCTCATAAATTAAAGTATTTTTTATTTTACGGTATACCACTTTGGCTTTTCGCTGTATTGCCATTTTGCCATATAAGATTTGTCGTGATTATAATACTCGCGATACTTTTCGACAACAGAAAGAGTTTCGAAGTTTGGTAGTTGTCTGCATCTCTGGTCTTGAGCAATCGCTACAGCAAATTCTGTTTGCTCTTTTCTGTCGAAGTTTAAGCGATGTTTGTTCTCCAGAATCCAAATAAAAGTATCTGTGCTTTTGTGACGCTTGCCATACCTTTTAGTATATTCGTTAAGTAAAGCTGCTGTATGCTGGACAAGCCACTCAAAGTTACCACGGGACTCTCTAGCCCAGATTGCAGAGGGATGATTGTAATGAGTCTTCTTATATGGAGCTTCAAGATCCTGCATCCAGAATGTAGTGCAGAGAAGTTGATTGCATTCAAGAATCATCTTGACACAATGTTTGTCGCAATGCTGGCGAGCAGCAATTTCGGGGTCTTTGTCTAAACAGAATATATTCATGTCTGGGCTAATTTAAACACTTAAAAATTAAAGTCAAGCATCTTTTCCCTCATTTGTGTGCAAGGCTACTTCGATCTCATGTCTAGCAAATCGTAATCCAATCACTAGAAAATCCCAAAGATCACGATCATACTTCTCGCTTAATCCTAATTTTTGTTTAGTTTCTTGGTAAAGGTCTTTCTGAGCTTCTTTTAATTTGAGCATTTTCTCTTTAGCTTGGTCTAACGCTTTTAATTTTTCTTCTGAGGTCATCAATAATATTCTCAATGTTTTCCGACCTTAGTCAAGATCAAAGTGTAATTATTTAAGATGAAAAGACTTTCTTCAGTCGAGGTTCTAAATACAAAAATAAAAATTATTTACGAGGAAATGGAGGACTGGGGGGAATGTTTTATGGATGATAAGCTAATTAAATTGAATAAAAAATGCTTAAAAGACCCAGAGCAGCATTGGTGGACACTGGTTCACGAAGTTACTCATTTGATTTTTGAGATGACAGGTATAGCGTTTATGGAGAATAATGATGAGGAGGCGTATGTTCGATGTGTAGAAAATTTAGTAATTCCTTGGGCGTTGAAACACAACGAGTTAAGAAAAAAGTGATTTTTTAATCAAAAAGGTGTTGACCCGCCTGAGAATTCTGATATTCTCTGGGCATGGAAATCAACAAGATATTCAAAGAAGCAATTGGGCAAGAGTCAGTCAAGCGCACTTTGAGTGTGTTCATTGACTCTTATAAGGCAACAAACCGTTTGCCGTTTATCAACCTCACTACCCAGAAGGGTGGAGGTAAAACCTTCTTTGCTCGTAAGTTTCGCGAGGCTCTTGAGCGTCCAGATGGCACTCGTCCTCCAATGCTTGAGATTAACGGCAAGACAATCAGAAACGCTCGTGCGTTCTTTGAGCAGGTTTACCCATTGTGGGTTGAGCATAGTGCTTTTCTTTTTATTGATGAGGGACACAACATCCCCAAGGACTTGCAGGAAATTTTCTTGACAGCACTGAATGTGGACAAAAATCCAGTTAGGACTGTTACTACAGAAGAGGGAACTTTCACATTTGATTTTTCGAAGCTTTCACTTTGCATGGCGACAACAAATCAAGAAAAGCTTTGTGAGCCACTTAGAGATCGGCTTAGAGATATTTCTTTTGAAGATTACTCTGGGGAAGAGCTTTACAAAATCTTTGAATCTAATCTAGAAAAAAAGGTTCAGATTGATCCTGCAACGAAGCAGGAGATCGTTTCTGTATTGAGAGGAAACCCAAGGGACGCTGTAGTCAAAGCTCAGGACGCTCAGACGTATGCCTCCGCTACCAAACTGAAAGTATTCACAAAGACTGTTTGGTCTGAGTTCTGCATTGCTATGGGAGTTAATCCGATGGGCCTCTCTAACTCTGAGCTTCAGATTGTGAAGACTCTAAAGGACAGGGGGGCGATGACGCTCAATGGCCTTTCCTCTGTCACTGGCTATCAGAAGCAAGCTATCCAGAGAGACTATGAGCAGATTCTGGTGAGGAAGAACTTGCTAGAGATAGATGTCAAGAGAAAACTTACCAGACAGGGTATGGCATTTGCTCAAACAATTTAATGAAAAAAAACTTGACCCTAAGATAAAACCTACTATTATATGACCATGAACGACGAACTGGACATTGACTTTTCTAAGATCGACATTGCAGTCAACGGCAACAAGATCGAAGCAGACAACCTTTGGGAACTCATTGGTGGCTTGGAGAAAGCTCTCAAAGAGGCAGAGGTGATTGACTACGACGATACTCTTGAGGTTCTCTCTAGAGAAGCCAGTGCAGTCGTTTCGAAGTGCGGATACTAATCTCTAAAACAAAATAACAACCAACTAATATAATGGCAAAACGTGGAAGACCCAAAGGTGGCACATCATTTGTGAACATCAACTTAGAGCAACTGAATGACTTATTCGGTCGAAAGCAGACAATCCCCGTATCAAGGGTTTGGCTGGAGAAACTGAACATTGTGGTTGACTCTACCCCTAGTGCAGTAATCACTAGCAGTGAAGCCCCTACAGAAGAGGCATCAAAGATTGATATCAAGCTTGAAGCATAATGTCTGAAGTCAAAACATACAATGTTTACAGTCGTAAGGGCGATTGGATGGGCGGGTATTCAACTGACCTTGAGAAAGTGAATCCCTCCATTAATTGCTTGGAGATGGCAAAGCAAAATGCTATCCAGTGCAAAGGTAAGGTGTTAGCTATGCTCCAAGACGGATCAGAAAAAGAAGTATTCCCAAATGAGGGAAATGTATAAATGAATACTGAAGCCCTGTGGTTGTTTGTCGCACTGATCGCGATGATGGTATTACTTATTAATTGTTTTAATCGATAAAGATAAAGAAAGAAAAAAAATAAAATGAAAACAAAATTATTCATAGCGACAGCACTGCCACTTTGGGCGCTTGCAACTTGGAGTTGCTTTAGGAGTCCTGAAGTCAAAACAGTCACCGAAGAAAAGATTGTTTATCCAGAAAAGGTTGAGGCTTGCGTGTCTCTTACTAAATTTCAATTAGAGAAGATGCTTGGGCATTTCAATGAGGATGATCATCCTTCTGAAATGAAGCGTTTTAAAAGTTTAGTTAAGAGAGAGGGGAACAGATGGAGGATCTCTTCGACTCACTTGGCGAAGGGTGCAGAAAAATATTCCCTTCCAGATGGCAACTTTTTTGTGGTCGATGCTTCTTTCATTGACTATCATGGAGACTTTAAGGATTGTATTAACTACGCTCACAGTTATAAAGACAATCACGAATATATTGTAGTATCAGCCAAGTAGATTTTGAAAGTATGAAGACCTTAATTTTATTTGTTTCTGTTTTTATCTGTAGTTGCGGGTATTCGCAGAAAGATTTTCTTTGGGATAGATTAGAATTGACTCATCCAGAATCAGAAATTAATTATGTGGCTCTGGAAGCTTCTGATCATCAAGACTTCATTTATGAAATACTTCTCCAAGATTTATCTGAGAATACGGATGATTATACGAATGAAGAGATTCTGGACATTCTTTTTTATGATTCATACTTACAGTAGTCAGGTCACTGGGAATAAGGATTATCAGGAGTTGATGATTTGTATCTTAAATAGCAATGGGAACCCTGTTGATTCTTTTACTCATAATATAACAAAAAAGCAAGCATTGGATTTTTCCAACTCAACAATTGGAGCGCATCATTTTGGCGTAAAGGGTTGGACTCTAGATCCCGCTGATAATCATCAAGGTTATGCTGAGAAATTTTTGGAGAATTTGGGCTAGAACTATGGGAGAAAAAATATCCCCTGATTCTAATGAAGCCGACATTGCTGCTGCTATTAGAACTTTTTGGTGGTTAGTTCATATAACTACCTGTGGATTTATTATCGCAAATACAATTAGACATTGGTAAAATGAAAAACAAATATAAATTATTTTTAGATAAACTCAAGCGATCTATGTTTGGTAAAGAACCGTCTCTTGATTTAAATCAAATTTTAAATCCTCCAAGCTGGAGAGAGAGGCAGATCCAAAATCAACTTATTGACAAGGAATATGAAGAGGCTCTGCAAGCTAAAGATCCTCACTGGTCAGATAGATACGACAAAGATTTTGAGAATGTCAAGAAGGAAGTAGTTAGGGTAAGAGAGTCATGAATAAAAGCGAATTAGTTTTAACAATATTTATTGGCATAATCTTATTTCTGATGTATCGCCTTGGATTATTAGCAGAGATTTTCGATACATTTTAATTTTATTTTTGGCTGTGTAGTCCAATTGGCAGAGACAACGGACTTAAAATCCGTCCAGTATGAGTTCGAATCTCATCACAGCTACCAAGTTAAAAATGATCAGTGATAAAGATAAATTTATATTTATACATATACCTAAATGTGGTGGCACTTCGATAGAGAGGTTTTTTTTATCCCACTATGGCATAAGTAATGATTGGAAAAGAAAATACCCTTTGGAAGCATTGCCGATGAAGGTTAAATGTGAATTTCATATTGGCTTTCAGCAGCAACAACACATGTCTTTGAGTAATTTTGCCTTGGAAAAGCAAGAAGAGTATTTTTCTTTTGCTTTTGTAAGGAACCCTTGGGACAGGATAATGTCTTCTTATTTGTATTCTAAGAGACTAGGCTATAAGTTCACTTTTAAATCTTTTTTTGACTCTAGTGTATTTGCAACTCATTGTAAAACTCAATCTTACTTTATCAATAAAAATATAGATTTTGTAGGCAGGTTTGAAAATCTACAAGGAGACTTTAATTTAATTTGCGAAAAGTTGGGGATTGAATCCAAACAATTACCTCATGAAAACAAAACATCTCACAAGCATTATACTGAATGGTATACTGATGAGAATAAAAAGCTGGTTCAAGATAAGTATTCTGAAGATATTGAAACTTTTAATTATAAATTCGGAGCATAAAAATGCGCCTGTAGCTCAATGGTTAGAGCAGGGGTCTCATAAACCCTTGGTTATCGGTTCGAATCCGGTCGGGCGCACCAACAAATTAACTTGATAATTGCACAAACTTTTGCTAGAATATGTTAGAATGAAAACTTTAGACCAAATCTCCTCAGTAATTGACTCATTAGAGACTTCAGTGAATCAATTAAATCAATTAAAAAATCACTTATCAAGCTCTGAGCTTATTTCTAGTGCTGAATCTAGTTCTGAACCACCTTGGGAGACTAGTGCAGAGACCAGCGCGGAGACCAGCGCGGAGACCAGCGCGGAGACCAGCGCGGAGTCGAGTGCGGAGTCGAGTGCGGAGTCGAGTGCGGAGTCGAGTGCGGAGTCGAGTGCGGAGTCGAGTGCGGAGTCGAGTGCGGAGTCTAGTGCGGAGTCTAGTGCGGAGTCTAGTGCGGAGTCGAGCGGTGGTTTTTTTTTGGATGGCTCGCCTCCATCTTGGCCAAAGCTGGAGTATTTAGAAGGAGAGATTAGAGGTAATCTCACAAAAACTCGCACAATGGCGATTGATGATAATGGGGTCATCCATTCGTTAGGCTACAAGTCTGATATGTATATTGAGACTGATACTCTTACGGATTCTATTAAGAGAAACACTCAAGGGAGTCATGGTTTTATAGGTAATGTAGAAGCTTCTGATGGCTATACTTATTTTTTACCAGCGTATTCTACTTCTATAGCTAAGTTAAAAAGGTCAACTGGTGAGATTACTTTAGAAAAGAAATTTAATTCTTGCCCTCAAATTAGATCTGGTGCAGAAGGGGCTAATGGTATTATTTACATGCCTTCTTATACCAAGACATTAAAAATTTATACTTTGGACACTAAAACGGGTGATGTTGGTTCATTCACTCCTCCACAAACAGGATTCTTTGGTCATGTATGGGGAGCAGCCTCAGATAATGAAGGTAATGTTTACATGCCACCAGCGTTAGGGAATAAGATTCTTAAGATAGATAAGAGTGGAGCTGCTTCGTTATTAATAGGTAAGCCTGTTACATCTGGAGTTTCTGGATTTAGCGTGAAGTATGTTGGAGCTACTTATGTTCCAAGTGTTAACAAGGTATTCTGCCTACCAAGGACGGGTAAAAAGATTTTAATTATTAATTGTGCTGATGATAGTTATGAGGAGATTGATTTGCCAGCAGAATATTTAAAGGTAGCCAATAAAAATAAAAACTTCCACGGTTACCTTGCTCCTGATGGTTGGCTTTACAGCGCATTCTGGGGAGACACTAAATGCTTTAGGGTAAATCCACTCACTCAAGAGATCCAATGGGAAGACTATGAGTACCAGTTTATGGATGGTTGGCCAACAGTAAAAGAAGGTTCTGGGATAATGAGTCTTGGAACTGGTTACTCTACTTGTGCTACAGTTAAAGGCAAAGATGTTTTCCTTGGGCTAGCAGGAACTTCCAGAGCTATTAAGCTTATATTTTAAAACATGGGGCTGAAGAAGCGATTATTTACAATAATTTTATCTTGTGAGAAGTATAGGGATAAAATGTTGTCCCAAGATACTTCTAAGCTTGGAGATCATATGTATTTCATTGGTGATCCTTCATTGTCCTGTCCTTTGGTAAAAGGGAAAGTGGTTTATTTACCTTGCCCAGATAACTATGAAAGCTTAACTCAAAAAAGTTTACTAGCTATAAAGTGGGCGGTTGAAAATAAAAAATTTGATCTGCTCCTAAAAACAGATGATGATGTTGTTTTTTTAGATTGCTTCGGTGATATTGTTAATCAAGCTTCAAAGTATGATTACTCTGGTTTGCTAGGTAGAGGAGGCTATCATTCTACTTGGCACATTGGGAAATGCGAGAATAAAGAATTGCATAATTACGCATATAAAGTTCCAGAAGTATATTATTGTATTGGGGGAGCATATTTTTTGTCCAGAAAAGCGGCTTCCATTATAGCAGGTTACAAAATCAGACCAAATCATTGTATTTTTGAGGATGCAGAAGTTGGAGATTTACTAACGAAATCAGGTATTACTGCAAATAAAATTAACATACGAGCAGGATTTAGTTGGCCACAATAGAGTAATCATGAAAATATTAGTAACTGGTCATAAAGGGTATATCGGAGGTCACATATTTTATAAATTAAAATCTCTAGGTCATGATGTGCGTGGTATAGACATAAAAGATAATGAAGATGTCTTGCACTGTTTACCTGATGAAGATTTTGATTATGTGTTTCATCTTGCTGCTGAACCAAGAGTTGAGTTTTCTGTGCGTAATCCGTCTTACACAATGAAACAAAATGTTCTTGTCACCTCGACACTCTTAGACTGGGCAGCAAATCATGGTGTAAAGCGTGTTATTTTTAGTTCTTCAAGTGCTGCAAATGGCAATGGAGATGGTGTTTCTTGTTCACCTTATGGACTACATAAGTTAGTTTCAGAAATGGAGTGTAAGCTATTTTCTAAATTATATGATCTAGATACAGTTTGTCTTCGTTATTTTAATGCTTATTCTGAAGATCAAAGCTATAGTGGGACTTATTCGACAGCGATTGCTGCATGGATGCAAATGATACGAGAAGGAAAACCTTTGCGTATGGATGGAGATGGGGAGCAAACTCGTGATCTTGTTCATGTTGAAGATATTGTTCTAGCAAATATTTGTGCTATGGAATCAAAAGATTGGTTTGGGGGTAAGGTTTATAATGTAGGATCTGGGGAATCAGTCTCAATGAATTACATTAGAGATTTTATAAATCAAAGGCATAGTGTCGAATGGCATAACTCTCCAGAAAGAAAAGGGGATGTAAAGAATACTTTAGCAGACATAACTGAGACAAAAAAAGATTTAGGTTTTAAACCCTTGATATCAATCGAAGAGGGTCTCTCTAGGTGTTTTTGTAATTTAAAATGATTAATAAATAATGTACACTTATAAAATAAAAGAAATTCTCAGGGTTGTTGACGGGGATACAGTTGATGTCTTAATTGATTTAGGGTTTGGGGTATTTAAGAAGGAGCGTGTCAGATTAGGGGGTATAGACGCACCAGAGTCACGCACAAAGGATTTATATGAGAAGAAATTGGGGTTAGAAGCTAAAGCAGAGCTAGAGAGATACTTTTATGATGATAAAGATTCTTCTTTCACTATTAGAACAGAAAAGGAGGGTAAGTATGGGAGAATTATAGGGTGGATATACATGGGAACATCCCCTGATTCTATAAATGAATTGATGGTTCTCAATGGTTATGCTCAGATTTATGGCGATCCAAAGAACGAAAAAAGTTTTAATGATTTGAAGTCTATTAGAATTTCTAGGGGGACATGGGATAACATAAATTATCCTCTCTAAATATAATTATGAATACGGGAGCATTTCTTAGTTATCCAATTTCTACTCTTTCTCCTCCTATAATCAAGAATGACCTCACTTCATTCAAGTCGCGAGGGATTTCTAGTATAGAGAGAGACACTCAGCAGAAGCTAATACAGCTAAAAGAAGAGTATGATAGAGTAATAGAGGAATATAATTGGAATAAGATAGTATATGAGGCAGAATTTAATTTCGAGCCAATAGTAGGAGAGACTTATTATTTATATGAGATTCGGGGTAAGAATGTATTATCTATGATTAAACCAGAAGAATGGGGCCAGAAGCATTTAGGTTCATTTAAATTGTCTGTTGATAAGATTTGGGTAAAACTATAGAATAGCGAAATGGAATCACTTAGAAGACCAGCAGTTTACCAAGGAGTTACTTATCCTGATTATGAGGTAGAATTTAATACTTCAAATGTTTATAGTGTTAAGTTTGGTAATAGAATTTTAAAACCTCACTCTGATCGTACAGGTTATCGAAAATATACATTTTCTTTAGGAGGAGTATTAATGGAGGTTAAACACCACAGATTAATCGCAGACACATTTTCTGATTTTATACAATTGAGTCCAATAGTATCTCATCATGGTTTGAAAATAGGTGGAGAGCGGCATGAATTAGAATTCGGAACAGCTTTTCGCATGATTTGTAATATGGTATGCCCTGATCATATTGATGGTAATAGAGCCGATAATCATCATAGCAATCTAATGATTGTTACTCAATTTGAGAATGTTCTGAAATGTGAGTCTAGAAAGGGTAAGCGATACAAGGGTGTAACAAAGGTAGGTAATCGTTATCTTGTTAGAATTCAATTTAAGAATATTCTAGATGAGAACGGTAAATACTTTAGGTTAGCTAAAAGATTTGAAACAGAAGAAGAAGCAGCATTAGGATTTAATACAATGATAGAAGAAGCTCTGCTTACTATTTTTGGTTTAGATTTGGGGCTAAAGATGTATGATATTGCTTATAAGAATGTAATTGAGACTCCTGTTCAAGAAGAACTATTTGTTTAATTATGAAAGCAAAATTTATCCCAATCCCCAAAGACATAGGAGATTATGTTGCTCACAGTGAAGAATCAAGCACTGGGCTTATTAATAAAGTTAGTAGGAATAGTAGAGCCAAAAAAGGAGAAGAAGCTGGTCACATTAATGAGGGATATTTTAGATTTTGCTTTAATGGTAGAAAATTTTTTAACAATAGAGTAGTCTACTTCCTATGCACAGGAATAGACCCAGAAGAAAAGTGTGTTGATCATATAGATGGTGACGGATTAAATAATAAAATTTCCAATCTTAGGCTAGCTACAACTAAGCAGAACCACGATAATAGAAAGAAACACAAAAACAATACTAGCGGGATAACTGGGGTTTATTGGCATAAAAGACAAAAGAAGTATAGCACGGATATTAATTATAATTACAATAAGCTTCACCTTGGTTATTTCAATAAATCTGACATAGATAAAGCTATAGCAGTCCGTATAGCAGCAGAAACAGATCCTAGATTCAAAGATCAAAAATATAGAAACCCCCACAACGATGAACACACTCCTTCCCCAGAGATGTTAGAGTGGGCCAAACAATATCTTGAAGATAGAATAGAGAGACTAGGTTGGGTAGATAAGTATAATTTACAATAAATTATCATAATTTATTCTTTTTATTTATGCCCTATTTTTTATTCCTTTTTATACAGTATCCTACAAGGTAATATATAGAGTAATACATAATAGAGATACAATAAGAAAACAAGATAAAATAAGGGATTATAAGGGATTAACCTAAATAAAGTGATTTGGATAGGATAGTGGCTGTTGCTCTAAATAATAAATAATGGTAATTCTACTAACTTTTGCCCCATTTTAGCTAACAAAAGCAAATAAAAGCAACCCAAAAGGCCGCCTAGCACACAAAATTTTATAAAATAAGCCGCGCTTGTAATATTTTTTTATAATTAGTAATATTTAGCCCTAGCCAGACACAAAGCAACCGCCTATTTTTCTAAAAAAAACCAAATAAAGGCCCGTTTTTGTCAATTATAGCAAATAAAAGCAAATAAAAGCTGGCCCCAAAACCAGCCCCAGTTTGATTACATCATAGCAAATAAGCTAGCAATGTCAAGCGCAATACCCAAGGTTACCAAATATTATTGCAAATAAACATAGCGCCGCCCTGCTGTTTTTTATATAATACTATATGCAAGAAGATAGCGAACAAAATAAATTCGATGTGAATCTAGATGAAGCACAAACAGAAAGGCTAAGAGAAATATTTGGATTTAATAATAAGCAACCCGTTGGAGACTTCATGGTTGATAACTCAAATAAAGGAAAATTCTATAATAAGATAAAGAAGCTACAGGCAAAAAAGAATAAAAACAAATAAGCCCCGCTTATTGTGTAATATTATTGTATGCAAGATAAAGTAAATAAATGGATGCTTTGGGGGCTAGCAGCTTGTAGTGGTATATTGCTTGTTCTCTGTTTAATTGGCTGCGGTCATACATGAGCTAACTGCTAAGAAGAGGCAAGTTTGCCAAATATTTTTCTAAATAATAAGCCCCAAGGTTGTAGGATTTTGGGCCAAATAAGTACAAATAAATAACCCGCCCCCCCAAGAAACCAGAAAGAAGGAGGACGGGTATTATATTATGTCAGCAAGATCAATTAACAAATAAACCAAAAAATTTGTAAACCCCAAAGATTGAAATAATACCACTTAATACAAGCAAGCAGGTAAATACTACATTCTCAAAGAAAGCGCGGTCTTGATCTTTCATATGTTCACTATAGTCGTCTATATAACTAATGCAAGCAAAAATGTCGAATTTTGTTCCAAATATAAACAAATAAAAGCAAGCAGATGCCCGTTTTTTTCAGTATAGGCAAATAAATGGGGGGTAAATTGTGTGCAGTATAACCAATTGATTATCAAAGGATTATATTTTAAGAAAAGCGTTGTAACTCACTGATTATCAAGGACTTAGGAGGCGC
>CAACVD010000259.1_pt1 | contig 25298 bp, 24 predicted proteins | sample 2381771 | NCBI WGS metagenome assembly CAACVD01 (sample SAMEA5211965, study PRJEB30684) | marine metagenome | biome: Marine; feature: Epipelagic; material: Water | collected 2015-10-15 | depth 15 m
TCTGTTTAGACACGGAACAGGTTTACAAGAAGGTTGGGTAGGACACGGACACATCGCAGAAATAACATCCGTAGGGTCTACACCATCCAACAGTTTTATTGAGGTAGGAAAAGAATATTTTGTTTCTTACCGTGAAGATAGTGGTGGACGAACAGAAGTGTCCTTGGAAGTTTTAGGACGACAAGGCTACGGTCAGTACTCTACTGCTGAAAGAAAAGTCGCAGAGACTTTACAGATAGGTTTAAAGTTTAAACAAAGACACATCGTTATGCCGCAAGACTGTATTGATGTTTTAGGAGTTGGTCTCCGTGAAAGAGGGTCGGGCATTCGCTCACCATTCTATGTCTTACCAAAATACTTTGACGAGAATATGGCTCTTGACTTGGACTTGGCTGCTTTGCCAACAGACATCATTATTACCAAACCGGTGTCGGTCCAACAACCTATTGATGCCCCAACCATTACAACTATTGGTGCGGCGGCAAACACTATCCCTGTTGCTGGGGACTATGAAATAGCCTACACCATCGTTCACAGAGCACAGACCGGAGCCAAGAACACTATCGTTGAGTTAGAGAGTGCTCCTGTGTTTAGTGCTGCTGCTACTGCTCTTACAGCAGGACAGACCATCAAGGCTACAACATTATCTAAAACGGACACCAACCCACAGACGGTCTTCACAGATGCCCGTAAGTATGTTTACATCAAGCAGCCTAACAGCAACCACTTCTACCGAGCAAGCGACTTGTCTGGTGCGGAAGAAAGTGCGGAGTTTACAAATAATGCTACGGGACTTGCTGTCCCACAAGATGCTTTCATCTCGGCAGCAAGACTACCAGAACACGGTGGAACCTATATGACTTGTAGACTTTATCCACGACAGGATGCTGACTATGAAGCAACATTTAGATACCACTACCGTCCGTCTATTTTAAGAGACGACACAGACACACCACAGATGCCGGCAGACACACACCTCTATCTTGCCTATCGTGCTTGCGAAGAACTATTCTTAAAGCACGGCAACACAGTCCAAGCAAGTGCTTACAAGCAGAAAGCAGACAAAGAGTTGTTAAACATAGAGAACCGGTATCTTATCACAGCGAAGGCGACACACATCAAGCAACCCTACAAGGTGTCTTCTGCTTTTTATGGAAGACCTCAAATAAAAATAACGAGGAGATAAAATGAAAGCAAAAGGAAAAATGTTGGTGATGCCCTTATCAGGGATGGACCAAAAGATACCACAAGCAAGCGAAGGTGCTACGGAGATAGTAAACTTTACTACCGACGAGCAGACTGATGGTTGGGACAACCGCATAGGCTATGAGCCTTATGCTATTAACATTCTCGGTCAAAACAGTTGGGGACCTTACATTAACTTACAGAATGTGACAAGTTGTTTTTACTGGCCTACACACGGTGGAGCAAAAAGTTTTATGCTTTACGAAGGAAACTACATCGGTTTCTTTACAGGCAACACAAACCAACTCCGCTACATCGTAGGTAATGATGGTGGTGCTACACCAGTTTCCTTTGAGGCATTAGACCAGTTTAGAACAAGACCAGCACAGAACCAGTTAGGTTCTTACTTTGAGCCGTTTGGTAAAGAGTTGGTTGTTCTTAACGGAACTGATAGACCTCTTCTGTTTAATGGTGAAAGAGTTAGAACACTTGGGTTTACTCAACGACCTAACCCACCAACTGTTTGGCAACCATTATCAGGTTCAGCAGCCTTTAACCAGAATAGTGGAGACATCGCTTACAACCCTATCCAGTCAAGTTTATCTGGGTCAACTGCTGTGGGAGCAGAACCAGCACAAGTTCGCTATGACCTTTACTATGGTCTCGGCACAAGGACAGAGAACAAAGACAACCAGTATCGCTACAAGGTTTCTTATGTTATGGATAATGGGAGCGAGAGCCCAATAAGTGCTCGTAGTGCCCCAGCAAGGTGGGTTCAGGACAACACAAGCAAGCGGCAGGGGTTATGGTTAGAGAACATCCCAAGAGGCCCTGACGGGGTAGTAGCGAGGCGGCTTTACCGCACAAAGAACTTGGGAGACAACCCAACAGCAGTAGCAAGCGACCAGTCCACAGAAGACGAAGTTTATTATTTCTTGGAAGAGATAAAAGACAACGAGTGCACACACTATTTTGATGTCCGTCCTGATAGTGCCTTGGGAGCATTAGCACCAAGAGATGATATGTCTGTGTTATTCCCAGCAGGTAAAGGTAATGTTGCTGCTACATTTAAAAACAGTTTATTTATTAACGGAGGCGAAGGCGATGGCTATTCTCTTTATTACAGCAACCCCCTTAAACCAGACCAGTTTTCTGCTCTTAACTTCTTCCAAGCAGGGAGCAGCAATAGTGGAGACATTATCGGGCTCAAACAATATTACAATAGTCTCCTCGTGTTTAGAGAACGAGGGGTAGACATCGTTATTGGAAACCCATTAGAAGGGTTCCAGTATGTTCCTTACATCAAAGGGATAGGATGTTCCAGTAGGTTTGGGATAGTAGAAGTCCCACAGTTGGGTGTAATGTTTTTAAGTGAAGACGGCATCTACCTCTTACAAGGTGGACTTGATGGTGGTGCTAAACTCTCGGTAAAGAAAATGACTACCAGACTTACAGACACATTTAGCAGAATAAATAAAACTATGCTGCCTATTGCTTGTGCTGGTTATTCATCCAAACGAAAAGAAGTTCACTTCTACTTTACAATAGACGGAGCCATAGAGAACAACCTTGGTTTAGTTTACCATCTGGATAGAGAAGGATGGAGTAAGCGAGAAGGTTTTCCTGTTGCTTGTATCACAAACGACTTGGATGGGAACCTTATCTTTGGAAACCAAAATGGATACCCATCATCAGGAGCACACAGTTCTGTAAACGAATGTGGTCTCTACTTTATCTCCGGCTGTGGAGATATGGGAACACAGTATCAAGGTAGTGGAGAAACCGGCATTATCAAACGAAAGGATGGTGGTAGAACAAGTAAGTATCATTCAGCCACACACGACTTTGGCTATGGACCACAGAAGAAGTTCGTCAAGTATGTTTATCTTTATGTTCGTGCTATGGCTTCTCAACCTTACAAGATAAAATATTATCTTGACCGCAACACAGACACACCTTACTATGTTGATAGTAAAGACTTGCTATTCCAGAGACCAGAACAAACAGCACAGGATGTTTATGGTGGTGGTGCCTTTGTAGGTGGAGCACTCTTCGGCACAGGAACTTGGGAACACACGGACCTCATTCAGGTAAGGTTTCCCGTAGCACAGAAAGCAGCAAGTTATTTTTCTTTTGAGATAGAGACAACAGGCACAGACACCTACTCTGGTAATATGGTTATTGTTGGCTACTCATTAGAGTTTAACACAAACAACTTACAAACACGGAGCGGAAGAACAAATGCCCTTTAAGCCAAAAGAAAGTAAGCACACGATGGGCGACATCTTGGAACCCAAAGACTTTGATAAGACTTACGACAAACAGAAAGAACTGATGAACGGTGGGCTGGATAGAGAGAACTTACCAGAGCAAGCCTTTGATAAGAATGCTTTCCAAGCCAATAGTTTTATGACCTTTCATCAAACCTACTTTAAGATGGAAGAAAAGTATGTGACAACAACTATGACCTCCGGTCTTAACCCAGATGATAATAGTCTTAACACAGCAGGCACAACCTATGCGACTTATGCTGGTGGCTGGATAGAAAACACTAACAGCCGCTACAAGATACAGCAAGAAATAAAAGAAGGGATGTGTCAAATAGAAATGAACTGCTGGGCCTTTATGAATAAAGCAAATGCTGGTGGCCGCTACAACGGCGGAACAGTAGCAGACATTAGTTGGTTTCAGTTCCAACTTACATTTAATGGGACAGTAGTAGCAGAGACAGACCGCATTCACAGACAGGGTTGTCAAGTTCACTTGATGGCTAATGTTCCTTGTAGTGCTGGTCCTTGTGAAGTTAATGTTCGGTGGCGACATAGTGGTAGACCGAACGGCCCTAACTTTGAGTTAGGTGCTCCACTATTTTATTACAGCGGGGGCAACCTGCTGCTTCTCAACAGGTACAGATAAATGAGTAAAGTTTCCAACGATAGTTTCCAAACAAAATACAACGAAAAAATAACCGCTGCTGATGTGAATGGTAAGTTCACAGACATCAAGGATGCGATAGATAGTAGTGGTGGTAAGATAAACGACCAGAATGTTCGCAACGAAGGCATAGACCGCAGGAACTTGGGAGAGACACCCAACCTACTGAAAGCCGACATCGCCGGTAATGAGATGGTAGGTTCTACTGGGTCCTACACATTTGATAGTATCGCAGGGTCAGGGAACCCATCCCTCAAACGACTGAACTTAACATCAGGTGGTGGAACATCTGTTATTGACTTTGGTTCTACCATTACATTAGAGGGCATCGGGACTGGTGGAGACCTTCTACGACTACACTACTCTTTTCATTTAGAAGAAGTTTCAGGAGCAAGCAACCCGTTAGATGCCGGAACTTCTTACCGAGGCAACAAGTCTGCCCTTATTATTTTTCCTGCCTTCTCAACAAACGGTTCTACTTGGACTTGCTTCCCAGATAGAATAAACTGGTTTGCTTATGATAGTTCAGGTGTAAGCCCAAGTGAGGTAGGACCAAAACGAAATAACTCATCAGGTGTAAGCGACAAGTATGAACTGCCTTACCAAGACAACAGCGAGAGTGTAGGTAAAGATGATGGGCTGGTTGTTATGGACCTCGCATCTTTTGCGGGCACAGGACACATCGGTGCTAAATATCACGGCTGTCTTAACTTCCGTCCACCTACTAACCTGAACCTTCGCTACATCGCTTTCTTTGTTGTAGGACCTATGATGCCTGACTTAAACTCTATTTATGGTGCGGGTAGAACTTGGACCGCAGCAGGCATCGGGGTAAGTCCAGTTAAGTTTGAGAGAGCACATTTCGCAGCATTCGTGCTGGGGCCAAAATAGGAGAACATTATGCCGTTAGTCATTCCAAACACATTTAACACAGGCGACACTATTGCCGCCAACCTCGTCAACGAAAACATCAACACTACCCAAGAGTACATCAACGGTAAGTTTGTCACAGGAGACATAGATGATGGCTTTGAGACGAGACACATTATGAGGGGTGAGTACAACCCTATCACTAACCAACTAAACCTTGTCACCGGCATTATGGCGGGACAAAGTTATTCCACAGCACAGAGTACATTCACGGGCATTTGTGCCCCACCATCTGGTGAGTGGGATGGAACAGGAACAGTTAAAGGAAACATCTTATCGCAAGAGACTGATGTTAGTTTATCAAACACAGGCATTACATTCTATATGCCGCAAGCAGGAGATGTGTTCTTTCAGTTCCAAGGGACACCAACATCAACAGCAAAGAGCAACCTGAAAGATAGTGTGAAGGGTGGGTATCGTAGAACCCGTCTCTACATTTATCTTGATGGTGTAAAGCAAAGCCATTCTATGATGACGACTTGGGATGAGACTTCCTTTCCTTACCAGAGTAGACTACCTTTAAGTTCCTTCTGGTATTACACAGGACTTCCGGCTGGCTTTCACACCTTTGATATCAAAGGCTTTACAGACACCACTTACAGTTTATTCTTTACTTGGTCTGTCACATTAGAGGCTTTCTATCAACTACCGTCGGGGACATCAAACCCAACGAACCCTGCTGACGAGCCGTCATAAACATAGGAGAAATAAAATGGCTGATGATATTACAAGAAAACAAACTTACGACACACTATCCACAGGAGCCAACCTTGGTGCTGCTGGTGCTGGCCTCGGCTTTGCCGTAGGTGGACCAGTCGGTGCTGCTATTGGTGGAACCATCGGTGGGGTAGGCGGAATGCTCTATGAGAGTTTCCAAGGACCAAGTGAGTATGAAGAACAAAGAGCAAGAGAGATAGAAGAACTCAAACGACGACAAGAGTTAGGCATCCTCGGTTTGACTGATGAAGAACGAGCCGTGTTGGAGAGCAAACTTATTGACCCAGTTAGAGCACAACAAAGAGGAGCAGCCCTACAACAACAGGCGGCTATGGCTTCTATGGGTGGTGGTCCAGCAACCGCAGCAAGAATGGCTGTTGGAGAACAACAACGAATAGCGGAACAACTACAACCATCTATCATAGAAGTAGAACGAGCAGACTTGGCAAAGGCACAGGCAGAAGAAGACTTGCTTGTAGCACTTACCAGAGAGAGCCAACAAGACACAGAAAAAGCCAAGCAACAAATGTATGGCTCTATGCTGAATGCTGCTTCCGCTGGTTTATCTCTACGAGCACAAGGACAGAAAGAGGCTATGCAAGCCGGTCAAGCAAAAGCAAACCAAGAGTTTAATAAGATGTTCCAGTCTTATGCTACGAGTGAGAATGCTGACCCTGCTATGACTATGCTATTGATGCAAGCCTACGGAATGCCTATTGCTATGCCGCAACAACCAGCAGTAGGAACTCAACCACCAGCAGGGACGACACTCCCAAAGCAATAGGGCAGCAAACTACTGCGGCCCCTATCAAAGGGAGTTCTGTTGCCCCGCAAAACACCGCAATAAATAAACCTACAACAGGACTAACTACTCCCATCGCACCAGCACAGGGTAGGCAGTTAAAAGAAACAGACTTCCAAACTTTCTTACAGACAGGCGAAGGCACACCAAGACCAGAGATAGTCCAGTTGCCTAACTCGCAAAGACAAGGAGGTAGTGGTAAAGCGGTAGACTATGGTAGTTTAGGTGCTGACGGTTTCCGTGTTGGTCAAACAACAGGAGCCATTCGTGCTATTCGTAGACCCCAAGAACCAGCAGTCAAGTCAGTTGATGTAGCATCAACCGTGTTCTCACCAGAGAGACTGATGGAGTTGGAGGCTATGGGTGTAGAAGTTCCAGAAGAACTAAAAAGAAAAGTTGCTATGAGAAGAGCATTTAACCCGCTCATCCCAACACAGGCACAACGAGATGCCGAGCAACTCAAACAAGATACTATTGACAACTTAACATTTGTCTATGATGACCTTGACCCAGCAACCTTACAGTCTTACAGCCAAGGTGTGCTTGATGAAATAACCATTCGCAAAAGTCAAACTATCACCAAGCCTGTGTTAAGATACAAGACAAGACCAGACGGCTCACCATCTACACAAAGCGAGATAGTTATGGTAGAAGAAGAGAACCCTGAATGGAAAGCAACAAAAAGTTTCTTCCGTAGAAACCCAGACGGCACAGTTGTTGACGAGCAGAAAACTGACCTTTTCTTGCTCTCATTATCAGTTAATGGTAATGAAAGAGCCGCTGAACTCTACAATAAACTATTTACCATAGACGATGCGATAGGTGAAATAGAGCAGGCAAAAGCAGAGGGAATGCCTGTCTCATCTAACTTCGCAAGACAAGAGAGAATGAAAATGGTTGATGAACTTATTGCCCTCGGCTACACACAGACAGAAGTAGAACAACTTATCCGTCAACATCGTGCCCTATTACCAACAAAGGAGAAAGAATAATGGCCCCACCAGATAGAAATGTAAGAGGTAAAAGTTTCGGTAATGCTAATGCTTACCTATTCGCTTACCACCAAACCAGTCAAGACCAGTACTTAAAGATGCTACAAATGGTCGTGGCTCAACAGCAGTTAGAGTTGCAAAGAGCAGATGTTCTTCGTAAACAACTCGCTGACCTTGATGACCGCATCATCTCTTATGAGAAACTTGCCGCAGAGTTTGAGACACCAACTGGTGGTTCATCTCGTTCAGGCACAACCAAGAACTTCCGGTTGGAAGCAGAGATGGAAATAGCAAGTCTCCGTGCGAAAGAGGATGCTACAAAGGCAGGAGTTATTGAGGAAGTAGGTAGAGATACTTATGCCGCACAGAGTTCTGTAAGCCAGTTTCTTGCCAAGTCAGGAGACCGTTCTACTATCATCACAGGTGGTGGTGGTTCTACCGACAACCTTGTCGCTGAACTACAAGATGCTTACTACACAAACATTATTAATGCCGAAGGTTCCAAGAACTCTATCGCTAAACAAGATGCCGTAGCAAACTTGATGAACCAAGTAAACACAGAGTTAAGACGAGCAGGCATCACGGGCACAGAGAAAGATAAGGTTATGCATCAACTCGGTTTGATGTCTGGTGTTCTTACATCGGCTGACCCTATCTCATCAGCAAGCACATCAAAAGTCTTTACTGCTCTCGGTCCATCTGGTTTATCCTCCGCAAGAAATGCGGAGATAGACACCCGTTTACGAGGCAGCGGCATAGGCTTCCTTGATGATGATAGTGGTGTAGCAGGGGTCAAAGGTTTCCCAGCAACAGGAGCAGGAGGGAACTTTACTAATGCTGAACTTATTAGATATCGTGGAGCAACCGGAGCAAGAACCTACGGTGGGACACAAGCCAAGGCAGCAACACAGATAAAAGGTAAGGACAAAGCATTAGATAATGTTCTGGTAAGTGTTCTTCGTAATGACGGCATCGTTTCACCACAAGAAGAAGCATTCGCAGCAGACCAAGTCAAGTCTATTATCGGCACCGACAAAGCCTATGCTGACTTGTTAAGACCTGATGGTAGTGTGGACTTTGATAAGTTATTCCAGTCTCGTGTTGGAGCATCTGTAAGAGTTCAGCAAGCAAGTCAGTTGGGTCAACTACAACAAGAAAGACAACAGATAAGAGGACAGTTAGGTCAAGCCATCGGTCAACGAAAGACACCAGAACAAATGCTCGGTCAAGCAGGACAGTTGAGAGACCAACCTCTACCAACAGCACAGCCATCAGGTCAAGTTCGTTCAGGAGAAATGCCTCCTGCTTTTGCGAACCTAACACCACAACAAAGAATGCAGATGGAATATATGTCCCAAGCAACAGCATTCTACAAGACCGGAGAGACACCAGACTTGGGCGGTGGTTTAGACATTTACAACGACACCAAAGAAAAGATGAAGAAAGGTGAACTATCCAAGCAACAAGTGTTTGGCTATGTAAACCAAGAGGCTATGAGGCTCTACCAAAGCGACACCGATAAAGCAAGGGAGGCCCAGAAGAAAGCATTACAAAGAATATACTTGGATGACCTACAAGCATTTGATGTCCAAACACAACCAGCAGGAGAAGAGTAAATGGCTGACCCTACACCACAAGTTATTATTGACAACAACCTACAAGCAGAGTGGACTTATGCTACGGAGTTAGACGACCAAGTCTACCTCAACGAGTTGCTACAACAAGCCCAAGAACTATCTGTTGGTACACTATCTCCTACTGGTGTAGAGAGAAAGAGAGACCCGTTCTCGCCAACACCTGAACTGGTAAAGCCTATGCTTGATGCTATGCCTGATGTTGATGAAGCAACTAAACAACAGTTCCTTGCGGACACAGAGAAGAAAGCATTCCCATCAGGTAGACCAGACAAACCAGTAGAGGCTAAACAAGAAGAAGTGTTTGGTTCCGGACAAGAAGGTGCTATTGATGAGGCACTACAAGCAGGAACATTCTTCGCACCAGAGTATCGCATCCAACAACGACTGTTGGAAGAGGGACTACGGGATGCTGAACTTGATGCCTTCCGTGCTTTACGAGATGCTTACCAAGCAGAGGGAGACAGCCCAACAGAGGCTATGAGAAAGGCTTACACAGAACTATCTGTTATTACTGGTGCCTTCTACACACCTGCGGGTAAGATGGTAGAGGAAGGACCAGCAGGTAAGGGAGACCCACCGTTTCCAATAATGCCCGAAGAACGAGGAACATTTGAGAGACAGTTGGTTGAGAGCCCAAGTCAAGTAGCCGAAAGAAAAAAGCAACGACAAGCGGGACAAGTTTATTATGACAACTTAAAAGGTTCATTTAACTTGGAAGCCTATGATATTATTTTTGATGAGAGCGACAACCGTAGACCAGACGATGAAATAAAAAGAAGACAACGAGAAGCCAAGGTTCCTGTTGATGCTAATGCTGACTTCCAAACTGTAAGCGACCAGATAGAAGACAGGTTTAAAGGAGCAGATGTAGACGACATCGTTCGTAATGCTATTAACTTCCAGATGGGAGCACAAGGGATAGACATCCCAGTAGCAGGAGACCCCAACTACCAAGAGTACATCCAAGCACAAATAGCGATGCAAAACTATTTTATGAATGTAGTGTTCCAAGAAGATGAGTTCGGTCAGTCTATTGACCCAAAGAAAGCAACTCTTACAGACCGCTTTGTAAAGAACTTGTTTACCACAGAGGTAGATGGTGGTGTAGTAGAAAGCCAAACAGCAAGAGGACTTCGTGTAGTTGGTGGACTTATCCGCCCCGTAAGTAATGCTATTGTTGGCGGGATGTCCTATGCCGTAGATGAAGACGGGAACCCACTAAACGAAAGCGACCTGAACTATCAGTTGGCTCAACTCAAAGGTCGTGATGACTGGTGGGGAACTGGTGCTTCTTACATAGGTTTCTTTCTACCATCATCAAAGCGAGTGTTAGAAGAAGGTCCAAGAGAAAGTGGATACTTAACACACGACAACTACATAGATGCTACACTACACGACATCAAGGTCGGTAGGTTCTTGGGTGATGACTTTGTCTCTATGCCTTTCCTCGGTGAAGGGTTAGGTGAGTTTTTTGAGACTGACCCAGAAGCAGCCGCTATGTCCCTTGGTCTTATCACAGAGATAGGTCTACCACTTACCCCAGCCGGTTCAGTTGGAATGACTTTAAAGGGAGTTGGTAAGCCGGTAGAGATAGGTGGTAAGTTAGTCAAGGCAGTTCCAAAGGCTGGAAAGGTTGGACAAACTATTGAGGATGTGGGAACTACCCTAACAAGAACAGGAGAAGCAGTTCTTCCTGAAAACATCTTGGCAAGTTCCACAGCATTCTATCGTCTCAAACAAACAGAGCGAGCCGTAGGTGAGACAGGGATGAGAGGAACTCTATCTGTTGATGAAGCGGCTACACCAAGAATGACGAGAGACTTTACGGACACCGTAAGTGATGAAGCAGGAACATTCTCAAAAGAAAGTTATGATAGACTAAAACCTACAACACCAGATGGAGAGCGAGCGATAAGTGAAGCAGCATCTATTCACCAAGAGATAGATGACCTCGCAAGAAACATAGACAACATTACAGATGAAGAACTTGGTGTGTTCTTAACCCGACATCCTACCGGAGCAAAGGTGATAGACGGAGAACTAAACTTACAGTTCCTTGGAACAAACAAGGGAGCATCAACACCGGTGACATCATTTGTTTTCCGTGAACTATTGGAGACAGCAGATAATGCCGAGGACTTGATGAGTTTAAAGAAAGCATTTACCTATGAAACATTTAACACCTTCCTTGCGAACCGTCTACCGAAAGACTACATCTTTGTCACACCAACTATGGTTGCAAAGCAGTCTGCTTACAGACAAATATACGATGATGTCTCCACACAGATGAAGGCCATCTTTGGAAAGTTTGAGGCAACAGCAGACGGCAGGTTTGTTTTTAAAGGAACTAACGATGAGTTAAACATTCTACAAGAAGTAAGCGACCTTCGTAGACTTGACTTATCCTTTGAGGACATCATCACAAAAGGGGTTGATGGACTACAACTATCACGACTTAACGATAGTGTTAAGGAGGCCCTGATAGAACAGAGACTTATCTCGTCAGGACAAGGAGGTAAGATAGGTTATGTAGGCGACAAGGCTTACGAGGGAATGAATGTTCCTATGGAAAGGAGATACCAAGGAACTATTACAAGTCAGGCTCTCTCACCTATTGCTGTCTCTGGTCTCGCAGGGTTTGGAGCGGCTGGTCCAGTTGGAGGGCTCATCGGGTTGGCTGCTCCTGCTCTATCAAAAGCACTATCACCACTCGCAGAAGTGCGAGGAATAAAAGGTGTAGTTGCCAAGCCTATTGGTTATGCTGCTAAACTTGTTGATGACCTCACAGAGAATGTATCAAAGTTCGCCATAGGAGCCGCAGAAACAGGCCAAGAAGGCATTCTAAAACTATCAAGGGGTGTTGGTGGCTACTTCTTTGGAAAGCCGCAAATAACACCTGCTATGCCCGTAGAAGTGAAAAGAATATTTGAGGCTACAAAAGCAGAAGTAAGAGCCATCCCAAGAAACTTGGTTATGGAAATGGCTGACGACATTCGTGCTGGTAAAGACCCAGTCGTAGTCTTTGAGAGCAAACTCTCACAAGCGATAGACGACAACCCTCGCTACGACATAGTGATAGACAACACAAGAGTGAAGGACCCCATTCAGGGAGACGACCTATTTGTTATTGACTTTATCCGTGGCTTCTTTGGAGACGACATAAAGTTTTTAGATGATGCTGAAATATTAAAGTACGGTTTCGGTGGGACTGCTACTATTGGAACAGCACCACTCGCTGCTGTAAGAGAAGGCATCGGTAAACTACGGTCAAGGTTCTCACGACTACAAAACCGTGGGTTCGGTGGTAAGTTTATGGGAGATGACTTTGCTTCTTACTCAACATTATTTATTTTAGAAGGAAGAGCCAAGGCAGTCTTTAACAAAAACCTTACAGAAGCCTTGGGTGATGATGACTTCATTCGCTTAACCACAGCCGAAGCAGACATAGGACTTACAGCAACAGCAAGACAAACAAGAGACTTGGAAGTAGCAGAGTTTGGTCGTTCATTCAGCGACACAGATGCCGAGTTGCTTGCGAGAATAAAAGCAAACCAACAACCACCAAACCAACTGGTTGGTCCTGATGGACTACCGATGGGAGACCCTATCAAACCACAGATGACTGTTGGTGATGAGGCTGCTCTACAAGGGATAGTCTCACGGTTCAGCGAGTTCATCGTGGCTAATGCTCCTGCTATTACCAAAGGATATTTTAGTGCGAAGAGTGAAGCATTACTACGAGCAGGGCTTGACCAAATGGTTGAGGCTGTTATTCGTGGGGATGACTACTACACTATCGTCAGGAACTTTGAGGATGAAGCCATTAGAACTCTGGTAAGTAAAACTATTGTAGATGATGTAAGAGTGCTTATCGGCAACACAGAAGGTGCTACTGTTCGTGAGGCTCTCAAACTATTAGACACAGGCGAGAGCATAGAAGATGTTATTCGTCAAGCCTTGACAACAGCACTACGACCAAGCGACTTTGGTCTCAAAGCAGAAGAGTTTCTCCAAGCATTAGAGAGAAACGGAATGGTAGTAAACCGGTCAACCTTTGGTAAAGAAAGTGTTAGAGCATTACAGCCAAACATTATTGCTCTCGGTGAGAGCGGCAAGGTTATGATAGGTAATAAACTTACAGCACAAACTTACGATGACTTGGTCAACTCATTCCGTAGCGGGAACTACGAGAATGCTATTGCCTCTCTTAACACACGGAGCCTAACTCTTGGAGACTATGCTGCGAACAGAGTGGGACAGTTTGTAAACGGTGTGTCTCGGTCTATGAGAAACGGTTTGCTCGCTGGTAAGTACATCTTTAATGGTCGCTACTTGGGTCTCAACAACATCAGTCAGCCATTCATTATGGCAACAACCACCCCCAACTTTGTTGGTCGTGCTTTGCAAAGAACCCTAACAAATGTTGCTACACTTGGGATAGACCCTATTGCTTTCTCTAATGCTCTCAAACGAGCAGGGACAGCATTACCCGCTGGTGGTTTAGCCACAGGTGCTACGGTAGGTGGACTGTTCTTCGGTGCCCCCGTTGTTGGTGGTGTTATTGGAGCAGCAGCAGGTTCAGCATTACTTGCGAAGGGAGACTTGACTGCCTTGCTTGCCCGTGGTTATGAAAACTTTTTGTTGAGAAACCCACAGACCAAGGTGAACTTGGGTGTGTTCTACGGAGCAAACAAAATGGATGAGGTTTATTTTACAGATGCTTTCGGTAAACGATGGACCGGACAGATGATAGATGATGCGATAAAAAGAAACGACATCTATCTAACACAGGTGTCCTACGAGTTTGGTGAGGATGCTATTGAGGACATCGTGAAAGCAGCGAGAGTTGGTAGACAAGGTAAAGGTGCGGCAAAAGATATTGCCTTGGAAGCACTATCCTATCTGTTGCCTAACAAGAAGTCTTTGGCAAACATCCTCGCAGAAGAAACTGACTTGGCTTTTCGCCAACAAGTTTTCGTTGCCGGTTTGGGAATGGGCTTACCGGAAGACCAAGCAGCAGCATTAGCACGAGCATCGTTGTTTGACTACGGAGGGATAAACAATAAGTTAGAACGAGACTATGCCCGTAGGTTCTTTTTATTCTATGCCTTTATGAGACAGTCAGGTTTAGAAACAGTAAAGGCTATGGGTTCTCCACGGAGAGCAGCCATTATTGGAACACAAGCACGGTTCGCACAGAACCAGAAGAAGACAGCAGAGTTAGACATCCTCTTACAAACAACACCATTTATTACACAGAGACGGAAGCAACTCGCATCATCTTATGCCTACATTACTAATGCTTACCAACAGCACTTCTATGCTGTCTATGGTCCGGCCTTTCCTATGGTAGAGAGTTTCCTACAAATAAACGATGTGTTTAGTAATGTAGCAAAACTTAACATCATAGACCCACTATTACAGACTGCTGTGGGAGCAAGCCCATTAACCCAACTGGCCTCACGAGAACTACAAAGTAAGCGAATGGGGACAAGTCCAACAGCACCGCAAGGTTATTTGAGTGATAGAGACCTTGTAGCATTTCAGCAGTTAGGTGTGCTTAACAAAGACTTCCTTGACTTCTTTGACTTGGAACCAGCAGAGCCACCAAGCCGTGCGAACATTACAGTTGCCGGTGATGTTGAGGGCATTCCACAACCACCTAACCTTGGCGGTAGAGGATACAGACTACGGTTCCGCACAAGTGAGGGAGCAAAACGATATCGCATAATGAAAGCCATCGGTGCTGTCACCGCTTTGGACCGAAGCATTATGGACTACACCAGCAGTCAAGTTGTTGGTGGAGAAGTAGACAACTTGGAGGACATCCAGTATAGACAACTGAATGATGGAAACTATGAACTCTACATCAGGGGACTTGCTACACCCATCAAGGTTCCTACCTATCTACAAATGGAGTTAGACATTCTAAACTCCCAGATAAGGGACTTACAAGGCAAGACAAAACAAATAAAACCACGGAGAAAAAAATGAGAAGTGATAAGATACTTATTACAATAGCCCCCGCTATTGTTAGGCTTGGTCTTAAAGCCGTAAGGTTCAGTCGTAATGGCTACACCAAAGACGAAATAGCACAGTTGGGTGAAGACTTATTAGTCCTCGCACTATCTGTTTTAGACATCATCAACAAACAAAAGGAGAAGACAGATGCCGAAAGTTAATGGAAAAAAATATGCTTACACCGCCAAGGGTAAAGCCGCAGCGAAGAAAGCGATGGCCGCTAAAAAGAAAAAAGCAGCAGCCAAGAAGAAGAAGACTTCTAAAAAAAAAAGTAAGAGGATGTAGTTGTGGCTAAAAAAAATAAACCTACTAACCAAAAACTTTACAACACAGTAAAGGCTGCGGCTAAACGAAAGTTTAAGGTTTACCCATCTGCCTATGCGAATGCTTGGCTTGTGCGAGAGTACAAAAAAAGAGGGGGTGGCTACAAGTCCGTCAGCGATAGTCCAAAGAGGAGGAAGAAAAGTGCCCCGAAAAAAAAGAAAAGCACCAGCCGGAAAAAGAGGTAATGCTGCCCGTAGTGGTGGCCTGTCTCGCTGGTTTGCGGAGAAGTGGGTGGATGTTAAAACTGGTAAGCCTTGTGGTAGAAGCAAGGGTGAGAAGCGAAAGTCTTATCCAGCCTGTCGTCCCAGTAAGCGAGTTTCTTCTAAAACACCGAAGACTACGAAGGAGATGTCTGCTGCCGAGAAGCGAAAGTTTAAGAAAGCAAAGACATCAAGTAAAAAAATATCTTACCAGCATAGGAGGAAAAAGAAAAAATGAGTTATGTAAAAAATAAACTTTACAGTAAGGAGAGCCTTGGGTTAAGCCAACAGTTTACCACAGCCTTTGCTACTGATAAGGTTGTAGCCTTTGACTTGTTTCCTTCCAACTACCAAGCACAGAGTGAGTGGACTGGGAACATTCAGTTGATAAGAGTAAATGGAACTTTAACTGGTGGGACCAGCGACAACATTACCTTGTGTGCTTACAAGAATGCGAACGGCACAAGGCTCGTTATTGAGCCTACAACGGCTTCTCTTGTGCCCGACCTATCAGGTGGTAAGTTCTCTGCTGTCTTCCTTGTAGATGCCGTGTGGGCGGCCGAGGATGACCGTTTACATTTCTTCATCAAGACACAGACACACACCTACACACTAAACGAAATAGAAATAACTTGGAGGAACTCATAATGCCGAAGGTTGGTTTTAATAATGTGTTCTCCCAAGCGGCTTTACATCAGGAAGACTTGTCCTCCCAAGTAGATGGAATAGTCAAAACTTTTACGACGAGTAGAAGTTTCTCTCCCCAACAGATATTTATTTATGTAAATGGTGTGTTGCAAAGGTTGGATGTGGAAGCATCCGTCCAAAGTAGTACGACATTTACCTTGGTCGTAGCACCGCAGGAGAACTCTGTTCTCTATGTTGTGTTCCAACCATCTTAACAAAACCATATAGGAGGAAAAAATATGGCTATTAAAGTAAGAAGCACCCAGATAGAGTTGGCTGATGCCTTCACATTCTCTGGTGCGGTGGAGGTACAAACTCCATCATCCGCAAACCAAGCGGCCAATAAGGCTTATGTTGATGCCCAACTACCAGACAGTTTTGCTGGTGGAGACGGTATTGATATTAATGACGGAGCGGGAACCGACACTATTAGTGTTGACCTCGCAACTGATGCTGGTTTAAAGTTCACATCTAATAAACTTGATGTGAAAGTTAAGAGTGAAAGTGGTGGTAGTATCACCAAAGATAGTGATGGTCTTTACATCGCTGATGCTGCTATTGCTTCGGCTAAACTCGCAGGCTCTATTGCCAATGCGAAGTTGGCGAACTCTACCATTTCAGGTAAGGCTTTGGGTTCTGCCCTTGATGCTTTGACTGATGGTAATGGTATCGCAGACTTCTCATACACAGGGGCATCCGCAGGTGTCGTGGCTCTTGACCTTGACGGTTCTACTCTCGCAGTAGGAGCATCAGGTGTTAAGGTAAGCGACGGTGGTATCGGCTCAACTCAACTCGCTGCTGACTGTGTCACAGCGGCTGCTGTTGCTGACGGTGCTATTAATGCGAATGCTATGTTGGCTGATGCCGTTATTACTGGACCAAAACTTGCGGTCCAGCCAAAGCGAGCCAAGTTCACAGGCGACAACTCAACGACAACTTTTGCTGTCACAGGGGCAAACATCTACACCGGTGGTGAAGATGGTATCCTTGTTTTCCGCAACGGTCTGCTTATTGAGGCAAAGGAAAGTTCACCTTCGGGTCAGGACGAGTACACATTTGCTAATGCCGGCTCTAACTTAAACATTACATTCGGGGCAGCACCATCTACTGGTGATGCTATTCTGTTTGTTGGTTTGCTTGTTTCATAAACTTCTCTCCGTTGGAGGACTGGTTCGGTGTGGGGTCCAGTAAAAAACCCCCTTCCATTTTTACATTACTATTTACACGGAGGGGAGGATGATGTATGAAGAAATATTACAACTCGTTTTGGGTCCGTTCGGTGCTCTGGCTACGATGGCCGTTGTTCTTTACGGCATTTACAATATGGTGGTTAAACACCTACTACCTCTTGTTAGAGGTGGGCTTGATAGACACTTGTCCCAAATAGACACGATGCTGGAACAGCACAAAGCAGACAGGGAACTTTACCGAGAGAGCATTCTATTTATTACACAGAGGCTTGATAAAGTAGAAGACGATGTCGCTTACATCAAAGGAAAGTTAGATGGCAAAGAAGAAAAAGAGTAGTGGACCTCTTAACAAACCACGAAGAATAAAGAAGGGCGAACCTTCCTACGGCAAGAAGAAGTTTGTCGTTAAGGTTAAGTCCAAGAAGGGTAATGTTAAGACTGTAAAGTTTGGAGACCCTAACAGCGAAATAAAAAGAGACGACCCCAAAAGACGAAAAGCATTTCGGGACCGCCACGGCTGCGACAAAGCAGGAGCCAAGGATAAAACCAAGGCTAAATATTGGTCGTGTAAGTTTTGGCAAAAGGGAAAGAAAAATAAAGTCTCTCGTCTAACCAAGAGGAAGAAGCGGTAGTAGGAGTGCCTCTTGGCTCAACACTACCCTTCACCGGTTGGGGTAAACTAAACAAGGTCAGGAAACCCATCACACTTGTGGTAGACGGGGACTGTGGTTGTCTCCTGTTGTATCGTCTTCGCTCTTTCTTTAACTTCTTCATTACATTTTGTCCTTACATAGTGGAAATATTGTTTGATGTCTACATCAAAAATGTAGCCGTAGTCTTCGTCATCACAACGAAACTTAACACCGGTGGCTGTGCCGTAAGAGTTAGTGAAGGCAGAATGCTGACGGTTCTTAACTCTGTGTGTAAACTCCTTACCATCGTAGAAGTAAAGTCGCTTGCCTATCAGGTCTACATAGACTATGTAAGCAGGCTTATCAACAAGGTAGTGTGCATAGCCGTTGGAACCGAGAGACACTATCTCCGCAAAGAAACTATCCCATTCAGGTTTCTTCTTCGCTGCTTTGACCTCAACCTTTTGAGACTTTAACACAGCATCCTCTTCACAAATAACTATGTCCATCCGTAGGTCTCCTACATCTGTCTCTGGGTCAGTCCAATAAACATCAAGGCAGTCGTGGACCCCTAACTTGTTCTGGACTACTGTTAGTGATGTTTCTAAAAACATCTTCGTTATGTATTCGGCTTCCACACCTACTACAAAAAAGTTCTCAAATAAAGACACATCTATTCCTCCAACTCTTTCTCTACGAAGGCAGAGAGTTTTGTTTTGAGGTTGTTTACCAAGTTGTAAAAGGTCTGTTTAGAATAACTCTTACCTGTGGGTAGAACTATTGTTCGTCTGTCGTTTGACTTCTGTCCTGACTGACTGTAAGTCCAATAACTATTCTTGGTTTTATTATCCATCATCAGGTAGTCTATGATGAACTTGTCTTCTTCTGTTGCTGTTGTTTCGCAATACTTTAACACCGCATCCATTCTTTCTGTAAACATATCTTTATCATCTCCATTATCTATTATTTGTTCTAACCGTTCCTTGGGAACGATGTCTATGTTTCTTACCCATTTCTCTCTGTTGTGCCATCTTAACCAGAACTCAAACTCTTTAAACATTAACCTCTGGAAGGACACTTTGTCTTGCTGTGAGTGCTTCATTATTCTATCAAACCACTCAAAGAAGAACTGATGACTTACATCCTGAAAGTCCCCTTGGAACTTATCTTGTGTGAGACTGAATAGTAAACCAGATAAACCTGACCTACCAAACTTACTCCAACTGTTGTAAGCATAAAAACTTATTCCTTTATCTTTTAAGATAAACATCATTTGTTCATCTGTAAGTTTCCATTCTATCTTATCTATTATTTTATTATCATTATCTATCAGCATTTTATTATCTCCTATTTGTTATTTTCATTACTGAATGTTTTTATCTATTATTATTCTATTCATACATTTAAAACATTTATTCTAAATAGTCATAATAAAAGTTTATTTTATTTTAAAGTTTATTATGTACTGAATGTTATTGTTATTATGTATATTATATATTATATATATATTAATATTATATATATACTATCTTATTATTTCTTCATTGTCAAGTACACTATGTAAAGTTTATTCAGTATTTTAATAAAAACATTATGACTAAACCTTATTTTTGTTTTTAATGTATGAAGCAAGAAGTTATTATCTATTCTATTTATTTTCTGTTTCATTATCTATTCCTATTATTTATTATTATTATTCATTTTGTAGACTGGAAGTTCTTATTGAGAGGTTCGTAGACATTACCTCTCACTCCTTAAATGTTATTTTCACCTTCCAGTCTACTCTTTTTAGAACCTATGTAAGCCATAGGTTTCCTCCAACGGAGAAGAGAAGTTTATTATTTGGCAACTTCTCTTCTCCTCCTTGGAGACTTTTAAGGAGTTCCTACCACAGCGGTGTAAAGTTCTACAAGGTCTCTCTTACCAACACAGGGTTGTTTGGTAGAAGTAGCAAGTGCCCTATCCTTGATGGGTAGTTTAGTGAAAACATTAACCACAGAAGAAACATTACTACGGTCAGCGACCTTAACGAACCTCCAAGTGGTTTGACTTTCATTACCAGTCAAGTTAGTCTTTACTTCTCCAACACCAGAACCGTGAGTTCTTACACCAAAGTCGGCAAGCCCATTATTTTTTGAGACGAACTCAAAGTCAGGATGGGTTAAAATAACTTCCTCCTTTACACGGGGGAATGGTTCTTTCTTCCAGACTTGGAGAACACAAGCAACTTTTTGTCTTGTAGCATCAGGACCAGAGAAGGTTAAGGCACCCATCACTTGCTCCTCTACCTTATGAAGGTAAGGGTTGATGTCGCTGGTAAGAGTAGGCTTAACAAAAGACAGAGGCAAGAGAAAGACTATGTAGTCGCACTCATCAGCCAACTTGTTTATGAACTGCTTTGCCAACTTACCTCTTCTACCGAATGGTGGGTTCCCAATAGCAACTCTCCCTTTCTTGTAGCCAAGGTTAAGTTTCAGGTAGTCCTGCTTCTTAACATTACGATGACGAGGGTCCAAGTCATAAGCCTTAACTGGGGTGTGAGGTTGTCTACTTTGTAGAGTGTCTAACCAAACTCCTTCACCAGCACAGGGTTCCAAGAACTCCGTAGCAGAACGGAACCAAGGTTTGTTTTTTAGTTTATCCACGATGTACTCTGCTGTAATGTTTCGTGTGTAGAACCTTTCCAAGTTCACTTCTTTTCTTTGTGTAGTCATTATTTTATCTCCTTTGCAACTTTGTTGCGGTTATTTATGACATAGTTTATTCTCTTACTTGCGGTGTCGCAGTAAGTTTGGTCAAGGTCAAAACCAATAAAGTCATTATCAGTTAGGACACAAGCCATTCCGGTTGAGCCGCTTCCCATAAATGGGTCAAGCACAGTCTCACCTTGCGGTGTGATAAGACGGACAAGCCACCTCATCAGGCTCACAGGCTTCACAGTTGGATGAGTGTTTTTATCTTCACCCATCCCCCAGTTCCGCTCACTTGTGCTTATCTTTGAGTGGTAGTAGAAACGAGAGGCACCACCAAGTTCATCATAGAACCCGTTGTCTTCTCCCTTGGTGTTCCCACCAGCCTTCACCCAAGAGGCTCCTGAACCACCCGTAGTATCTTTCTTACGAGTAGCCTTAAAGGCAGAGCCTACCTTCGGTGCTTGCTTGTCTAACATTTCTGCCGAGACACTATCAAGAATAATGTTCGCAGGATGTCTACCCTCTACCTTGACTGGGTTAGTTGAGTTCGTAAACTTTGTAGTAGAACTCGTTGACTTGGTGTCGGTAGTTTTGTAGTCATTCTCCTGACGGTAGAGTGGGTTAGTAGCAGGGTTCGGTAGGTCTTTATCAAATGGAATGCGAGAAGCATCTATGTTGATGCCGCCTACCCCGTGAGCCAAACAGTTCTTGGCAATAGTCTTGCCCTTCTCTAATGGTTTACGGATAAGGATGATGGGCTCATAGGCAGGCTTTAATGCTGTGCCCCAACCTTCCCAAGCACTTGACCCTACTGTAATGTCTGGCCTTGTGTCTGTCCCTGTGTAAGCATCTGGCTTACCAAAGGAATGAATGTTGGTGTGCTGTCCCTTGCCTACCACCTCACGGTTATTGCCTTGGAGTTTATCCACAGCCTTACCGATGTTATGGTTCTTGGGAAAGCCCTGACCGTACATCCACATCATCACATCTCTTATCTCAAACCCAGCATCTTCCAAAGCAACCATTACTCTATGGTGCTGACGGCTATGACCGAACACAACTCCGTGTGCCCCGTGCTTCATCTTGGCGAGAACAAGAGACCAAAAGTTTTTATCACCAGCAGGACTGCTTTCTCTATCCCACTCACGACCAAGGAAGTTGATGAGATAGGGAGGGTCAGTGACAAGAGACCCTATGCTATTGTCGGGTAATGTTTTCAGGTGTTCCCAACTATCACCTTGTTTGATAGTAAACTTCATTATTGTCTCCATTTATTTACTTGTTAAGATGGGGTTTGTTTTGATGGAGAACCCCACTCCATAAGTAGTACACTACTTCTTTATGTACCGACGGAACTTAACATTCGTTCCACACTTACGGCAACTGTGTCTGGGTGAAACCTTACACTCGCCGTGCTTGATGTGAGGTGGACCTCGTCTTGCTCGTTGAGGACTATGGCAACCACAGGGGTAGACCCACTCACCAACGAACAAGGCCCGCTTGTTCCGCTTGACTGTGTGATGATGGTAAGTGAATGTCTTACCACCTTGGATAGAACCGTTAGGGAAACACCGTAGCATCTCCTTCTGGAACAGCGGTCCGTGTCCCCTACACTTATCGTGTGTCTGGTAGAGATAGAGGTGACAGAGTTCGTGAACCACCACCTCAATAAACTCCGGACTATCATAGGTGAAGTTGTTGAGACCACAGATAGTAGTAGAGAAAGCCAACTCTTTCTTTTTGTAGGAAGCAGAACCAAAGGTAGTCTTCATCCTTGTAGACCAGCGGACATTCTTTACGATAGTCTTGCCGCCAAAGTATTTGTCGTTCATTTTATTTACGAACCGAACGAGTTCGTTATTTTTGTAGAGCATTTTATTTTTATCCTTAAATGTTAAATGAATGCCCCTGTTAGGGTAGAGGCGACACCCATAGTGTTAGTCCCAGAGGGAGTAGGAACCACCGAGAGCGGTGATGAGTTGTTCCACATAGTCATCTTGGTTGTCTACCCCGTGATGATGACGATGACCTCCTCGTGCGAAGCCGTAGACAGTCTCCGCATTACTATGGGTGTTGTCCCACAGATAGTCTCCATCAAACACAGACCGGTCAACATTAGCATAGTCAGCCAGCATAGCATCACTCATAGAGATGAATGGTTGGATGCTTGGGTTGTAGGAGTAGCGGTCAGTCAACTCAAACTCATCAACGATAGTCTTCACCATAGGTCGTTGCTCTACCCACCAAGAGAACAGGTCGCTCTCGGCATTACCACCACGGTGTCCCTGTGCCTCGTGTATCTCTTTGAGTTTAGCACGGAGCAAGTCCTTGTCCTCTATGACGAGAGCACCAAGATGATGGAACACAAACTCCTGACCGATGGCCGAGTGATGGTAAGAACTATTCTCTTGCCAAGGTCGGGTCAAATGCTTGGCCCACACCTGCTTACAGTCATCAAACATCTGGTCGTAGTCATCGCTGTGTAGCATCGTGTTGCGGAGACGAAACTCACTACAAAACTTTTTCTGGAACTTACCACACCAGTCATTCACAAACTCACCTCGCTTCTCTACCTCTTGGATGTAAGCCTGTTGTTGTTCTAATGTAGAGCCATTACCGTGAGGACTATCAGCATCCCAGTCAGCCATCTCATTTGGTAGGTTCATAGAGAACTTGATGTAGCCACCGAGACCAGCATCATCCAAGGTCTTCCGTAAAGTAGGAGCAGCGGCACTTGCGATGAGACCCAAGTTCATTAAGTACTGGGTCCAACTGTTGACACATAGATGTCTGTTGTGGGCTGTCTTGACTGCCTCTTGCAAGTCCATCCTCGCATCGCCGAGAGCATAGAAACTTCTCCGTTCCATAGCACCTCGCATAGTTCTCTCATCATCATCGTGATGAACGAATGCTTGCTTCTCACCTTGGTCAACACAACTCATCAGGATGGTAATGTTGTATCTTGGGTTAGGCTTCTCCTTGGACTTGGTCTTCACCACTTCCAAGTCAGCACGATAGGATGTTCTATCCCGCTTGTAGTTCGCACAGTCATAGGAGACTGATGAGTTCCAACTGTAAGAACTTGTCTTGATGTTGTTGGACCGTAAGCATTTCAGTAGGGCATCGTAGGACAAGTCCTTCTTCACCACCACGGTCATCCATAGTGTCTTTCCATCATCGTTCTGTTGGATAAGGTCGCCTACACCGTAGGCATTATTGTTATTATTATTAGACATTTTATTTTCCTCGCCGACTAAAATGGGAGCGGCATTTCCCTGTCTTTATTTGTCTCGTTTGTTTCATCTTGCCGAGACCACAAGAAAAAATAGTTTACTCTTCCAGTAGTAGAAGACAAGCAACACAACCATCAGGCACTTCACACTCTAACTCATAAGCAGAGCCAGTCCATTCTTCACAACCATTCATAGTCCATTCACCTGCTTCTTCCCAAGCCTGTGTTTCCAGTAGTAGGTTAGTGTTAGTAATGAAGTCGTGGATGAAGTTCACCATAGACTTTGGACCATTCAGGAACAGAGCGACACTACCACCTGTGCCTCCATAGTCAAGGCCGTCCTCGGCCCAACCAGTAGTCAGTTGAGGTAGACCTTCGCATAGTGTTTGCACCAAAGCGATGCGGGGTGTTTGTAGTTTGTTTGTAGACATAATGTTTTCTCCTTTATTATTTTATCTTACATTAATAGTATAACATTTTTTGTAGGGTTTGTCAAGTTATTTTATGACTTTTTTTTTGTTTAATGTTTTTTCCTTACATAGTAAATAGTCTCTTGTAAGTAAAAAGTCCATCTTTTCTCAAAGTTTTTTTAACTTTTTTTCTTACCTTACACTTATATAATAACATTTTTTAGAGGGTTTGTCAAGTTTTTTTATGACTTTTTTTTATTTATTTTTTGTTATTTTTTACTTGACAAACTATTTATTATGTGTTATACTATTAGTGTAAGATGGAGTTTTAAATGATGACCGCTGAACTAACACCACATCAAAAGTGGAATAAGAAAACGAACGAAAAGTGTGCTGCTTTTATGGCTGGCTTGTGGAACGACAAGTCTAAACGGAAGGCACTTTGGCCTACCAAAAAGGAACAGAAACGAGTGCGAACCTACATAAAAAAGTGGATGCCTTGTGCTGTTTTGGAACGGTAAGTCTATTTAGAATAAATGCGGGTTAGACCCGTTTAACCATTTATTACAGGAGAATAGTTATGGCTCGTCCTATTTCACTCAAAGGCCAAATAAGGAAAGTTCAGCGGGCTTACCGCAATAAAGACTTCCCCGACCTCATCTGGAACCTCGTCGGTCTACTCATCAAAGACATAGAGGAAGACCCGTCAAAG
>CAACVD010000260.1_pt1 | contig 25241 bp, 43 predicted proteins | sample 2381771 | NCBI WGS metagenome assembly CAACVD01 (sample SAMEA5211965, study PRJEB30684) | marine metagenome | biome: Marine; feature: Epipelagic; material: Water | collected 2015-10-15 | depth 15 m
TTTGCACGCCCAATAAAAACTCCGCTTCTGCTCTAAGATTCACCCTTAGTCTAACTGAGTAGCCAATATTTGATGTTTCATTCTTTTCAATATGAAAATCAAACTTAGAACCACAGAGGAAAATACCTGTTAGCATATTTTTATTATACATAATCATATGCCTCCGTCATCCCTAAATATTCTGTCTTAATTCTAAGAAATTGCATCCCTTCTAAAACAGTTGTTTTAATTAACTCTTCATGGTCACTATACTTACCCGGAAAGATTATAGAAAAGGATGTTCCTTGATACGTCCCTAATGCCTTTGCAGTTTGTTCATCAACAGTATCGTGAACAATAGCAAATTGTTCAGACTCATTCATAATCATAAGACGAAGGTGTAGTCCCTTTGAAACAAACTGTAACAGTTCTTCTTCAACATTCAAAAAAGACATAAAACTAAACGAGGTTAGATTATCATATTTTGATAACCATTCTTGAATGAGTTCATCTTGAAACATCAGCCCATACCATCCTCAATGTATTCTTTATGGTCATTTAAAACTTCATGGTGGAGGTCGGAAAAACTCAGATAACAAATATGCTCAGGTCCAATTCTTGAATGCCCATGTCTTTCTGCGGTTTGTTCTGCATTTGAAATTAGAATCTCACAAATGCTACTAAGTTGCTCCTGAAGAAACATAATCGCCTTTTTTGAAACCTGCATTTCAGTTTCACTTTTAACAATCTCTCTTACATTCACCTTTGATTGAAACTTACGAGTTGGAATCTTAGTCACTTCTTCTTTTGGTTCAATTAATGTCCCGCTTTCATCGAAATACGGAACCCTCGACAGAACCATCTTACGGGGTCGCCCTTTATACGTTTCGACGTTATGAAGATACGCAAAACCATCATCAACTCTTATCACTTGAAAAGTTTTGCCATCAATAATTGTAAATTGTCCTTCTTTAATCATTTAAAACACCTTGTTGTAGAACCTTTTTTACAAAGTCATAATCTTTTTCTGATTCCATTAGGATAATAGCAGTTTCAATAACTTGCCTAAGTCTCTCTTCTTCTTTTGAAGGTAGGTTTCTTAATTTGAGAAGTTTGAGAACCTTTTTCTTAGTATCTGGTCTTTTCTTATCGGACCTTACTTTACCCAATCTATCATGTAGATTAGATAATAACCGATATTGTCCACGGAGCCTATCATAAGTTACTTTAATTGCCCTACCAACTTCTTTTGAGTTCATAGAATCAATTTCTGTGGTAGAATTATCATAGTTCGTAAAATAATTGTATGTTCTTTGCATTTACATCAACCTCACTACATCATCAAATGTATTAATATCTTGGACAAATTTATCGTCCCTAATTCTATTACACCTCGGGAATCTAAGACCAATATTACCATTAGCGTCCCTGCTTACTAAGTCAGCAGAAACTTCTAAAACAACCCTAGGTAAAAAATTATATTTGCTTTTCTTAACAGATTCAATATTCTTTCTAAGACTATTCGTTAGATTAAATAGTTCAGCATCACTAAATCCTGTTCCAACTTGTCCGATTCCAACGAATTCATTACCTGAACGAACTCCAATTTCAAATGAACCAAAAACTCCCGCCCTCTTTCCTTCACCGTAAGTTGCTGAAAGAATTACTACATCTAATTCGATTCGCGGTGGCTTGTGTTTAGCCCAAGAAACAGAACGCTTTCCGGGTTGATATTCGGCATCTGCATCTTTTACGATGATGCCTTCAAAACCTGCGTTAATTGCTTCGTGGTAGAAAGCGATAGCATCACCACCAATTTGCCGGTGGGCTTGGTTGGGTAACTCCTTCATAACTTCAAGCCTATGAGAGTAGGGGAGGCCCAAAACAACCTCGTCGTTCATCTTCAAGCAATCGAAGATTACCCACGTCACAGGGCATCTCTGGCGTGCTTCTTCGTGGTCTTTTGAATGAACACGGGTTCCCAATCGCTGATGAGGGGCCGGAGTTCCGTCTGTATTGACGGGATAGATTTCTCCATCAAAGATAGAATTATCACAATCATAACCACGAACAATTTCAGCAACGTCTTGATATTGCTGAGTTACAATAGAACCCTTCCTGTTGAAGATAATCACATTCTCTCCTTTCTTATGAATCTGATAACGATTCCCGTCATATTTGTAATCAACAATTCTATTCTTGGGCCACTTATTTAGTGGAACTGCTTTGGCTAACATTGGGGAAACAAATGTCCCATGACTAAGAATCATAGATGGTTCCATGTCTCCCATATAATATTCACAGACGTTAGCAATACTGTTAAACGTAACATGCTTTTTTACTTCTGCTTGTTTCTTACCAAAGTGTTTTGCTAGAATCTTAACAACATTTCCTGCACTAATTCCATTACGAGGAGTTCTGAGCCAATAACGAATAAACCACTTTCGTTCAAGGGCAGAAAGAGAAGTAATCAATTCTCGAAAGACCCTGTATGAATCTGAGCCGATACCTGAACAATCAGTTCCCAAAACTCTAAGGATAGAAGAAACCGAGGTTTCTGTGCTTGAGTCTGCTGAAGAATCTAAGAAATAGACTACATCGCCCATATCTTCATAGACAGACATATCACCATCAATCTCGTCATCATGAATATTAAAAGCATTTGCTACCCACTTTTTTGCTCTAGAAACACCAATATTGTTCGAAGGATATTCTAAAGATAGAATAGCAACAACACTACTCTTATCTTCAAAATTCTCCAGAGCCTTCGAAATCATTGAGATTTGTCTGCTTGGTAGGGCTTGGTCCGTTGCTTCCAACAGATTGCACATCATCTTCCACGTCATCAAAATTCACCTCTTTATTTACTGTAAAAATTAAGTTCTTAATATCATCCGAAATTGTTGTGTATTCTTTCGGTTCTTCTTCTTCGGAAACAAAAAACCAATGTAGGAATTTTGCCACCTTAACCCATTCATTCTTCTTCATCTTGCGATACGTCATCTTCAAGCCTCCCTAACAAACGAATAAAGTTAGCAATGATTTGTGAAGTAATTTCTACTTCTTCCATTTTTTGTTGCTCAAGGAAACGATGAGTCATCTGAATCAAAGTCGCTTGAGTAATCGCAGGGGCTAATCTAGCCAAACTGCTATCTGTTTGGACTTCCCAATAAGCAACAAAAGAGGCCTTAGCCAAGTAATTTGCATACCGCATTTCAGTTACTTGGGATTGGAAATGTTCAGAAAGAGATTGACTAGGACTCAATATCTTAGCCATTCTCTTTGACCATTCTGCAAACTTTTTATCATTCGTCGTCACTAGATACATCTTGTTGGTGTTCATTTGTTTCACGCTCCATTAGCATATTCATAAAGGCAGTTTGAATCTTAAGGAAAGTTGCATCAATGTGTTGCATTTGGACACGACAACCACGACCTTCGCCGGGAGCAACTACCATATCCTTTTCAATCATTAACGCAAATAAGTCAACTAAATTAGAAGAATGAGTAACAAATCTTCCGATTGCCCCATGTCCATATTGTCTATCTTGATTTGCTTTTCTTACTGCTTTTTTTGCTTGCACAACGCTAATGCGTTTTTTAATCTCAGTCATTTAATTCCCTCCTTAAAAGGTTGAGAAGATAAGTAGCCTCTTCTCGATTTAGGCGAATGCCCTTACGGGAGATTTTATCTCCCTTAAACCAACGAATATCAATTACGTCGATTTTATAATAGTTACCCTTACGAACCTTAACTACATCGGTTTCGTTTCGGGGTATAGTTCCAATCAATTCAAAACCATCGTCAGTCAAATAGATTCCTCCTTGAATTTTTCTAAGTCTTTCCACGTCCTAAAATAACGTGGGGCTTCTAATTGGTCTAGTCGGTTTGCAATCCAACAGGCCCCTCCGATAGAAGATACCTGCACGATTTCATATTGGCCGCTACTGATTTCAACCACTTCAATTGTTGAAATTTCAGGAACAAGTCCATACATTCTAGTTAGTTCAAATGCTACATCGTTGAGATTACCATTGATGTATTTAATGATATGCGCCCTTTGAATTGGAATCTTAGGGGCGACCTGAAACTTAATCTTTCCGGTCATATTGCACACCTTACATTTATTTCCTTCACAAATCGGGCAGTTAATTTCTGCATCATGTGGCGCAGGTAATGTAATTGTAACTGCACGCTTCATCAATGCTTCCTCCCCGGACTATCATCACTATGAGTGAAATAAAACTTACCATTAGAGGCCATGTAAATATTCTTTTTATATAACCTATGGAAAGTGTATTGGTTTTCTAGATTTTCAGGAATTTGGCTTTCTAGCCAAGCAATATACTCTAACAATTCTTTATGCATAACTTGAGGCATAATCATTCCTCCAAGGTAATTGCTACAGATGTAGTTAGGAATAGTTGAGCAATAGACATAGCGGCCAAGAAAGACTCACGGGCAACACGGGTCGGGTCATAAACATCATCTAATTGCCCAAACTTACCGGTTAAAGCATTGAAACCTCCCTTTCTCCAAGCATCAAAGGAGTCCTCTGATACGTTAGAGTTGGACAACAATGCTGTAATTGGTTCCAATAGTGCGCGAATAACCATAATCTCAACAGGAGTATCGTTGGTGGTTTCAACAATCAAGTTTGCAATATCGCAGTAAGTTAATCCTCCGCCTCGAACAATACCTTCAGCAAGGGCGGCTCTCGTTGCATTGAGGGCATCATCTAATCTCTCTTTAGATTCTCGCATTTCCATTGTTGATGATGCTCCAATTTTAATTGTCGCTACACCACCTTTCAAACGAGCAATACGATGCTTAATTCGGTTTTTATCGTAGCCTTTCATGTCTTCGACCATCGAACGAAGAGTTTCAATTCTAGATTGAACATCCCCTTCACCCCCAATAATAGTCGTGTATTCCTTTGAAATAATCACACGGTCACAAGAACCAAAATCTCCAATGGAAACTAGGGTTGGGTCATCTTTGCTTTCATCATTGAAAACCTTTCCTCCAACTAAAGCGTTCAGGTCACCTAATTCATCTAATTGTGCATCGCCAAAGTTAGGTGCAAGAATCGCAGCAACTTGAACAGTCTGTTGAAGAATATTAGCAACCAAATTATTCATGGCCGGTCCTTCGATACCTTTACACATAATCAGGAGAGGTCGCTTATGAACTGAAGCAATCTCAAGCATGGGCAGAATATCTTGAAACTTACGGAAAGAAAGATTGGACATAAAAATAAGAGGATTCTCAAACTCACAAGTTCCGTTTTCTTTGTTAGCCATTAAATGACTTAGGTAGCCTTCATCAAGACGAACGCCTTCACGAATAATCAATTCGTTTTGATACGTCTTTCCTTCTTCAACAGTAACTACACCGTCCTTTCCAACTGCCTTAACTGCATCAGTAATCATACCGGCAATCTCTGAATCGTTGTTTGATGAAATAAACGCAACATCAAAAACACCTTCTTCATCAATAGGTTGTGATGCTTCTTCAATCTTATTAACAACAAATTGTTGAATATTCGACAATTCTTCTTGGAAGTCTCGCATATTTGTAATATAAGAATAATGACTAAAGATACTATTACATAACGAACGAGCAAGAATACACGCTGTCGTAGTTCCGTCGCCAGATTTGTCCTGTGCTTGAGAAGCAAGGTTCTGAACCATCTGAATACCCATTTGAACATAAGGGTCATCGTGCTTGACGTATTTTGTGATTGTTACACCATCGTTGATGATGACGGGCGGATTACCCTGAAGAATCGCCGTTTTTGCTTGAGGGCCAAGTGTAGGCGAAACTGCATCTGCAACCATGTTAATACCTTGCAATAATTTTTCTTTGACTTCGTTTTCTTTAGTAATCATTGTTCTTCCTCCTTGCATTCATGGTCAAATCTATACCAAGTATGGCAAGAGTCACATTGAATTGGGATTGCTCCGCACATTTAGTCCACCACACAGAAAATATGTTCAAAAGGAACAAAAAGAATATCACCGTCATTCTCGAAAGTATGGCGACCATTAAACATCACATTCTTTCCTACGATAGATTGGTCACATGCACAAGAAATGCACTTACCTACATTACCATGAGAAGTAATGATACCTCCCTTAGATTGTGTCGTTTCTAATCTCACTAGAGCATAGTTACCTACTGCTTTCATCATTCTTCATCATCTCCGGGAATCTTAATCCAACGACGCTTTCCTTCAGAAACGAAGGCATAAACGTGAGTCTTGTAAAACTCATCCAAATGCTTATCTCGCTTTCCGGCCTTTGCTTGGCGAGCATTACCGGGAATGTGCATTTCATTTCGCTTTTCTTGCACATCTTTTGGATGGCGAGCCATATGTTTTTCAACGCGCTTTGAACATTCCATCGGTTCAACAGGAACGAGTTTCTGATAAGAAGTGGTATATTTCTTTCCATTCTTACCTTCGCTTGTTTCACTAAAGACGACAGTATGCATATTTACAGTTCCATTCTTATATGGGCGTGTAGTCCTAGAATAGTCCAAAACAAACGATTGTCCCTTTTCTTGTCTCTTTCTTTCAAATTTCTTCATTCTTCTTCCTCCGTTTTTCCAATTTTTGTTAGCAGTAGGTTTTCATCATCTGTAAGTTTGATGTGGGTATATTGGTGGCCTGCTTCACCATCCCAAATACCCCATTCCAAGTTTCCAAGGACTTCAGCACGTTGCATATAAATGCGCCATGTATCAATTGTGTTCCAATCTGTTCCGCTGAAATATGCTGAACCAAATGGATGGGTATGAATCCAACACTTAATCGGTAACTTCATACCGATTGGCGGTGCGGGAAAATCAACATATCCGGGAGAACCCACAGACCAATGGAGATTATCTCCGCCATCAATCACAACCTGAATCTCAAGACCCGGAAACAACATAGTTGAACAATCCCAGATTGCTTCGTTTAACTCAGGATGAGTGTGGTTAGATTCTTCTTGATAATTGTCTTTACAGACTTCCCAAGCGCCCCTAATCACGTTATCAGCGGCTTGGTATTCTTCATACCCAAAATCATTTTCTGAATTGATTTCGTCAAAAAATTTATCTTTAATCTTACCCATTTCATTCATCTCCATTTGTTAGAATTGCCCCATACTTGGTAGCCATCTTATCCAATCGCTTCTGAATCTTCGCGGCCTTACGATTCACGCGGCGCATACGACGACGCTCAAACCACCCCATACGAGGCTCTGAAGGCTCTTCGGAGGTCTTGGTGGAACCTGATAGCCTGAGAGAAGATACGATTTTAGCGGCCTCCATAACCAAAGTGATTCTTTCAGGTTCTTCCGAATCCCAAATCTCTTCATATCGTCGTGCAAGAGCATGATAAGCACGTTGATATTTCTCACGCATTTCATCAATACTCAGATTTGGTAAATCAACTAAGATTCCCAAATCATCTTGGGGAGAATATGCGCATCGGGTCTTAGACCATTTCTTAGTTTCCAATGTAGGAGTTTCCTGAATAGGTTCAGGCTCTACTTGAGGAACAACTTCTGCTTCAGAAACATTAGTTTGCTTCAACTTTGCATATTTAGCAGAAACAGCCTTTTCTGTTCTGTTCAGATATTGAGCAATCTTAGGGAATGTGTTTCCACTTTCCCTAAGTTCAATAAGCAAAGCAATTTCTTTTTCAGTCCATTTATCATTACTTCGAACCTTTTCATTCTTATTACGAAATCGCATAATGTTCTGTGGCGTAGTCTTTCTACCATAAACTATTTCGAGTTTATCGCAAATTTCTTGCCACTTCATTCCTTTTCCTCTGCACTTTCGCACAAATTCTTTTTGTTCTTCTGTCCATGTATTATATTTCATATAATTCACCTCAAATATTAAACGTCATAAACGCTTTTGTCTCTTCATTGTTAAAATACTTCTGAATCCATTGAGCGCCTGCACCTGCAATCATAGCGTTCATTAGATTCACATTCTTTCCTAAACCGTCCCAATCTCCTGCTTGGCATGAAAATGAACCTTCTGGGCCTGCTAGAAGAGTATCGTAAAGTGCGGGGTCCGCGTTGTGCGACACAAGTGCTGCATTTCTACCTTGAGCGCGAAGGTCGAGCCACTTAAGGCTTGTGTTGTAAAGAGTGCGCCTAACTCCTAGGTTATCCACACAAGAAACAACAAGGTCATAACCTTGCATTTGCTTCGCAGTTAAAATCGGATAAGGGCTAGCCTTTGAGACATTATTGTGGATATCTTGCATTGACTGTGCCTTGTTCTGCCCAACATTCAAAGGTTGATAATTCTGATACAGGAGATTCTTTGTCTCCACAATATCAGGGTCGGCCACCGTAATGTCGTATTCACCAATTCTATCTAGAAGTGGAATCAAGAAACTCCCAATACCACCTGCTCCAATAATCATTATCTTTTTCATTTATATCACATCAATTTTTCTAGGTCAATTCCTTTGAGTTGCTCAACTCCTTTTAGACCAATTAAGGAAAGCAACCTCCTACCGGAGATTCTAATTCCATTTGCCGAACAACCCAATTCCTTAGAAATAGAGGTTGCAGAGTATGGGTAGTTATGAATGTAAGATGTAAAATACACCATCGTAGCATAATGTAGTTTTGTTTTATTTTCAAAGAGTTCTTTCATTAGTCTTTCAAAGAACTCAAAAGTCTGTAAACAATCAGACATAAATGCGGGGTCATTAGAGACACCCACAACAGCGCGTTGCATTAAGAAATGTGAATCATCGTTTCGTAAAACATTGTTACCGTAATACTTAGTGATTCTTCTAGTTAATCTCCTAACTAACTTGGGTTGAACCTGAAACTCTCCACAGACTTCATCTAAAGACGAAGGAGTTCTATTCTCCTTAAGAACATAGTAAACAATAGCAGTTGCTCTAGTTTCAAGACTAGAACCAGAAAGCATTCCTTTTCTTAACAACTCACGGTAAACTTGCTCTAACCTTTCATTAAGGTTAAATGGAAGCCTTAACGCTGAGACAACCATACGCATTACTCTGTAGCCGTTCTCTAGCGTCCTCTCTGAAGTATCTCTCGCGGAGTGGGCATTCTGCATAAAGGTAGTTTTAGAACCCAAACCTAAATCTTTAGAATAGAAGGACCCGTCTTCCCCTGTTGATAGGCGAACCGTTTCTTCAAATGCTTCGATTTGAATAACAAGTCCGCAATCATCACAGATTCGTTCACCCATTCTCTCATCGAAAGTGTTTTGTCTTGAACCACATTCATCACATTTCATCCCAATCAATCCTAAACTTATTTACATCTGCGGTAATATACCGTCCAATTGTATTTACAACTTTGATAGTCAAAATATCATTAAGTAGTGCTAATGCACGGGCGGCGAATTGGTCGCCTGCGGATGAACCCCTCGCCATATTATCAATACAGATAGGTCCTCTCCAATTTGGTTCAGAGTATTTTACTTCTCCGTCATCCCTCACAACATTAGTTGGCTGATAAACATAGGTGCTTACCTGCTGAACATCTGATTTATACTTACTGTCTGTGAGTTTCCAATCGTAGCCCTTACCTCTCACAAGCATTACCGTATGTTCTTCTTCATCAATGATTTTGATTCTTTCAGGATATTGTTTTTGAATATCCTTCATCAGTTCTTCTGCACGCCTTTCAACAATATCGCTTTGTCTGTTTTGTTTTAAGAATTCGCGCATAACCTTATGGCTTGATTCTGAAGGCCCTTGGCCCATTATACGATTATATAAATCAAGGGGAGAAAGGAACTTCCAAGAACCCCTTTGTTTATTGTGGATATAAAAATTGCACATCGTATTCAAATCCTTGAAAGATATTTCACCCCAAACTCCATCTGAAATTTCAATAGCACAAACGTTATCTTCAATTTGCATTACATTAAGTCTGACTTGAATCTTCTGAAAGTTTTCGTAAAAGAAATAAGGCAAGCGGTTCTCCAAAACATACCGAACATTCTCCGGCATGTTCATGTAACTCATCATAGTTTTCATCAATTCATTTTGATTATCTGTAAAACAACTTTTATACATTACGCGGGCAAGAGTATTTGCAATCTCTGAAAGATTCAATGCCTGACCGTTTAAAAGATATCTGCTTCCATTTTTTTGAATGATAATTGGAAGGTCGCCAATTGTAATTACTTTAGGTTCATTGGTAATATGAAACATGCCTTCTTTTCCTTGAATGATAGCCTTTAATCTATTTGAGATGGCTCCTTGTATTGGGTCTTTATATTTACGTTCGGGTGTAATTGTTAAGGGATTTCTTAAATAGGGGTTTTCAATAGAAAGAGAAGTTTCATAGAAACCCCTAGAATCGTCCGGTTTAAAAATTCTAACTGTATATGTTGTAGTCATTTTATCACATCAAGTAGGTATTTTTATCTTCTAATTTAGAGCATCCTTCATGCATCTCTCTTTTAAAATCTTCAGGGACTAGAAGTTGTCCTCCACAGATTCGGCATTTAGTGGCTACACGCTTTTTGTAGCCTCTGGTATTTTTTGTGTATTCGGGGTCATGTTCTTTCATACCATCACCTTATGGTAGCCTTTACGACTAGTGTAGTAAATTCTACGAATTCCTGCTTTCTTAATTGCTTTCATGCAATTGACGCAGGGTTTCGACATAGCCATACCTGTCGGAGTATGGCGAGTTACATAAATGTCTGCGCCCTCAGTCTTCTTTGCTTGTTTAATAGCATTGACTTCAGCATGGCCTTTGCTAGTATTACTAGCGATGGAAATAATTTGTCCACCACGAACAATTACTGCGCCTAAGCGATAGATGTAATCTGATTCTTTGGCTTTTTTCCTAGCAATTCTGAAGTTTCTTTTTCTTTTACACAAATTAAGACCTCACATAATTTACATTTAGATTTACAATTGGCATTATGATATTCAAAGGCTTGAAGAATTTCTTTTTTTCTTTCTTCTATGTAAGAATGGAATCCTTTCTCAACCGCTTCGGGAATAGACCAAAGTTCTTTTTCAAGAGTTTGCCAGACTCTAAAGATTTTATTTTTATCATCAGGATAAACTGATGTTGCTTTGAGAGCAATCTCTAAATTTTTAGATTTGAGTTTATTTTGTTTAATTAGGGAATAGATTACGAGTTGCATCTCTTCAAATGAAGAGAATAACATTTTCCCACCTCAAATCTCACATGCTCCGCCTGCACAAGCAAGTTCACCAGATAAATCAGTTTCATCTGTTTCTTCAATCACTTGGGTCAAGTCAAGGCCTTTTAATGCCTTAGAGAGTTCTTCGAACGTTTCTTTCTTACACGTTTCAAACGGTGCTTGGGTGTATGTTCCTCCGTCATAAGGAAGAACAGATAGACCATTATAGTAATGTCTGTTCATCCACATCCATTCTCCTACATCATCCCATTCATCTTTCTTAATAGAAATGGTTGCAGAAACATTGTGTGTGTTTGAACCTTCGCGGTGTCCGCTACGAACCCACCGAATGCTGAAGTTTTTCACACGTTCAAGAAGTTCAAATACATTTTCACTACGAGTAATTGCACCTTCAGGTGCCTTCTGAGGAACAGAAATTACTGCCTGTTGTGTTGGGTTAAAGAATTCATCTTCGACAAGTTCAGGATGATTTTGAGAAAGATAACCATAGATGGCTTCATTCTTTCCAACGCGAATACGTCGAATATAATAATTGTCGTGCCAAGCATGAATACCAGAAGAAGTCCCAAGAACAAGAGAAGTTGTTCCGGCGGGCTTTACACAGGTGACGCGAGCCGCTTCCTTGATTCCAATGAGTTTAGATACACGACTATTTTCTAGTTTAGCAGCAAATGAAGCCATTTCTAGGTCAAGGTTCTCAACCCTATTCGAAGCAATACCCGTCATAGACACACCGAGTAGTGCGTCCTTTTCTGTGGTCCTTCTCCACACTTCACGCAAATAGTGGAAATCAGAATATCCTGCTTGCAATGTCCCAAGGAAGGCGGCGGCTTTAACTCTAGACTCAAGGTCTGTTTGGTCTTCAACATCAGAAGCATTTACTTCAGTTAAGTTACAGAATTGGTATGGTCGCAAAGCAATTTCACAACATGGGTTAGTTCCCCAATCTTTGTCGTTACTGAAATAAATACCGGGTTCACCGGAACCACTTGCTTCAATTCGCTTCCACAAATCCATAAAGAATTCCTTTGTTACGCGGTGTCGGAGAATAACCGCAGAATTGTTTGCACGTCCGCGCTGAGGGTTGTTTTCCCACCAAGAGCCAGATTTGCATGAAATCATTTCGGCGTCATCGGCTGAGAAAAGACTAATCATAGCGGCTCGACGAATACCGCCACTAAGAACCGCGTCAGCAATATGGCACATAATGTCGTGTGCTTGAAGAGTTGAGAGTCTTTCTCCATTGATTGTGTTTTGGAAAATACCTTCAATCTTAACTAAGCATTCTCGAAGAGGCTGAGGTCCGGGTGCTTTACCTCCCGAGGTCTTCAAAATAGCACCCTTAGGTCTAATATCAGAATAATCAAAGATAGGCGTTGATGTTCTCGTTCCGGTATAACACTCAAAAAGAACCTTTACAGCATCAGCCCACCCTTCGATAGAATCAGCAATAAGGTAACGACGCTGACGGTCAACCTTGGGATGCCTGATTTCTGGTAATTGTTCGATATGATGTCGTTGGACGGAATAGCCCACCCCCGTCCCACCGAGCAAAAGGAACATAGCCTCAGAGAAAGATAAATAGGAATCAAGAGGCATGTAAGCACAATTGTAAATCCTATTTGGGCTAATCTCGATAGGCTTTCCACCAAATTGCATAGAACGCATGGATGGGAGGACTCGCTTGTTTCGGACAAAGTTTTCATAGACATTTTCAATTTCCTCCGTAAGTTTCGGATAAGTTTTAATGTGCATAGATTTGTTACGCTCAACAATTTCATCCCAAGTTTCTCTTCTTAAGAGTTCTGGATTATATTTTGCGTATTTCATATGCACGGTAATATCAGACAAAATTTCTGTGTTCATTTTAGCACCTCACTTTAGTTGTTTTAGGTAGTTTATCTAGAGTCGTAAAGGAATAAATAAAGTCACTACCGTCTTTGGTTACTACCCATTCCTTTTCAATCTCGAATAGCCATTCTTCAAAATTATCAATGGCCGTATTTCCATACATATCAATTAATTCTTTTACCGAATCGAAGGTTCGACCACGGTAATTTATGCGAGAGTGACCACCCGCATAAATGTAGCCCTTCTTGCTTGTCCCAATTACAAATCTATCGGGATAGAAGTCGGGTTTAACGAAAGCAATTTCGTTATGAACAAACGGGGTGGTTAAAACCCAACCGTTTAATTCAAACATGAGTTTCATGGCACCTTCAGAAATTGTCGTTTTTAGGTCCATGACTCTCAATAAAAAAAAGGGAAGGAAAGCCTAACGGCTATTCCCTCCCCTAAGGAGGGGGAAGAAGACAATGGGATGCGGTCTTCTTCCCCCAAGTGTTTCCTGAGCATTATCCGTTAATCCTCAGAAAGCACCTCCAACAATTGCCGGAGTAAGGTCCACGTTTTCGATTGAATCCCAATCAATTGTGGAAATTTCTTCACGACTCACCATTTCCCCATTGATAAAAATCCAATGGGTCGGGTGGGTATCAATTTGCTCAATTACTTCGGAGGAAGCGAGCATGACTTCTGTATGGCCGGTATCATTCAAAATTCTTAGTCGAATCATTTCAATCTCTCCTATTCTGTGGATGGTCGCTCAGGCTATAAGGCTGATTCGATGGGTCGGCTTCTGCATCCCTGCCGTCCCTTTCAGCGATTAGAGTTTCAATATAGGCACTAGCCTCTTTTCTTGTGATGGGGCCTCTAATTTCCCCACCCAAGTCCTTGATAAACTTAACTTGCTTTTCAGTTACTCTTCGTTTATTGTCCATAATAAGCGCAAGTTGTTTGAGAGAGGATTCCTCTAACTGTTGCCCTTCGGCAAGAATACCTGCGAAGTTACGCAACTTCATCAAAGAATTACTATCATAGGCATAAGCAGAAATGATTACAGGGGAGCCATAAAACTTACACATCTTTCTAAAAGTCATGCTTTGTTGGAAGCCATCTAAAGCCAACGCTCTATTTTCTTCATGCTTCTTCCTTTGAATCTCCTGAAGCCGCTCTCTTTCTTTTCTTTCTTCAGCATAACGCTTTTGTCGTTCAACGCGTGCAATTTCATCAAGACGAATTTGTTCGAGACGATTCATCCTTCTCTTATTTTGACGCTTTTCATGTTCAAGATAATCAGGCTTCTTGAAAGAAAGTAAAGTCACGTCAGCGATAAGAGCATCATTAGGGTAACCACGGCTAGCAATCTGATTGCGAGAATTGTCTGGATTATCCCAACGCCAAAAGACAGAGGCCATTTGATAGTCCCTATCACCAAACTTTCCCTCTGCTCGCTTTCGTGGAATTTTCTTTTCGATATGCCAACGATAAACGCTATCATATTCATGTTCTCCTGAGTTCTTCCAATTCAACCATTGGTCAACAGGACGAAGCCCTTCAAGCATCTCATTAAACCAAGCACCATTTTCTTCCCACCAAGCATCTGCTTTCATGTTCTTAACGCGAACCTTAATCCAATCAGCGATTTTATCATCACTAATACTTTCAGGGGCGACACCTAGTTCTTCTGCAATTGAGCGAGCAATCATGTATGCATTAATATGGTCGGAACCAACGCATTCTCTGACTTCGGTTTCGGTATTTACGATTTCAAAATGATAGTAAATAGTATGTCCACAAAGACAATAACCTACTCCTGTTTGACTTTCAGTCACCCATTGTGGTGCGGCTCCTCCATTTAAAGAAGGCCACCAACATTCACCTGTCGCTTTCCATTCCTTGAGCGCATCTTCCTTATTGTCTGAAAAAGATAATTCAATCATTCGCTCAATGAGTTTTTTATCCCATTGGCCGTTCCCGAGTTTTCTTAATTTCATCTCAATCCCAATCCATCTTTTCATTCGCTCGTTGTTCACCAAGGAAATCATCAAGAATATCGTCAATCTTCTCAGGGAAGACGTTGATAATTCCTGCAATAGTCTTTCGGTGCAGACTAATCCAAATTCGATGATACATGTTTAGCACCATCTTTGGTTCATCATTCTCATTCATCGTAATAATAATGGGAGGAAGTTCCTCGTCCATCACTTTACGAAATTCAACAGGCTTCTTTTTATCTTTAATCATATTCATTTCAATCACCAATCAAAACCCGCATCAACGGGGGAGTCCATGTTATCATCTAACAAGAACAAAATAGGAAACAGAATCACAAAAAAGGTAATCACAATAGACCACCAAATCAATTGAAACATTAGTTTAATCATTTAAATTACTCCTGAGAAAAAGCAGGCACGGAGGGAATCGAACCCCCATCCTCGGCTTAGAAGGCCAAGATGCTATCCATTACACCACGCACCCATGTTGTTTTCAAGCCGCCCTCCCACTATAAGGGCGACTCAGATATACGGCAATCATAGCCATAAGGTCTTGAGTTTGCTTCGACTGAATCAGGTCTTCAACGTCAGCACAAGCATCGGTATTCATGTAAATTACGTCAGCGAAAGCATCAGAAATAATGCTGAGTAGGCGCTCCCGTGAACCTTCACGGAGCGTTTCGCGGACCCTACAAGATAGGTCAAATCGGTATTTTTCATTTACCAAGCATTCCATACATTCAACTCGTTCCATCACATCATGTTGATGATTAGGGACAAGAAGATAGCCATTCATGCAAGATTCATTTTCACAAGTTTTATTCATTTTAATTCAACTCCTTAAGGGGGAAGTTAGACCCATATTTTTTATTGAACTTTTCAGTTCTTTCATTATATTTGATAATTGCATGATGTTCAGGCCACCATGAAGGACGCCCACGAATGGACTTCCAAGCCGCAAATTCCCACTTACCTTCAAGGTAATAGTGGCGATAAGATGCGATAACAAAATCCCAACCTGTCCAATTGGGATTTCTATTAGAGTATTCTTTTTCGTCCAACCTGTATTTGTCATCCATAGCAATCCAAACAGGAGTTGCTTTTGTTAAGTTACCCTTTACATATTCTTCAATATCACGAATTCGTTTTTCTGTTCGATGCACACGATTCTGATAACGAAGTGTATATTCCTTGCAAAGAGCAAGCCCATGATGATAAAGCCATGTGAAATTGTGTTCGGATTCCCTCGCCCATTGGGTTGAGGGATGGTTGAGCATGGCGGGCTTCATCAAATATGAGCCGGTGCGTGCATGAAAATCCTTCAACTCTGCAAGTTTAGGTTCTCTTCCATGTTCATGAACAAATTGCTTGTAAAGAACATTAGTGTGAAGCATTTGACACGTTTCTGTGGGCATCTTCACAATATGCTTATCTAGCATTTGTTGTGCGGCTTCTGTTGGATTACTACTTAGGGCAAAAATATTCAATTAATTCCTCTCCTACTAATTTGGTGGGCTTTTTGGAAAGAGTAGCCCTTACTCCGTAATTCTTTATACCGTTCACGACGGCGCATTTCCTTCGTCACTAACCGATTCAAATATTTCGGCTTCCAATAGTGATGTTGCGTAATTGGGATTATATCTTTCATTCGCTTCATTATAACATCCTCTGCATAAATTATAATTGATATTTGATTCGGGAATATCAAACCCGTGTCGTATAAATTTGACTTCTGCTAAATAAGCAGATTTGAGTCCACACTTGAGACAAGGTGGGTATCTTTTAATGTGTTCAGGCTTTAATGAAAAAGCCTTTCTAAAAGCATCTATTAATTTCATATTATCACCCGAGGGGGTGGGGAAGGCCGCGCCGTTAGAAACCAAAACGCCGCAAGTAATACATAGAATTTAGCCTTTTTACTTCTGCAAACCCCGTTGGTGGAAAACTGTTTTAATATAGCCAAACATGCCGAACGAGCATTAGATTTCCCGAAACCGTTACAGTTTTTACCGTTCAAACCACCGCGTCAAGAGAGCCAAACGAAAACTCTCAGGACTAAAACGCTTTCCCGTGCATAAACTCACGGGACTTGTTATACTCCAACTTGGCGATAATTGCACCTGCAATATCCAAGTCTTTACCCATCGCATAATCCATAATGCGAATTACTGCATCAGCGAGTTCTTCTTCAACTGCTGAAAACTCGATAATTTTATCCGAGGAAGGGTTACCCTGCCTCATGGCTTCTAATGCCTCTGAAAGTTCTGAATGAACAAGTGCAATAGATTCACCATCGTTTCGGGCATCATCCCAGAAACCATGCTTTACTGCATTCATCCAAACCTGCTTTGCAATTTTATGCCATTGTTCTTCGAATAGTTTTTCAGTCATTCTTACTCCTCCTGATTTCTTCTCTCAGTTCTTGAAGAGCCTTCTTCCACTTCTGTCTTTCTTCATCCGACATTTCGTGGATAAACTTTCCTGTGTGTTTTTCATTGTTCATTGTTCTTCCTCCATTTTAATAAGTTCTTGTTGAATAGAATTATACGGTTCCTTTGGAAGAAACAAATGCCCAAGAACATAAAATGTAATCATACCAATAATCACAAAAATTATTTCTTTCATATTCAAACCAACCTATAGCAATTTCGACAACGAGTTTCGGGAGCATATCGGGTTTCGATAATTCGACCCGACATATCCACGACACGCATTGGCTTAATAAGAGTTCGCATTTCACATTCATTTTCAATAATACATTTCATTCTTCATTCCCCCAATCCCAAATATCTCCATCAGGATGATAGTAGTCCATTCTCGAAACATTGTGGCGATACCATGCAGTTTCAGCCGCATCGAGCAAAGATTTGATAGTTTCATCAGCACTATCGAACTTCGGAGCAGAAAGAAGTCTTTCACATGAATCAAAGATACATAGAGGGCTATCATCCAACGTGCATAATCCACACTCAGAGTCATAATCAGCACAAGTGCAGACCGGACTAATTTGTGCAAAAATTTGAGAGGTTACTGAAATATCATTAATGCGGACTTTGAAAGAGTCCCCACACAAATATTGCCCTTTCAATGATGCCCATTTTTTGTCTGCTGAGAAAGTTACTTCCCAACTAGAAACTTTCTTTTCGTTATCTGTCATATTAATTCCTCCATTGTTTTAAAAAGTCAAGCAGTTTTAATTCATGCTCAGGAATTGAATGGCGAGCCGTGTGGGGTTCGAACCCACGAATCTTCGGGTTAAAAGCCCGACGCCTTACCTGACTTGGCTAACGGCCCATTTTGGTTTTACTTCAGTTAATCCCCGGTTGAGGACCACAGTAGTAAAGGTTCTTCTTTGCGCGAGTAATCGCAACATAGCAGATATTGTTCTCTTCTGGGCCACCACGGGGATGAGGCATCCTATCTGTGGCGAGAATATAGACGTTATCTGCTTCAAGCCCCTTTGCCTTATGGACGGTAGAAAGCATCACGTCACCGTAATCCTTGCCGTCAAACACACGCTTGATTTCAGCGATAATCGCTCCGACCGTATCAACGCGAGAAGCAAAGATTCGGATGCATTCAGCCTTATCCTCAAGGTTATTTGCCTGAGTTTCCTTACCTGCATCACGGAATCGCTTTAGCATCATAGCGGTGTTTTCATCAAGCATCCTCGTAAATTCAACCGTAGTCATCCTTTCGTTTTTGGTGATTTTCTTGACGTGGTTAATCAGACCCTTCGTCATATCACGCCCAAGAATGTAGCAAGACTTACCTTCAAGAATCATCGTGTAAAATGCGTTGACCAAAGGTGCGTTATATCGGCAAAGAACAATATCGCCACGAACGGGATTGAACGAAGCATTGGTCACAACTGAACCATCATCAGCAGAATCAGGACAGGTAAAGTTCTGAACGTATCGGTTTGCTTCCTTTACGACGGTATGAGGGCAACGCCACGAAACCGACAAAGGAAATTGCTTGATTTCTCGGCCACGGGCTTCAAGGTCTGCCTTGAAAATGTCCATCGAATTTGAATCAGCACCACGGAAACCGTAAATGGCTTGATTTGGGTCGCCAACAACAACCACCCGGCCATTCTCAGCAACGCATTCCTTGATGAGACAACGTTGCATTTCGTTAAAGTCCTGCGCTTCATCAACAAAAAGCATATCAAAGCGCGGGAAGTTATAATTCTCAACAAGAGGAATCCAAATCATGTCGTCAAAGTCAATGTGATAGGCTTGATTTCGAGCAATAGTTAGAATTGCAGGAATAGCCTTGATTCCATCTGCCTCTTCTCCTTCTGCAAAGTTGATATCATAAGAATCAATCAAAGCACGGATAGCACGAACGTCCTTTGGGTCAATCATAGAACCCTTCACAAGTGAAACCAACTTCACAAGTGGAGCCGCGATATAATCCTTACCAAGAATTTCTGAAATAATATCCCAAGTCTTCTTTGTGTTCACCTTTGTTCGCACACCGTTAGAACGGAAAGCCGCAAAACCCAATGCATGAAACGTCTTTGCCGTCACATCATCGGGAAGTCGCTTTTCAAGTTCAGTTGCAATACTCTTGTTAAAGGCAAGGAAAGCCATACGGCGTGCATTTGCACGATGCGAGGCTTCAACAATCGTTGTTGTCTTTCCGGTTCCTGCACCGGCATAAACGAAAACATCGTCTTCACCATTCACAATTTCTTCAAAAATTTCATTCTGTTGTTCTGTCCAATTACTCATTTTTATTCCTCCTCAATTCCAAGATTAAAGACAACATCACGAAGAGTTTCTTCGTATTGGGGATTCGCCTTCATGTAAAGATGAATCAACCTAAACATGATTCGCTTGGTATTCGATTCCCTAAACCCGTCCATAATAGAACAAGGTTCACTGAGGGCATACAGGTCGAACGTCTTAGCCAAATCCGAACCAATATAAAATCGCATATCGGGCATAGGCTTCAACATTTCATCCATGACGTGAAGAGCATAATGGCCCTTACTATCATCAACAGTAATCTTCATTTTTTCAAACATGGCCGTAGCCAATGCGTCACAGTTTTCCATCATCATTTTCATTCCACCTTCCAAATCCACGTTGGGAAATTATAATAGTAATCAAACAACTTCTCTCGCTTGATATCATAGAGAGCATATGATTCTTCATCTCCTTCATCAAAAGAAAGAGTCAGTTGAAAATATTCAAAGTCAGCGGATTTGCCAACTTCGCCGCCAATCATGCGGTCACAATCCCAAACAATAATGTCGTAGGGATATTCAGGGACTTCGAGTTTTACCGAATCCCTTGCGGTAGTAATGGACATATTACTAAGTCCATCAACACCAAGTTTTTCAATTGCTTCAGTTACCGCAGATGCATATTCATGCAGTCCATCATTCTTCATATAATCATTCATTTAAATTACCTCCCTTTAAATTAAAGGAGAAAAGGTCGCGGAAAAGCGCTTGAGGAAAACATTAAACCCCATTGAACGATGGGAGGTAGGTTTGCACTTTATTATTCGATAAAACCGCGTTTTGAAAAGGAGGGGAAGGGAGTCAAAACTAAGAGATGCGCTTTCTTAGTTTTTGTCTAAATAGGCCCCTGACTCAACCTTCCCCATGAAGGAGTGCGGGAGGCAGGATTTGAACCTGCGAACTCATTGAGATAAGGGCTTAAACCTCACGCCTTTGACCACTCGGCTACTCCCGCTTTTGTTTGATGATAGAACATCAAAGGGTCAACGTGCCGCATTACGCGAAACACAGTAAGGAGGGGCCGGGGGAGTATATAAAGCCCCCCGTGTCGGCTCCGGCGTTTTAAAAAGAGCCAAAGGGGTGGAATGGGGGAAGGAAGCGATTAAACTCCCTTCCCCCAAACCGGGTTGTCTAGATTACTCTAAACTAGAGGAATCCCGAAGGATTCACTCCATGTCGCCGGAATCGGCAACGTCCTCGGCAGAAAGGAGGCTTTCGAGGGAACCATCCCAAGCGCCTTCCTTGTATTTCTTACCAAGAGCAGTTTTAACGCGCTTTGCCTGAGCAAGAGCGTATTCCTCACCAGACTCATAGAGTCCGCCGCCAGAGCGAGCGTGTTGGAAGGAAACCGATGCAATAATAGCATCATGGTTGTAAAAGGCCAAAGCAGCCTCTTCAACAACATTTCCTACACGGTCAATCGCAACGCGAACCGCAGCGGGAACAGACGACTTCTGACCGCGACGGAAAGGAGTTCCGTCACGACCCTTCAAAAGCGCCTTAAGAGCCGCAGTTGCAGCATCTCGCTCGGTGGGGTTATTCGTTCCAACTTGCAGGTTTAATTCCACAACTTGACGCAGGGAAGCATCAAGTTGGTCATCAGCCGCAAGGTATTCATTCACTTCAATTACAAGGCTTTGCCAAGTCATATCATCCATTTTTTTCACAATCCTGTCTTCCGCTTCCTCATGTGTTGGGTCGCTTTGGACAACTCGTTGACGCGATTACCCTATATGAAGGTGATTCGTTCTGAACCTTCACATCAGAAGTTTCTAATCTTTCTAAAGATTCTAATAACTAAGATGAGCCTAAACTCCAAAGATGGTCACAGTTACGAAAAGAACCTAGTTAGAACTGTTACATAACAGCAAAGAAACTTTAGGTCTAAGGGAGAAATCTTTCATATTGATTTTCGATATACTTGAATTTAAAACAATCATTAACAATGCTCGAAAATCAACTTTTGAAAAAACCACTTATTTCCCATCCGATTCTTCTAAGAAAATTCTAAGGGGGGTTGAATCGAGATTCTGAACACCTGTGCAACACAGACCCTATGAAACTTGCATAAAACTTTCGATTCTATTTTTCTAATTTTCTAAGGGGGGGTCTTCCTTTCTCTCTCTCCCATAGTGTCTCTCACAGAGAGTAGTAGTAGTAGTAGTAGTAGTATAATAATAATAAAAATATAATAATATAGAAACCTCTCGGTTCTGTTGCACAAGCCCTCAGTTTCTTCATGTTTGTATTATTCTAAGGCCCGCCCTCGATTAGAAACATCATTTACTTGACTATAGCATATAACGTATGATTATACTCATGTGTATAGGGCCAATTAGAATGCACCCATTCGAAAGGCGAAGAATTCTGGTATGAATATTTTTCACCTAATGAATAATAGGCGAAGGGGAGCGTCTAAGCCAAGTTCACACTTTACCTACGTTTCAAACCATATGGTCTGCTTTCGTGATATGACCTCGCCCGACCCAAATGGGCCGGAGTCATCAGTCATTTATCTTATTACTCATTCACCGCCTCAATAAACCGTTCTTCGTCGAATCGCTCGTTAACCTCACTTGCAGCGTTGCAGAAGGCGATAAGCATTTCAGAATACACCGACCAAGGTTCCAAGCCATAAGAAGAAGTTTCCATACGATTCCTCAACTTAGAAAATTGCTCTGCAAAAACGATAAAGTGCTTTCTGGTCATTCCCATATTCATTCCTCCTCTGCGATTCGTGCCGCGACTTCTGAAGAATCGCCAATGATTCGATAAATGAGATCTTCGACGGAACAGACTTCAATGGTCACGTCTTTATCCAATTCTTCACTATGAAAGGTCACCCATACCTCTTCCCATCCTTCAAGCACATTCGTCGGTTTCCAATCTGTTACCATGTTAAGACTAATCAAACTCATTTAATAGGGTAGTCAGAAACAAAGCCCTGCTACCATATGGTTGAGTCTTAATTAGAGGCAAAGACGTAATTAAGAAACAACCTTAAATATTAGTGGCCTATGGTCTAAACATGGCGAAAAAGTGCTGTAATCAAGAGAACTGTGGAAAAGGAATTCAAAGGTGCTATACCTGCGACGGTGTGATTTCAATGAATGGGTGTGAAAAGCGAGCAGACGAGGAAAGGTGGTGCAGAGGGACGCGCTGTTGACCCGAAAGGGGGGTTAGTCGGGGTAGCCCGCTAATCCGCAAGTTACTACCATATGGTTTGCTTTGCAATAACCCCAATGAACGCCTAAAGGCGGACAAAGGGGCCTGAAGGGGACAACTTCAGACGATTCACTCTTCTTCTGCCACCTCCGGCATTGGGGGAGCATCCAATTCGACGGGCATTCCGCCTTCAGCCTGACCATTCCAACGGCCTTCCTTGAGGGCCGCCTTCAGAATTCGCACGGTGCGGTCATTCATGTAAGAAGCCGCGTCCTGAGCGTTTGCGTAGTGACCGCCGGTCTTTCCGTGAGGAAGGACAATTGCGGAAAGGAGGTCCCAATTGGCCTCATAGAATCCCGCATAGGCAGTTTCGACACGATGAGCCACAGAATCCACAGCGGCCTGAATCTCGGGGTTCAGACTTGGGGCGCGTCCGGGGCGAATGAAGGAATTGGGGAGCATCTTTGCAATAGCCCGAATCGCGGTCCAGATTTGGTCCGCTTCGTCGGGGTTTCCCACATTTGCCTTCAAAAGTTCGTTTTGCGCGGTAAGCACGACGGCCATTGCTCCGGCGTCGTTATGCTCCATCCACGCATCAACTGTGCTTGCTTTTTCATTCCAATAGGTTTCATTTTTTTCCATTTTTTTCATCTCCTGATGTTTGTCTTTTGGTTGTCCCCTTCAGACGCTTAGAACAGATTAATTATATTTGTATAGGGTTTGCGTTACACTAACAAAGCACAAACCATATGGTAGTAGGCTTTGAATGAAATTACTACCCCGAGCCTTATCATGATTAAAGGCCCCCGCGAGGTAGTATTGGTTAATTGATATTGGGAATTCCTATTGCAACACAATTGGGTTTTGGGGATAGGCTTACAGGACCTATTTTGAGGCGTTTTTGCAAAGAAGATATCTGGAACTCGTCCTCGTCTAAGTTGCTTAATCGCTAACGCTTCACCTACCCTCTTCAATGTCCGTTGGGACTACCGCCATGATTAGGGAATTACGGGCGGGAGCGCGACTTTTACGCAGTTTGCTCGATTATACGGACGTTACCCGGTCAGGGACGTTTTAACAAACTCCTTCAGCGATAACAATGCCGAAGTTTGCCGTGAGGGGTCGTTGTCCCCCTTAATCACGATAAATAATGGTTGTTTAGGTTCATTAGGGTATATCATACATTCAAAGTCCATACCATATGGTTCGGTTTATGCGTAGCATAAAAAAAGAACCCCGGAGGTCCGCAGACCCCCGAGGTTCGGGCTACCTTTGTGGGTTTGTTCAGTAATCGTGCCTTGGAAGCAAATCACCATAGGTGCAAGCATTACACACACATTCAATGTTGTGAATACTCTGACCATAATGCTCGCGCCGATAAACGTTCACACAGGCGTCACAAGTGTAATAACCGGGGTCACATTTGCATTTTGCTCGCTTGTATGCATCGTTATACTGTTTTTCAAGCATCCTTTGGGTTTCCCTTGGAAGAGTCTTAAATCGCTCAGAATCTATCAAAGATTGAAGAGCATACATCTCTTCATGTTCTTTTTCTGATTCGGCTTCAATTGCTTTTTCGAGCCTATCTTCAACCTCTTCATTAGGGTATCGGCGTTGCAGTTCGTCGTATTTTTCTTCAATCCATTCTTCGCTTGGTATTTACTCACCTCCGAGCAAAATATGACTAACAATTTGCATTTAGGGTATGTCGTAAACTAATCAAAGAAAACATACCATATGGTTCGGTCTTTGCCCGTGAAACGGGAACCCCAATAGCATTATCTGCTAAAGGGGCCTCCGGGGTGGAATCCGCCACGATTCAGTCTTCCTCGTCCACCTCCGGGACAGGGAAGTTTTGGTTTGAAAGACCTTCAAAGGTTCCATCCCAAATGTTTTCGCGGAGTCGCTTCTTGAGGTCATTCACAATCTTCTTTGCTTCAGACTCAGCGAATTCGTCAGCATCGGCGTAAAGACCGCCACCAGACTTTCCGTGCATACGCAGAAGAGTGCCCATACCTGCCTTGAAATAGTTCTTTGCGGCAGTTCGGACACCGTTGGCGATTGAATCCAAAGTCGCTTGAACCTCGGGAGCGAGGTTTGGGAGCCTTCCGGGTCGAATCGGGGAGTTTGGGAGCATCTTCGCAATTGCGCGAATTGCCGTCCAAACACGTTCACGGTCGTCATCGTTTTCAACGGGAAGGGCCATTTGTGCTTCAAGCACAACGGCCAAAGAACCCGCATCATTTACCTTCATCCATTCTTGAACCTTGGTTAGATTCATTGCAATTTTAATGTTTAATTGTTAAGCGCGCGCCGTTTATTTTCT
>CAACVD010000135.1_pt2 | contig 25227 bp, 36 predicted proteins | sample 2381771 | NCBI WGS metagenome assembly CAACVD01 (sample SAMEA5211965, study PRJEB30684) | marine metagenome | biome: Marine; feature: Epipelagic; material: Water | collected 2015-10-15 | depth 15 m
AAAGCTTTGTTTTCAAAGATAGAATTATATCTCCATCCGTGCAATATAGCGGCCGTGGCCTCTGCAAAAATTCCTGTTTCGACTCTTACTAGGGTCAAACAACTAGATATTGCTTCTAAAAGTTCGTTTTTTGTTGATATTCTTCTAGCAAAAAACTTTTCAAAATAGTATGCGAAGATAGAGTATTGATGATTTACCTGGAAAGTCATTAATGCCCTTTGAAGACTTTCATCAAACTCGATGCTTTCTAGTGTAGTCACTGCTTCGCCGGTGGTACAATCAAACCATGATTTACCTATAGTATTCTCTTGAAATGGATCTGAATTCTGCAAGGGTGTATTAACTACGGAACCAAGTGCAACCTTGATAGCCAAAATGTCTCTACCTTTTGATCCTATGTCTCGTTTCTGAAAAGTAATAGGGCCAAAGTCTGTATCTATTTTAAATATTCTATTCTTAAATGACATAGCTATTCCTAGTTTGTTGTATTGAATTCACTGTTGATGTAATTAGGCTTTCCCGCCAATAAATACGTGTTTTTGTAGGAGCGTATATTGTTACCGAGCTTACCTATTTCCATTACAACTCTATCGAAGTGATCCAACATTGTCTTGGCACCTGCTGGCGCAGCGGTTAAAGAAGGAGTTGATATCATGCCCGGGGCATTTGAGTTGTGACCATGAGACATAAGAACTTTGTTATACAACATTTGTGTCTGCGCAAATGAAAAGAAGATGTTCAAAATGTCATCTAACTGATCTTCTATCTTTGCTAAAGCAGCTAAAGACAGGTACTCCTTTTGTTAATACGCTCCCAATTAAAGCTTTCTGGAAAAACATTGGCTGACGTGACAATTTTTACGTCATTTCTTGCGTACAATCTTATCTTATCTGCATTTGCAGCGACTGCAGAAGCTGGTGTTCTTATGTTACCAGGAGGTGAGACTGTCGAGTTTTTCAAGTCTGCATCTGTGACTATTCCAAAATTTTCATCTACATCAGTCATTTGACTTATATATATTCTTGCTGCATCCATCGCGATGCCTGGGTGAGTTGTCGTAAAAGTACCGCCGCCATCAGCCTCAGTATTTTTTCCTGTTAAGTAGTATCCTTTTAATTTAGGGACATCTAAGGTTCTAAACATTGGACTGAGCGATTTACCCATTGCGCCGCTAATATAAAACGGCGCACCTCGACCAACAACGATATCAATAGCGCCGGCGCCCATGTATTCCGAATATCCAGAAACATCTGATCTCTTTCCTGGCTGGTCTGATTCTGGAATTCCTTCATGAGACTTACCACCAGTGCGATCTCGACCCATTACAATCCAGGTATTGTTAGATACACCTTTTTGTTTTATTACTAAGTCCCCCTTCCTTTGAAATAAATTGGGGACAGGTTCAGACAGTGCTCGCCCATTAGTTCCGTCTAATCCATCGTTATAAGGTGGCCACGATACATGTGATTTCCCATTAACACCTTTTATAAACCTTTTAGGCTCTATTTTTGTTGTTTCAAATTCAAGTTCTGATTCTGTTTGGAGTGATTCAGGTTGCGCATCTGCAGGTGATGCTGGCTTGTTGTTTTTGAGACTTTGAGTAAAATCGCCTTCAGAATAAGAAACCTTTGCCCCACCGAAATCTAAGGATGCAGATATGCCTAGTTTTTCAAAATACTGATCTGTCTCTTGTAAAACTTTTCCAGAAGCCATTTCTGAGGTTTCTTGAGGGGCCGTTGACTCTTCATGAATTATCTTTCCAGTTTCATTATCATAAACTCTTGCTTTGCCTATGTATTTGCCGGACTTATCTTTTACCGTTGTAACTTTTATTTCTAATTTTTGACTCACTTTTTACCTCACGTAACACTTATTGCTTTACCAAAAAACATTTTATTCTCGTCTACAAATTCAGCTTTACAAATCATCAAGGGAGACCCGACGGAATCGCCATCTTCTGGAACATGATATACAGACATGAACCTATTGACTATTCTCTCATACAACTTGAATCTAATAAATTCTTTTTTATTTATAGATTTTCCTCCGGTACCGGTATTGATTCCTGACGCATACTTTTCCTTAAGTTTATTATACTCGTCTAATTGAGTTTTTGTTATTATCGGCAAACTACTGTTAAGTTCACTTATAAAAACTTTATACTCGTACACAGAAAATCCTCCAGGCTTAATTGGGAGCGTATTAACAAAAGGAGTACCTGTCTTTAATCTCAAATCCTTACTTGTTATTTTATTAACAGTAAGTATTACTCCCGGAAATGTTAGCTTTTTGTGCTTTTTGGTCTTCATTTTGTTAAGCTCTTTTAGACCTTTGTAAAGAGCTGTAGCGTCGTCACCACCTGCTGCAGAAGTCCCAAGATGGTCCAAAGGGGACACGGCTGGATTGGAACCCGGAGATACTGGTGCGATTATTTCGTTGTGTTCAGTCATCTTCGTCGGTGGAATTTATCATATCGAATAAATCTTGTCTATCTTGGTCAGATATTCCATCTTCCCCCTTTTGTTGCTTTTGTAGAAGCGAAGCTAATTTTACCAGTTGCTCGTTTGACCGCTGAAGAGTTTCTAAATACTTTGCTGCTATCATCCCAAACTCACGGTGTTTGTCATCACCGGTTTGAAGGTAGTGCATCAGGTTTAACAGCAAAGTTTTGGTTGCTGCTCTGTCTTCTACTATATTTTCTGTTGCTTTTTCTATAAAGCTGTCTAAATTTTTTTTCATAATTTAAATAGAAAACGAGAAAATTTATTCTCTATCCCACTTGTACTTAAATGTTCTATATTTCTCTCTTAGCTTGTTTAAGTTGTTCACTACCTGCTTTGTGTTCAGTCCAGTTAACTCTCTAAGATAAAGATAAACTGCTTTCTTATTAAAGATTTCAATATCGTCAATGTTATACAATAGCACCTTTACTGCTTCAAGCACACACTTTTCGTTTTGCTTTAAATTTCCCGTGTCCCACTTATCTATCTGGGTGAGTAAACAGTTCCAGAATTCTATCTCTTCTCGTTTTTCTGAATATGAATCACCAGTATCACCTGACGTACCTAGTACATCAGGTCCACCGTTTTCTACCAAGTTTTCATAAGACACTTCCTTTTTAAGTTTTTTTGAATTTACCTTTACCTTGTGTATAAACCAGTTTTTTGTAACAACCGAAAAGTAAGAAAATGCTTTTGAGCCTTTATTTGGATCATATTTCTCTAGTATGGTAGTTAGCCATATTTTGCAGTCTTCGCGTAGAGGATCGATATTAGGTAAAGTATTAAATTTATAAGTAAAGATAATTTTGTTTACCATCTCGTCGAATGCCGGCTGAATTAAACTTTCATATAATTTTGCTCTTTCTTTTCTATCTACTGAATTTGCGTACTTGACAATTGCTTCTTCATGAACCTTAGTGAAGTAATTGTTCTTTGTTCTTTTTCTTCTTCTCTTAATTGTCTTCATTTAGATCCTCTTCGTTCTCTTCTTCATCCGTTAGAAAATCTAAGTCTTCAAAATACGATATAACTTTTTTTCCATGTGTTATTAATTTTTGTAAGTTTTCGTCTCCATAAAACATCTCCAACTCATGTATTGATTTTACATGTTCTATAAATTCTATTACTACTTCGTTGTTTTGTTCAATTTGTGCAGATTGGTCTCGTAAACCAGATATCAACCACCTGACATAAAGGATAAAAAAGAGGTTAGCTACAATGCTAAGGGTAAGTAATATATCAAAAATCATAATTCTTCTTCTTTCAGCTTCTTTTTCTCCTGTTCTATTTCTTCTTTAACATCAGAAATATACTGATCTACCACTTTACCAGGTCCCTTTGAACCTTGCGTGGTTGTTTTTCTTTCTGATAGGCTAGGTAGTCGAAACACATCTTCTGAGTGGCAATATACGCATCTTTGTGCTTCAAAAAACATGCCGTGTCTGATTTCAAAAGTTTTTTTACAATCAGTACACTTGTAAGCGTACATAGGCATTAGTCTGATCCGCTTGTAATTGTATCGCTTGAGTTTGCGGTGGCAGCTTTAGAAAGTGTCTCCATGGTAAAATTAGGAGGATTCTTAATTGATAGTTCTCCCTCTTTTTGTCCCCATCTCTTTGTGCTTGGTGATTTTGTAAATTCAAAAGACCTGAGAATAGGCACAATATCTGATTGTTCTAGTAATGATTTCTGTAACGCCATCATTAGAGCGTTTAAAGCTTGATTAGATAATTTCATAATATTTCTCCTTAAAAAATGTGTTTGCTTCTATGTTTTTATCATCTATAAATAAATCGTAGTTTGGCTTGCCCAGTATTAACTTGTGGTATTTTACGCCCCAACTTTCAAACTGCTGCTCTGTAGTATCTCTCCAATCAATACCAGTCATTGTTCCACGGGCAGTCCAATATACAATTACATGTCCATTATCGTACAATTTGTTTATTTTTTTAATGTTTTCTTTTAATGGTTGTGCTTTTTTATAATCTAAGTCTTCAGACTTTGTGCAAATTGTGTCGTCTATATCAACATATATTTTCATTTTTCAATCCTTTTACTTTCACTAGTGTTTCTTCAAATACTCTGTAATCTATCATATTAGATGAATCTGATAAGCCTTTTGATGGATCTGGGTGTACTTCAAAAAATAACCCTGATGCACCAAAGATTACACCAGAAAGTGCAAAATAAGGAGCAAAATAAGAAGATCCTGATGTTATTTCACCTGGTGAATACCTCTGACATGAATGAGTGCAGTCCATAACTACAGGTACATTAAATTTTTTCATCTCAATGATGTTTCTAAAGTCAACTATCAGATCATCTGTTCCCATCATTGTGCCTCTTTCTGTTAGCATTATGTTACTATTACCTGTAGATTTTATCTTATCTATAACATACTTCATTTTTTGTGCTGATAAAAACTGCGCTTTTTTTACATTTACTACTTTACCTGTTTTTGCAGCTGCAATGAGAAGGTCTGTTTGTCTACATAAGAAAGCAGGTATCTGTACGATGTCGACCACATGACCAACGGCCTCTGCTTGTTGAGGCGTGTGTATATCTGTTAAAACCTTAGCTGTAACTCGTTTCACGCTCTTTAATATATCTAATCCTTTGTCTAGGCCCGGACCCCTGTAAGAGTCTACTGACGTCCTGTTGGCCTTATCAAAAGAACTTTTAAAAATATACTCAAAACCATGTTGATCACATATATGAGATAGTGTTTTCGCAACTTCTAGACACAAACTTTCTGATTCCATCGCGCAGGGCCCTGCTATTATGAAAGGTAATTTAGTACTTTGCGATTGTAGAGTCATTCTTTATCATTTCTCCTATTTTTCCGGAAGGATGGTTCCTTGCATACTCTTCCACTTTACAATTTTTTGATTCTATAACCTCTGTTAAGATACCGTGTAACACCAAGGAGTACATAACAGTTGATATCATTGGAGCGTAACCGAAGGGGCTACCCTCAGTTTTGATTGGGATTATGATATTGTTACTACATGTTTTACTTAATGTACTCTCAGCGTTGCTGCAGACTACAATTTTTTCCCAGTCTGAAAAATATTCAGAAACTTGCACTGTCTCTTTGGTTTCTCCAGATTTACTCACTAAAACTAAGAGGTCTCCTCTCTTGATTATTCCAGCGTCGCCATGAAACGCATGGCACACGTCAAGATCATACCACTGTAACCCGTAAGATCTAGCTGTGTGTACGATTTTGCGACAAGCAAAAGCAGACTTTCCCATCGTACAAAATATTACACGATCATAAGAAGAAAAAAGTTTTATTTCATTTTGTATTTCATTACGAGAGGGAAGCTTTGCTACGTTAGTGATTGCAGAGTTTATGTGGTTCGTGTACGTATTCTCATCCATCTCTTTTCCATAGTATTCTTAAGAGCTGTAGATCAGATTCATTGTTAATATCTAGCGCCTCTCCTCTAGGTATTTCTATAGGTAAAACAGTTTCTCCCAATCTTCTTTTTAGTTTATTGAGAGCAGTTGTCCTAATACCATAAAGACCATGTGTTTCTAACCAAAACTTAGGCAAGTCTACAGCATTTGGGAGAGAGCCCATCGGAAAGTTAACTGGATTTCCGGAATTGTCCCATAAAAATTCTTGGAAGTGGACTGCTGTGAAAAAGCTATCATGTTCAGGTGACGCCTTGAACTTTTGCAAAACTGCCTCCATAGTTTCCGATGTTAGCATTGGAGCTGTTGCATAAGTGTGCAGAACAACGTCGCACTCTACCATATTTTTCTGCTCAAAAACTATCAGCTCGTTACCGCTTGTTTCATTTGAAGCTAGTTCAACTGGTCTGTGAATTATTTTAAGACCTATATCAATAAGTTCTGATACATCATTTATGATTCTATCATCTTCTGTATCTAGATATGTATTTGTTATACTTGGAGTTTTCAAGCACCTTTCGCAAGCCCAAAATGTCATACTTTTACCTCCAACTTTTTGAAGGTTCTTGTCTTTTAATCTCGTACTATTTCCCTTTGCCGGGACTACAGCGTTTATAATCATTCCTGCTCCTCTGATATGCTTACACTGAACCTAGGAACGTCTTCGTGTACATAGCATAACTCAGAGTTCATAACTTCCAAGCGTATACCTTGAGAAGCAAACCACTCGCAAAGATCCTTTGTTAATGCTATTCCCTTTTTGGCCTCGTTAGGATAAGGCTTAACCCCTGGGTTAAGAAAGTTTTTTCTATTCGAATCCTCGTAGAAGTGATTCCAAGATTCTTCTTGAGATGGATCTTGAAAATCCCATCCAATTGTCCTTATCGTTGAGATTCCCAGGTGCTTCAGTAGAAAAAATACAGTTTCGTACATAATCCCGGGACCAAAAGGTCTAGAATAACCTGAAGAATCAATCGTCCATTTATCAAATTCTTTTGAATCCGCTAATGTACCAGCATGCTCTTTGCTGATATCTCCACTAACTTCTGCATCTACCTGAAATATCACGTTTGTTTTTTGATTTGGCCAAAATTGAGACTTTGCATATTCAGGAGAGCAATTATCAGCTTGCCCTACAAACATTGTGCCCGGGCGAGTAGGGTAGTTAGTAACATTGCAACAGTTGAAAAGCTGTATATCAGTGTACTCTCCCGATATTAAACCAGCCTGCTTTATTGAGACTATCAAATTTGTTTCGCAAATTGCTTTTAGTATCATTGGGTTAATATCCCCAAGAGATGGTCCACAACTTAGAATGTAACAGGTCTCTCCCGCAAAGCTGTCTTTCATTTCATCTAGAATTCTATGATTCTCTAAGTTTTTATTTGTAGAAAAAGAATTCAAGCTTTTTATTTTTCTCTTGATATTTTCCTTGTTAGATATTTCTCCACCTTTATCGCACTTTCTAGCTATGGCCCAGCCATTATGATCCCTATATTTCGCATGCGCTGAAACTTGCTGCTTATTTTCTTTTATCCAAACATCAAAAATTTCCTCAAGGTATAGGTGATCTTGGTGTCCAATATTATCAAAGATGATGATCCCGCCGGGTTTAACCAAAGGCCAACAGTCAACTAGATTTTGCATGTCATTTTTTGAAGATTTCTCGCCATTTATTAGAACAAGATCATACTGTTCCTTGTGCTCTTCCAAAGTGTTTATGTTAGGCAGTATCTCGTGTGATTCACCGTCGAAAAATTCTATTTCACCATCATATTTTAAGTAATCCATTAGCTTTACAATGTGATTATGATTACCTCGGGGTGCACCTTTATACAAATTTTGCCACGTATCACAAGAACCTATTCTTACTAATGAAGGTGAATTTTCTACTACCTTCTTCAGAGACTTTCCTTCCATGGTGCCGATTTCAAAAAAACTTTCAATCTTGTTTTGACTGCAAAATTTTTCTAGAAACTCGTGCTTCGGGTCCGTAGAATCTAACTCGTGATCTATCCTATCCTTCGACGAAAGAGAGGATATAGATAATTTATCCATTAAATTTTTAATTGTTTTCTTTACCATTTTAATTTCTCCTATTACTTTTAAAAGTTTCTTTTTTTAAATCTGACTCATACATCATAACTGCTAAATCTTTAAAAGACACTTTTGCAGACCAGCCGAGAATTCTTCTCGCTTTGGCTGCGTCACCCCACAATCTTGGAACTTCACAAGGTCTGTAAAACTTTGGGTCTATAACAACATGATCATCGACGCTTAAACCAGCATGGTTAAATACGTTATACAAAAATCCCTCGACCGAGTTCAAAACTCCTGTGGCCACAACATAGTCATCTGGTGAGTCCTGTTTCAACATTAAATACATTGCTTTCACATAATCTCCTGCAAAGCCCCAATCTCTTTCTGCTTTTAGATTTCCCAGTCTTAGCTCATCCTGTAATCCTAGCTTTATTCTTGCAGCCGCTTTTGTTATCTTTCTTGTTACAAAATTCTCTCCGCGTCGGGGTGACTCATGATTAAAAAGAATTCCTGAACTAGCATGAATGTTGTATGACTTTCTGTAAGTTTGTACTAAGTGGTGTGCTGCTAACTTAGAACATGCGTATGGAGATACCGGAGAAAAGTATGTATTCTCATTCTGCGGGCATTTAACATTGTCTCCATACATCTCTGATGTTGAAGCTTGATAAAACTTAATTTTTGTATCAACCATCCTTATTGTTTCTAACAAATTTAAACAACCATTGAAATTTATGTCTGATGTAGACATTGGAGCTTTAAAAGATGTTCCTACATGACTCTGCGCCGCTAGATTGTATACTTCTTTGGGTTTGTAATACGAAATTATTCTCATCAAAGAAGAAAAATCTGTTACATCCCCCTGCTCTAGGATTAGCCGGTCGTTAGACAATATGTTTTCAAGATTTTTTCTTTTATCTTTTACTTCAGATACTGTTCTTCTCTCCAGCCCGACTACAGTGTAATCTTTGGATAGCAAATACTCAGCTAAATATGAGCCGTCTTGGCCATTGATGCCCGTAATAAATGCTACTTTCTCGGTCACAGTAGAACCTCCTTGAAAAGATTAACACACCTTTCTTTTGAAAGGTGCCTCTTCATAAAACTTGCTTGTTTTTTTCCTGTTTCTTTTAGTAAATCTCTGTCGTTGTATGCTAATCTAATTTTTTCTCTAAGTGACTTTGTTGAAGGGTCAACCCACAGACTATAAATAGACGACCACAGGGGATGTTTGTACCTTTCAACATACTCCATCCTTGATTCTATAGCATAAGGATTGTCTTTGGGTAGATAATCTAAGTGTCCTCCGATGTCCGGTAATATCACAGGCTTTTCATAGTTGAGGGACTCTACCGCAGGGAGACAAAAACCCTCCCCTCTAGTTGGCAACACAAAAGCGTCAGATGCTTTATATATTGAGTTTATTTCCTTCTTAGTTAGTAAATCATTTATTACTATAATCTTATACTTTGGAGCATAATTCATAGTATAGTGAGACAACTGTGACGTCAAGTGTCTGATCACCTCTTTGAACATAGTCTTTTCGTCAAGCGAATCTTCGTCATCTGACGCTTTTCCTGAATATGTCTTGAGAATCAAACATACGTCCGGATTTGAAGCAAATTCAGCCGCGAAGGCCTTTATCAAAATATCAAAGCCCTTTCTTTCGCTCCATTGAAAAACTGAGGAGAATACGAATTTGTCCTTTGTTGCTTTTTTTATTTTTTCGTAGTATTCTTCATCTTCGCCTAACTCAAAATCAATTGAGTATGGTATAGTTATGTTCTTTTTACCTAAAGACTCAAACGATTTATTGTTCCAATCACAGCCACAAATCAAAGTTTTGACATTGATCCTATCATCATTTATCGACTGTTTCCATATCTCTGGTATTGTCTCTGTTTCCCACACTATACATTGATGTACAGCCTTTGCATTAATTGCTATCTGTAAAGTACTGAATCTATAGCCCCACAACTCAGGGTGCATTTTGTCTACAAGTTCAAAATAAAAGACAGACTTGCCGTCGTCATGACCAAAGGTTAACATATCGCTAGTCATACAAAAAATAGCTTCATAATCTTTTTTGTCTATGTAATCTTGGATAGATTGAATATCGTCTGGATCTGTGCAATATCCAGAAGGATACTTTAGTTTTGAAGTTAAAGATCTTTTGGCTATTTTTTGCTTGTATTCTTCTGAAATAAAGATATCTTTTTCGAAACTAATATTAAGTACTTTCAGTTCAATCAAGCCCTCTTCTTCTAATGTAATTAGATTATCTAAATAACATCTTGCCGCGGTTGCATAACCGGAAAGATCCGTCAATTGACCTATTAATAATACTTTTTTCACTGTGTTCAATTACCCTCTGGTTGTAAGTAATCTTGTAAAACAGCTTTTCTCATTTTGTTTTGTACTTTATCTTCAGAAAATTCTTCCCTTACATGCTCTTGAAGGCACAAAGCCCACTTTTTATACATTCCATTGTTTTGATACATTTTTCTAATTTGCTTCTTAAAAGATACAGGATTAGGATATGCCCAACATGATTCCTCTATAATTACATCCTCCCAGACAGCATGATCTGGAACTTTTGCAATTGCATAATCAATCTTCGCAAATAATTTCTTATTCTTTACTTTTCCGCCTTCCTTGTATGGTGCGGATAGAAAGTCTAAGTGTCCTGACCAATCTGTCGCTATAATTGGTAACCCACTGTAGGCTGCTTCAAATATAGGGAGACCGAACCCTTCACCAAGAGTACTTGTTAAATAAGCTTTAATTTTTGGGTGTTTGTAGAGCGCGTGAATTTCTTCTTCTTTCATATTACCATGCAGTAAGTAAACTTTGCATTTGCTATCAGGATGCAGTGCCTTTAATTTTGAGAACACACTCTCAACATATCTTCGGTCAGTTAAAGAACCTCTTGCTCTTGAAGTTTTAATCACATAACCCACATTTGGTTCATCTTTGAATTCTTCTAGAAACCAATCAATTGAGTTTTCTATATTTTTTCTTGATCCCAAGAGAGCTACATTTACAAAATTAAAATCCGTTTCCAGATCTAAATCTAAATCAAAATCTTCATAATCTTTTACAGGATAAGGTACTACTTCGATGGGTGCACCGCATTCAAGTATGGTGGTTACATTCTTCACAGTATTTGTGACCTCGTATGAGGTTGTCAGAAAACCATCGCGTGCGTGATTAGAAGGAACAATTATTTTGTTAACTCCTTGATTTGTTTTAATCAACCAATTTGAGGAGACTTTGTCTGTCTCAATACCAGCTGTAACTACTACGGAGTACGGTGCTCTCTTTTCAAACTCGTTCAGGATTCCAACATGCACCTGAACATCGTAAGATTCGTGCTCCCTCTTTTGTTCGCACTCATTTGCATAGTTTGTATATTTTACTATACACTCATGAACATCCTCAGGATATTCTGCTTCCCACGATGTGTTACCCCAATCAACAGCTTTAATAAAAACCTCAAGATTTGGAACGTCTTTAAGTGATCTATATACCAACCTTGCATGTTCTCCATATCCTGACCTGGTGAGGATTGGTGCTTCTAAAAGTAATCTCATTTTATTTCAATAATCTCCCAACTTTTATAATTCTTTCTAGTTTCCCAAGACCCAAACTCTTCCATTGTCTCTTCGACTGTCTTGATCCAAAGATCTGAAAACTTATCCATTCCATAGTTATTTAACACATGCTCACGACCGGCTTTTCCTATAGCTTCCCTTTCCTCTTTTGATTTGTTATAAAAAGACACCATTGCATTTAAGAAGTCATCTTTTGCGATTCTGTCTTCATAAATCCATGGTACATCTTGAGATCCAATGATTGCTTTGGATACGGGCTCGATAGCTTCTCCGAAGAAATTTTCTCCATCGGTGACCTGCTCTTGAAGTCCACCTGTCATATTAACTATGATAGGCGTTTCACATGCGAGGGATTCCAGTGTTGATAGGCCAAAACCTTCTGCATCTGAAATATTAATTGTGCAGTCGACCATGTTGTAGACTTTCGACAACTGAGAAGCTGGCATCTTAACTGTGGAGAATCTTATCTGGCCGCTGTTTAATCCTAGTTCACTTGAAATAGCCTGCAAGTCTTGACCGTGTGGATCTCTTGGTTCAGTGTGCATTATCAAAACAGCTTTGTCGTGCCCTACTTTATCTAAAAATTCTTTAAACCAAAACACAAGGGTGCCTGACTGCTTGCGGCGCGCATTTCGATTATTCCAGAAAAATACCATTTTATCTTCGAGGCCCTGTAATTCAGAAATATTCTTCCATTCCTCTTCGGGTAGTTTCTTAAAACAGTCTGTATCAACCGTATGTGGTATATGAACACACTTTACGTCTGGTGATACTTCCCTTACAATGTTATCAGTCACTTTGCTTATTGTACAAATCACGTCCGTTGAATCGTAAAAGTTTTTGTTATAGGTTGGTGCTGGATAGTTGTCCCAAACATGATAATACATCATCGGTACCTTATCTCTAACTTCGTCTTCAATATCCCAAAGCCAAACGTAGAATCTGGGGTCAGTCATAAACCACAGTAAATCTGGCTTGTACCTCCTGAGTACTTCTCTGATTATCATTTTGTTACCGTAGCCATCAACCGGTAGTATTAACCAGTCATCTTCAAATCCTTGAACCCTAATAGGTGTGTAATCTTTGTGCTTTATAGCACCGGCAAGGCAGACAAAAGAATATTTGCCTGTTTTGATTAATGAATTTATAACATATCCTGTTTGTGTACCAACACCTGATGGTGCTAGTGGGTTATCTGCGATAACCAATATAGTTTTCTTTTCTGTCATGTGCAATGCTCTGTGTTGTGAAATTTGCAATATCTGCAATTTAATCGGTTCTTTATGTAATTACCTCTCTCAATATTTATAACAGCATTCTGCAGAACTTTTAATGCATTTGTTGTTTTTTTAAACCCAGATGTGACTCTTACGATTTCAACATTTTCTTTTTTTGCTGTACGTTTTAGTAATGCAAAGTAAGTTTCTATATTCTTAGCATCAATATTGTGCTTCTTTGAAAAGTAGTTCTTATAGTATGTAAGTTGATATGTGGTCATCGGATCCGACTTTTTATCTCTAGTCCATCCCCAAGAACAAGTTTTCCAATCAATTATGTGATATTTGTTATCTGCTGTTTTTATCACCATGTCTATAAAGCCTTTAAACTTCTTTCCATATGATTCAATATCATCCATTGGCTCCAGTAATTGTTCTTCCACAGAAACTACTTCGAACTCTCCGAAATGTTCTTTGACCGCTGGTATTATTTGCTCGCATATTGGTTTCGCTTGCTGTCGCATATCGGTAATCATTGAAGCATTTAGCTGGTGCCCCTCACTTTTAAGCTGTTTAAGTTCTTTTAAAAATGTTTCTTCAAATATTTCGTACGCGTTTTTTGAGTTGTCCGGCACAACCTCTTCACATACAGCGTGAATAGCTGTACCAAATGCTGTATATTCATTTCCGGAAAAATAGGGAAGTTTATCTGTGTATATAAGTTTGTGTCTATATGAACACTCTGTAAAATTCTTTAACTCTGAAAAACTTATTCTTCTTACTTCTTCACTTGTCATTATCTACCTGTTTGTTTTTTGCTATCTTACTCATTCTACCACGAATAGATGGCTTTGTCGATCTTTTTGTTGAGGTATTTTTGGCTGCAGGTGTTGGTGGGTTTTTTGTCTCTGGTGGGCTTGGTGCTTCTTTTTGTGTTTTCGTCGTAACCTTTGCAGGTTCTTTTACCTTTCCGGTTGTGGTTTTCTTAATTTTAAAAAACCAGGTAGCTCTTTGGTTATAATTTGCTCTCTTGGTGTTTGCAATGGTGTGATCTTGCAATATTTCCATTATATCATAGTCAGTTACTAAATTCACAACATCTTTACCAGTGTAAAAAACCTTTTTTTCTATTGCTAAGTCTCGGACTTTTGTCGAAGCTGTTACTTCTAGTGTTTCTTCGTCCACCTTGACAACTGTTTCAATAATTAAATTACTCATTTATTTTCTCCATATCTGTAATACTTTCTATTTTCTCATAGAGCCTGGGGCTAGTTCTACGAAGTCTACTCAATTCTTCCTTTAGCCAGTAAGATTCAAAACCATTCGCAAAATATTCTCGAAGACTGGTAGCAGCATAGGGAGATAAAAATAAATCAGAACTTAAAGCTCTCAACAATGGATACCCAACCTTCTTGTAAAGAAAAATATCTACTTTTTCTGAATATTCACTTTTTAAAAAATCGCTCATCTTAATTTCAAAACCTTTATCCTTAAGTCTCATCCATAATATTTCTTTCTTTAATTTATATTCTCTTTCAATTTGAGAATCTGAGTATATTTCTTTTGCATACAATTCTTCGACTGAATGTGCTAATTCATGCACAATTTCATCTAGTATATATTCGTCATTGGCGGTATTTGATATATATATGACTCCATCTCTATACGCTGCAGTTAGATCTCTACTTTCCAAATATTCAAAAGATCCGACAAGGATTTTTTTTACACCTCTTCTTAAGTGTGCAGGGATTAATTTTTGGAACTTGGATACATAATCTTTAATTCCATTGTACCGTAGAGATCCTAGGTCCTTTATGTTGACCTCAATACCATCTAGGACATAATTACTGGGCTGCTTGTTCGCTATGTACTCTTTTAACATCATTTTTATTACTCTTCACATATTCTACGTCATTGAGCGCTTGAGTATATCCATTTACCCAGTTTTCTTCGGCGATAGCCATCAGAAACTCTGGAAATTGTTCAGCAAACACATTGACTATGTGCTCTACTGTTATCTCTTCATCATCAGGGTTTAACTTGTTTCCTACATAGTTAACTATTATTTCTTTTAATTCTGATTCCGTTGGTATCACTTGTTTAAGTAGATCTTCATTTTTCATAATTTAGTTGCCGCGATGGTTGCTACCTTCGACCTTTCTCCCTTTAGTAATGTTACGTGACCTGTTATTTGTTCGCTCTTGAGGCGCTCTACCACGTATGAGAGCCCGTTGTTTGTCGCATCTATATACACGTTGTCTATTTGTTCAATATCGCCTGTAAGGACGATTTTAGTGCCTTCCCCAACTCTTGTTAGTACAGTTTTAATTTCATGTTGGGTCATATTCTGAACTTCGTCTATTACAATAAAAGCATTAGAGATAGATCTGCCTCTGATAAAAGTCATTGCTTCAACTTCTATTTGACCTTTGTCCATATAAAGTTCTAATGTTGCTTTATCATCTCCCATAAGAAATTGTAAATTATCCTGTATTGGTGCTAACCATGGTAACATCTTTTCTTCCATAGATCCAGGTAAAAAACCTATGTCTTTACCTACAGGCTCAACAGGCTTAGTTACAACTATCTTCTTGTAAAGCGCGCCTTGGCCAAAAGTTTGTTCCAATCCTGCTGCAAGTGCTAGGAGTGTCTTACCTGATCCGGCTTTTCCCACCAAAGATACAACTGGTACCTTGGGATCAAGCAAAAGGTCAAATGCAAACTGCTGCTCTTTGTTGCGAGGCTCTGTACTCCAAATCTTCTTGTTACTTTTCACAATTTTTTGTAACGGTTTGTTATAGTTTTCGAAACGCGCTAGGGCCGTTTTCTTGTCATTAGAATTAGAAATCAACATAACAAATTGGTTTGGGCAAAGAAAATGTTGTTCTAAATCTATCCAAATCTCGTCGCCGGCGTAAAATTTATCTATGTCCTGTTCATCTACAAGAATCTCCGCACGACCAGTGTAGAGACCATCAGCTTTATCTAATACTTGTTCAGCTTGGTAGTCTTCTGTTAATAATCCCAGTGCGTCGCATTTGACTCTCATATTTATGTCCCGAGATACAACCACTAGCTTTCTAGACTTAGGAGCAGCCTCTTGTTCGGATAGTGCAGTTGCAATGATTTGATTATCAGAATCTTCCAAATCTAAATCATCGGGTAAGCATAAAGGATTATAGGAGGATACTCTGACTATACCCATTCCTTTTTCGATCCTAACGCCCTTAGATAAACTTCCCTTATCCCTAAGTGAATCTAGATTTCTTATAATCGATCTTGCTTGTGACCCAACAGAGTCTTGTCTCTTTTTATGTTTATCTATTTCTTCCAACACTTTCAACGGTATGACAATATCATTGTTACCAAAAGAATTTATGCAGTTAGAATCGGTAAGGTAGACGCTAGTGTCTAGGACGTAAGTTTTTTTAGCCAAAATGTACCCTTTTCTGTTTTATAATAACACTATTAATTAGATTTTTTAGTTGTTTTTACCCACTTGGTAGGTACCTTTTTGTATATAACAACAGTTTCCTTAGAAATTTTGCTTGGTTTTTGTACTTCAACATTTTCTGTTATGGTGCTTTTTCCGGGTCCACATATTGCAATTGTTGCGATTGTTAGCGTGGTTAATATAAAATTCATTTGCCTCTCCTTTAAAAAAAATCTTTTTTCACTTATATTTATTATGTATGTTAAGAAAAAGCAAGATTTTGTTAACTTTATTTTTACCGTTATTTTTTAGCTGTACTCCTATTGATTTACAAAGAAAAGTTATTCCACCTCTTAAGAGTTATGTCAAGGTCTACCATACGGTCAAGATATCTGGTTGTACTAAAAAATTTGTGAACAGATGTCCAATCGGCGAATACTTATCAATGGGTAGTGGTATGATATTAGATTTGATTCCAGGAGAAACCACTGTGATTACTGCTGGGCATGTTTGTGAGTCTGACGTTGATAAAGAAAAAATATCTAGCTACACTGAAAGTGTATCTGTTGTTGATCACACTGGACGAGAGCATAACTCTTACGTAATAAAATCTTCTCCGGATGATGGAAAAGGTTCTGTTGATATGTGTGCTCTATGGGTACCAACACTTAAAGAAGAAGGAATAAGATTTTCGTCATATAGACCAAGATCTGGTCAAGAACTTTATTATGTTGGATCTCCAGCAGGTATATACCATCCCCCAGTTGCACCGATTTTAACGGGTATATATAGTGGACAGATCGATGCATCGAACTCTTTAATATCTATACCTGCTATTGGTGGATCATCTGGATCTGCTGTTATGGACCTTAACAATCGAATGGTGGGTGTACTTTGGGCGGCGCACAATTTTCAAAACGTATCGATAATGACAAATTGGGACGCATCAGCGATCTTTTTGTACGAAGTATCAAAAATGTACGGGGATAGCAGTGTAGGGCCTAATCCTCTTCAGCTAAAGAAGTGATTTTTTCCATCTTTTTTTGAATCATCATCCTTAATCTTGCTGCAAAATGAGGCTTATTGAACCTTTCTGCTACCTTAATTGATTCTTCTATACTCATTATCTCTTCTTTTAGCCTGTGTAGTCTATTCTGTATTGATCTAATTGACCTCATGCTATTCTTCTACCTCTTCGTATTGTACGTACACTTTATACCGCATTGATATTCCATCTAATGAACCTCCCGGAGGAGGTGCTGACGGGTTGAAGTATACATTGGAAACCAACTCTTCTTCCATTAGTGCTATTAAAAAATCTAGCGACACTAAATCTACGGTGAACCTAAATGTATTGTATATCGGTTCGTACTTTTTATGATTTTTAAAATTTAAAAAAGAATCTTCTACATCAATATGTTTCAAAATGATTTCGTAAGACTCATCTAATGTTACTTCTCTCATCTTTATCCTCCACTATATTAATTCGTCAACAAGTCCATATTCAAGACACTTTTCAGCTTCCCACCACAGGTCGTGTTTTAGAATATTGTCCATTTCCCTTTTGGGTATCTTGGTATGTTCTCTATAAATATTTTTAATTTTCTTCATTAACATCTCAGAATTTTCCATATCATCTTGCATTTCTTGAAACTTACCCCACATAATACCTGAAAGTTGATGTACCAACATACAAGCATTCTTGTGCATGTATCTCCTCTCTGCAACGCAAGACATCAATGTTGCAGCTGATGCTGCACATCCGTCGATGACAGTATGTACTGGAATTCTAGAATTCTTAATGTAATCTACAGCCGAAAGTCCTGCAAATACGGATCCGCCATAGCTGTTGATATGTAGCATGATTGGTGGGGGGGTATATTCCAAGGGCCCTGTTTTGGATAACATGTTTACATTTAAATTAAAGATACCTTTGTTAAGTTGCAGAATTTTTGGACGAGTGACGCCAGAATAAAAGTAAATTCTATTGTGGCTAAATTCTACAACATTATTGTCTGTTGAAGTATGCCCTTTAGATTCGGCTGCAAAATCATGTACACTGGTTGGTGTTGGTTCTTCCTCTTTCTCGGTGGAACCCCAAAAATAGTCCTTCATTATCTTGTTTGCTCCAGTATCATAGCTCTTAGTTCCTTTAATTCCTTGATTGTATTCATGGAAGCTTTTCGCAACCTTCTACCTGCAGAAGCATTTCCGGACTCTACTTTTTGAGCATCATCCTCCGCTTTTGCTAATTCTTCTAATATATTTTTCAGTTTTTCTAAAATCATTTTTTTCTCCTTTTTAAATACTAGCTTGGTGGGCCCACCTGGACTTGAACCAGGAACCGACAGTTTATGAGACTGTTGCTCTAACCGATTGAGCTATAGGCCCTTATAAATATATTTATAACAGATTTTACAAGTAAGTTTCAATCAATTTTTTACGGATAGTGGTTCTTAATCCAGGATTTACTTTAAGGACCTGAGGAATTACATTATGTCTTACATGGTTTCTCATAAAATTAGTCTTTTGATTCGAAGGGTCTTCTATCCATTCTACTTTTTTGTTTTCTGCGTATCTAACAATGGATTGTTTTGACGTCATTAGAAAAGGTCTGAATATGTTTGATCCTCTGTGATGTGGTATTAATTTAGATTGCCCATGAAATGAGGACATAAGCCATGTTTCTACGCAATCGTCGAGATGATGACAAGTAATAGTATAGTTGCTGCTAATGCGCTGCAGGAAATCATATCTCTCGTCCCTCCAAAATTCTTCCAAAGATCGCTTACCTTTTCGACCTTGCACTCTACCAATAAATAGGTTGAGGTTGTTAGCTTCAGCATAATTTTCTACAAATTCTTGAGCTTTGTGAGAGTGTCTAGTATCATGGTTAAAATAAGCAAGATTGATATTTTTTCTTCCTTGCTGGAGAAAGTGAGTGAATACCATGGAGTCCATTCCTCCAGAGCAAGCTATTGTTAAAGTTTTAGGTATCTTACCAATAATTCTAATCATAAAATATTTATATCATAAAATTAATTTTATGTCAAGTATTTTACCACTTTTTACAAGACCAATATCTTGCAGTGCACTTGTCTTTGGCTGTAGCACATTTATGTCTAGCTCTGAATGATTTTCTTCTTTTTGGGTTTGACTTTTTAATTTTCATGTTAGGATCACCAAAACTTACTTTTGTAACTCTTTGTTTATCTTTGGCGCACCCCTTCACATAGACGTAAAACTTTTTCGACCCGCCGCGCTTTGGCTTATTGAGTGTTACCTTTTTTCCTTTGTATTTCGCTTCAGGAATAAGATCGGGACAACCACAAGAAGCATCGGATAACACTTCATATAAGCACTGTGGACAGGGAGAATCACCAAACTCGTCTACTGCGTCCTGAACTGATTCATAGAGGTTGTAATGAATGTCGATATCGCAGATACCTTCATCTATAATATCATCTATTTTTTCAGATTGGGCGTTATGCATTTTAGATGCTTTCTTGAGTTGAATTTTTATTTTTTTTAACTGCTCCTCCTCTGCATCTGTTACCTCTTCTTCGAGCGCACCGTGATCTCTTGCAAATTCACCATTCAGATAATTTCTTACTGAATTTATATAATCTGCTGCTTTAGTAATTTTTGATTCTACCCATTCAGGTAAATCATCACTATCGTCTATCATGTCCAATAGATGCAGAGAGTATGCATGTAATTGAGCCAAGGAAGTCCTGTGCATTCTTCCTTCCTCTCCAGTGTGCGCATTTGGGTGCTTCTTGGGCGCACTAGCTGCGGGCTCTGGGGCTGCAGAATCACAGCCGCAACCTTCTTTTATGTTAATGTTTATTTTCTTCATATTTTATACCTCAAATAGTTGATCAGTTATATTGTATTTGGCATACATTTTATTTAATTTTATTTCGAGACCTTTTTTTGTAATTACGCTTGGGTCCCTGACATCATGATTAGCAGGGTTTTCTTTCCATTTCTCCTTAATCGACGACAGACTGTAGGTCTTCTTGACCCGCCGGTGGGCTCGACTTGGATCTTCTGAATAAATCACATCATCTGGGCCCAATACAGAAAAGTGTGGAGAGAAAGTGATCATGTAGAGAGTGGAAATATTGCCACCGTCCTTATTCCAGTTATAATGCTTATTCTTGTTATAAAATTTCTCGACTTGATCCCACTGTTCAGACCTACTCATCGCCCTCAATTCTGAAGCTGACTTTCCAACAGTCGCCATCCCCGTGGTTCTACAAAACTGTATTAACCCAACGCAACCTATGTGATTGGTCATATAAGGGGAGAAGGTGCCAGCGGTTTCATGAGCCATGAATGCGAGAAACATCTTTGGGTCTACATTGTTCTTATCGGAATATGCTTTTACTTTTCTTAAAAATTCTTTATCTTTTCTCCAAGAGGTGTCCTTCTTGGCATACTTATTGTTCATAGGAGGCTTGGTAATACTTAATTTTTTCTTAACTGCTCCGCTATAGGCTTTTTGCAAGGATGCCCTAGATGCATACTGCTCAATGTAAACGTTCGGGTCGATTTTGCCAAACTTACCCTGATCTTGAGATAAATTTCCAATGGATTGTTCCATTATGTTTCTAAAGGACCCAGTAAGATGAGATTTAAGATTAATAGCATTTATTTTATTTTCGCTGAGAACCTTAGAATACTTAGAATTTATCAAGGATATAGCAGCCATCGAAGTTGGTCCAAAACTACCATCGACTTTGATGCCCAGTTTTGACTGAAGATTTCTTAAATCTTGAATTGTTGGATTTTCTGAGATTCTTAGATTTACTTTCTTTGCAGCTTCTTTGAAAAGTCTTGAAAGAGAATCTGTGACTTCTGAAAACGTGCCGAAAGGGGATAGGACTCTAATAGTGCTTCCTTGTGATGCAGATGAAATAAATGAAGGAAATCCTTTTCCAGCTGGTTTATCTGTTTGTCTTTTTTTTGTTTTTTGAGTAGATGTTGCTTTTTTTGCTGGTGCAGATACTCCCGACATGGCCGCTCCATAGATAGTTTGGTACCCTCCCTGAGTAAAATGGTATCCGTCGCTCCTGTTGTCACCCTGGTTGGGGATAATGGTGATTCCCGTCAAACTATCTATCAGATCATTCACTCTTTTGGCACGGGTGGTCATTGTTTTGCCGAAGCCTTTACTCATCTTGGTTGAGTCCACTTTCACCTGAATGACTCTTATGTCTGAAACACCCTTTGATTTAAGAAAGTCAATAGTACTCTTAAAGGCTTTCAATTGGCCGTCGCTGCTTCCATTATACCCCATATGCACTATAGCTGTCGTAGGTTTATAATTTTCACCTTTTAATTGATAAAACTCTTTTGTGGACCTCAATATGTGAGAAACTTGACCTCCGCTAATCTGCGGGGCAAGTGGTGTTTTGGTGTTTTTGTCGAGGAGATGAAATATTTTCTTCGGATAACCGGGGCGCTCAAGATTGACTGAAGAACGGGACACTCCAAGCCACTTTTTTGCTATGTAATTAGCGTTACTATCTCCAACAACTATTAAGCTATCTTTTTCCGTTGATGTGATCGGCTTCGCGGCTGCAGCGGGTGCGGCTGGAGCAGGTGTTCCAGAAATAGCCCTAGCTAGCAACTGAGCTGATCCAGCTTTAGAAGGGTGTATGAAATCATTTGCTGCAAATGGAACTTCAGCTCCTGAAAATGTCTTATATTTAGATTGAATATGCTTATTAACTTCTTCTGCAAATTCATTATATTTAGTTACAAAATTTGTATTCTTACCTGTTTTGGTTGCAGGATTTACGGGGCCTATAGTCTTAACTATTACCTGATATCCCGTTGCCATGCTGATTATTTGATCTATAAGGGCAGAAGTTTTTTGTGGGGTATAATTTCCCACTCCTTTTGCATAGGCAATCGCATCATTTGTACCAGCAGATAATATTAGTTTTCCAGGCTTTGCTGATTTTGATTGTGAATTTGCCAGGTATGAAGATAGTCTTGTTTTTATTTGCAGCGCTGTGAGCCCACCCTTTGCAACGGCAGTTTCACATTTACCATACCAGGACCCTTTGCATTGAGGTTGATTAATTATTCCCTGATTAGCTGCAGCAACAGTCATTCCTGTAGCAATGCTGTCTCCCACAATCAATAGGGCGCTCGATAGTGTTGTTTTGCTTGTATTTTTAGCTACACCTTTCTCTTGCGAAGGGGTACCTTGCAATGCTGCAAGAGTTGCTTTGCCTGCAATACCGTCTGATTCTATTTTAAGATCTGTTTGAACTTTTTTTATAAGTTCAAATAATTCTATAGAACACGTATCTCCAGTCATACCAGAAATATCTAAGCTCTGGTTAGTCAGATTCTTCTCCGCGGCATATGCTTGAATCAACGTTATCATTTCTTCGAAACTTTTATTGTGACCCAATTTTCCATAACACTTTACAGATTCATCCTGTTCTTTCAACAAAGAACAGTTCTTGAACATTTTTACAAACTCATTTAATTTCATTATTTTTTACCTCTTTTAGATTTCTTGCCCCAAGATTTTCCGCGACCTCTTTCCTTGCATGCGCCAGGGGTTGGCCGACACGCTGGGTATTTTGATCTCTTTTCGCCCTTGCTGCGGCCGCAAGATTTATAGCCACCTTTGCCGTCGGGTGCATTACAATCTACCCATCCGCCTTTTTTGCCTTTGGCCCCTTTTCTACCAAACCAATCTCTTAAGCTATTTTCTTTACTAGATTCAGATCCAGCTTTCTTTCTTTTCTTCTTTTTCTTTCGCTTTTTTTCATCAAGAACAGCATAAGTTTCCTCTTTTATGATTTGTAATAATCGTTGCTTGTTCATTTTTTACTTTTCATCCTTTTTGTCTTTTCTTTAGATGCTTCTTTTCTTTTCTTAGCGTAATCGAAAGCTTTTTTTAATCTTGCTTTAACCTTAGGATCCTTTGCGTTTTTGTAAGCAGCTCTAACTCTTTGGTGCACCAAATTAATTATCTGAGATTGTCTTTTGTGAGGCTTGTTTTTAAAACTTGATTTTGAAAAAGTATCTCTAATATCTGAAACTGAACTAAATTTTACACTCACTGTGTCTTCAGGATTTTCATCTGTATACAACCTTCTTTTTGAACCTTTTGGTTTTTTCCCTGTTCCTGTTTTTGGATCATTACCTTCATTTGCCTTTACACAGTTTCTGTATCTTTTGCCGAACATTTTTTTTGTTTTTCTTTTAGGGTGTGTCTTATAGCCTTTCTGACATCTTTCAAATAAGACAGCTTCTAACTCCTCTTTTATGATATACAAAAGCTGTTCTTTATTCATTTTTTCTTTTTACTCTTGTTACCCCAATTTGCTGCCCCTACTTTTCTACACTTAGACAAAGCGCCTGAAGCGTATGCTGAGGGCCACACGGCATATCTTGCTTTTACTTTATGATAACATGCATCTCTCTTTGCTTTCTTTTTCTTCTTTTTGCGTTTTTTTCTCTTTTTGCGTTTTTCATCAAGAACTGCTTTAGCCTCTTCAATAATAATTTGCATTAGAATATTTTTATTCATGTCTTGTTCCTCTTGCTTTCTTGAATTTTTAATAATATTCTTTCGGATATTTGATTCTTTCTCTGCCATTCATGTGATTCACTATCTTTATCAATTGGGCCACCCTTAGCCCAAGTATGGCATGACCTTGCAGAGTGGCATTTAAAATGATGCATCCAACAGTACCCCAATTCCCCATCATCGTCAAAGGTATCACCAGGCATACAATCTTTCATTCTCGGAGATGTATCAAATGCAATGCAGTTTCCACACAAAGACTTGTTTACAGCTTCTACTGTTGTTTTCCAATACTTTGCAACTTTTTCCCAGTAATCGCCTGGCTCATCGACATTTAGCGGACCATAATTGAATTTTTTAAGCGCTAAATCTCTATTTTTTGTATTAAGTTCTAGATCCTTTGTAGCCTTTGGACACTTCATAGATTTTGCGTCCTTTTTAGCTTCATTTACGAATTCAGTAATTTTAATGCGAATATCCATGTAATAAATAGTGTTATTTTCCGTAAATAGACATGTAACGTTCGCCGCGGTCGCAAAGCATCGTGATAACAATCCCAGACATAAGTCTATTTTCTACATATCTTTCTGAAGCTAATATATTGGCTCCCGAGGAAATACCCACTAGTATGCCTGTTTCTCTTGCAAATCTTTTGGCGCGATTGATCGCATCTTCTGTTTTGATTGGTATTATTTTATCTGCGTCTTCTGAATTAAATAAGAAATCCTTCCCATCAGCTATTCCTTGTATACCGTGAGGTGACTCGACTGGATGAACTAGACAAATTTTGGTTTTTAGATTTTGCACTTCTGCATACCTTCTTATTCCTTCCATTGTGCCTCCTGTACCAGCTCCATGTATAAAAGCAGACCACAAGCACTTTTTTTCTATAACTTGTCTGTGTATTTCCGGAGCAGTTTGATACTGGTGACAATTTACATTTTCTTGATTAGTAAATTGCATTGGTGACCAAGAGTTATCATTTGCTTTCAAATATTGATCTCTCATTGCAATCGCACCAGTGAAATCATCATCTGGTGCTTCTATTATTTTAGCCCCATATGTTCTTATCATTTGTTTTCTCTCTTCCGACATATTTGCAGGCATGAAGATTAAACAAGGTAGACCCATAGATGCAGCAACCATAGACAGGGCAATTCCTGTATTTCCACTTGTGGCGTCGCACAATACTGTTTTTTCTTTGATTTTTCCAAACATCCTAGCTCTATCAACAACATAGGTTATCATTCTATCTTTTACGGATCCTGCAGGGTTGTAAGCTTCCAATTTTGCGTAAATTCTATTTGAAATTTTTATAAGAGGAGTTTCGCCGACAATTGGCTTTATGAGCTTCATACTGTAAATAGTTTTTAATATAAGAAAAGGTGGTGGAGGTGGCGGGAGTCGAGACAGTAGGGCTTTTTATTTACTTCTGTTGAAT
>CAACVD010000261.1_pt1 | contig 25213 bp, 28 predicted proteins | sample 2381771 | NCBI WGS metagenome assembly CAACVD01 (sample SAMEA5211965, study PRJEB30684) | marine metagenome | biome: Marine; feature: Epipelagic; material: Water | collected 2015-10-15 | depth 15 m
TGTTGCTTATAAAAAATACACAAAAAGGAATAGATTTTAGTTATGGAGATTGCGACATTAATTACTATTATTGTTTTAGAATACTAAGAGGATTGTACGTTGATCTACTAAGAAAGAAAATGAGAGTTACATATACTACATTAGATAATATACAAATAGAAGATGAGGGTACAGTAAACTATGAAGAAGTGTATGCTAAGATACAAAAAGCACTAAAAGAAATATATTGGTACGATGCTAAAGTCTATGACATAGTAAGTGGTGGAGAAAGTATTAGTGAGCTATCAAGAAAAAGTCAAATAAGTTATTACTCATTATATAATACTTTTAGAAACGTAAAATCTAAACTCAAAGAACTTATATGAAATTAGGAGATAAATTAGAATATATAATAAACATCATTACATTTGGCAAAGGCAAAGATATTGCACAATGGATTGCACACAAGCTAGGTTTTGAAGATTGTGGGTGTAATGATAGAAAAAATTTTTTAAATGGAATCACAAGAACTAGAACAAAAACTAAACAAAGAAGAGTATCAAAAGTGGAGAAAATTCAAAGGAATTAAAAGTAGTCAGATCAACAAACAAGAACAAGAGTTGATTGCATCTTTACATTCTAAATATTTCTACCATAACTTTCATCTACCTTGTGGATGCTCACCTAAGATATGGAATAGTTGGATAGAAGATATAAATAAATTATACGCAAGTGGGTTTAGAAACAATTAATAAGTTTGAAAGAATAGTTGTAAAGTTCTTAAATGAATTTGAGGATTGGAATTTAGAATGGTCTAAAGGTAAGTTTGAACATTATGACGCAATAGGTACAACACCTAAAGGTCATAAATGCGTTATGGAGATGAAGTTTAGAAACAAATACTATAAAGAAAAACTATTAGAAAAATATAAGTATGATAAACTAATGGAGATGGATAATGAGATTGTGAAACTATATTTTGTATCTGATCCTAAAGGCACTTATTTATATTGGATAAACTATTTAGAAATGCCAGAAATAAAAGAATTGTACTGCCCAGATACTACATTCTGGACTAAAAAGAAAAAACTAAAACAAGTGTATTTGCTTACAGAAGATATGGCATCTATAGTTCACAAAGAGTAGTTATTAGATATTGTCAATTATTATTTGTATATTGTCAAAAAATAAAACAGTATGAAAAAACAAAGACAATACCGAAGCAATCAAGGTCGCAGACCTGAGAAAGCAGAAGTTACGTATCAAACATTAAAGTTTGCATTTATATTATTTACTATATGTATGGGTGGCTATTTATTTCTCAAACTATGGATGTAAAAGAAAAACAAAAGTTTGAATTAGCATTTAATTATATTGGTGGTGCTATGGCTAGTGCTTTTGAAAAAGCAGACAATAATCGTAAAAGACAAATAGGACTTTATATCAAGTGTATTAATGATATGTACACATACACCAATAGGATTGAAACAGAATTAATACTTAAAAAAACAAATGATGATACAACTTTTGGATGGAAAAAATTACAGCAAAAAAGAATTGCTGAAAAAAATGGTAGATGATAGTTTTTACTATGGAGAGCTTAACAAGTTAGCACTTAGCAGTTCATCATTGAAACTATTACTATCAAGTCCTAAAACATATAAGTATGTAACGCAGTATGGCAGTCCTGAAACACAACCATTAAGAGATGGTAGATTAGTACATCAAGCAATACTAGAGCCACAAAAATTTAGTGAACAGATATTTGTAAATGTATCTTCTAAGAACACAAAGACTTATAAAGAAGCCAGAGAAAAATATGGTGAGGTATATACAAGAGTAGAAAAAGAAAATGCAGAGAAAATCGCAGATGCTTTTTTTAAGAACGAACACGCACTAAAACATATAACTGACTGTGAATTTGAGGTATCTGGAATAGGTACAGTACAAGGTTATCCATTTAGAGGTAAAGCAGATGTATTAAGAAAGGATGGTATAGTAGATATAAAAACTACAACAGACATTAAAGGTTTTCCATATTCGGCTAAAAAATATTCTTACGATGTACAATGCTATGTTTATTGTCAATTATTCAACGTAACATATTTAGATTTTAAGTTTGTAGTAATAGACAAAGGATCACTTGATATAGGTGTATGGAATTGTAGTGAGGAGTTTTATTTGGAAGGGGAACGAAAAACAAAAGAAGCAATACAAATATTTGAAAAGTTTTTTATAGAAGGACAAGACATAGATAATTATATAATAGAAGGTATACTTTAACATAAAATAAATAAAAACAAAATAATATGAGAACAATAAAATTAAAAACAGGAATATTCAATCCATCTTATTCAATAGACAAATTAAAAATGTCATCATTAAATAGAGATATGCACGAAACACACATAAACAATTTTAGTACAAAACTTATCGATTATGGGTGGATGATGCCAATAGTAATATCAAAATCAGGAGATGTGTTAGAGGGACATCATAGAATTAAATCTGCAAAATTATTAAAACAAAAAACAATACCTGCATATATTGTAAATTGGGTAAACACAAAAGAAGCAAAGGAACATCTTGACTGTATCATTAGTTTAAACAATGGGAATAAAGCGTGGAGTATGTTTGATTACTTAAAAGCATTTGCCAAACACAACAAAGATTATAAGATAGTTTATGATGCCTATACAAGTAATTCTAATAATGTTTCAGTAGGTAATGTTATAAATATATTTTTCAGGCAGTCCAATAAAGAATTTAAAAAAGGCGCAGCTATTATAGAAGATTTAAAATTTAGTAATTACTTATTACATAGTCTTTCTGACCTATATGAAAAGTATGGTAAGAAAAAAATTACAGCATATTGTGTAAGAGAATTTATAAACGTTGCATTTAACAAAGCCAAGAAAGACAGAGGTGCAGTAAAATATCTTTTAAAACAATACGAAAAGATGGCAAAGACAGGACATTTAGCAGTAAGTTCGATTATGGACTTTCGACCTATAATAGAGTTAGATTTAAATTATTACAAAAAATTAAAGAATGATATATAATCAAGACTGTATGGAAGCTATGAAAGAAATGACAGATAATCAATTCGACTTGGCTATTGTTGATCCTCCTTATGGTATTGACATAGCTAAATGGGATGCTATTGATATGAAACCAAGTGATAAATATTTTATAGAATTATTTAGAGTTAGTAAAAATCAAATTATTTTTGGAGGAAATTATTTTAACCTACCTCATAGTGAGGGGTGGATATGTTGGGATAAAACATTTAAATATAATCAAAAATTAAATATTGGCGAGTTTGAATTAGCGTGGAGCAGCTTAGACATTAAGCACAGTTTTATAAGATATACTTCTTGTGGAAATTTTCAAGGTTTTAAAAATCCAAGAGCAGATTATACCAAAAAAAAATCTTTTCATCCAACATCAAAACCTATACAACTATATGAATTTATTTTAATTAATTATGCAAAAGAGGGTGATAAAATACTTGATACACATTTAGGAAGTGGCAGTATAGCAATAGCTTGTCACAATCTTGGATATGATTTAACAGGGTACGAAATAGACAAAGAATACTTTGAAACTGCTCAGAAACGAATAAAAGAACATCAAAGTCAATTACGAATATTATGAATAAAGCAATAAAGATAGCAAAGCAAATAAACAAAGTAGCAAACGTAGATGTATTTGAAAACACTAGAAGAAGAGAAGTAGTAGAAGCAAGATCATTACTATCATTCATACTTTACAAATACGAAAAGATGACACTACAACAAATAGGCAATCTATTTAAAGACAAAGGTAGGTCAGGCAATCATACAACAGTATTACACGCAATAAAGAGTTTTGAAACGCATAAAAAATACAATAGTAAAATACAAGAGTGGCTACTTGACATTACAATCAAATTAAAAAACAATAATGCAAAGAAAGAGTTTATAAAACATAAAGTGAACTTTCTTGATACCAAAGATGTAGATAAGATTGCAAAGCAAGTAGATAAAATGACACAAAATAAATAGCAAACAAAAATTGATTAAATTTTACGATATATAGATATACAAAAGATTGATTAATCAATGTTTTTCAATTATGGATAAAAGAATTAACAATGGTGGTAAAAGAATTGGTGCAGGTAGAAAACCAAAAGAAGAAGAGCTACAGCTTATAGAAAAACTTAAACCATTAGAACCTTTGGCATACGAAGCATTAAAAGAAGGATTAAAGAAAAAAGATTATAAATACGTACAGCTCTATTATAATTATTATGTAGGCAGACCTAAAGAAACAAAAGATATACATATAAACGATGATGTACCTTTATTCATTGATTAATGTTCACCCAAACACAAGCAGTAAAAAGATTACGAAAACTTGACAAAAGAATCAAGATAATTAGAGGTGGTAGTAGTGCAGGTAAGACTATTGCAATATTAATGATCCTCATTGACTATGCAATCAAAAATCCATACAAAGAAATAAGCGTGGTAGCAGAGAGCATCCCACACTTACGTAGAGGTGCTTTAAAAGACTTTCTTAGCATTATGAAGGGTACGCATAGGTACGATGAAAGAAAGTTCAATAGAAGTACTTTAAAATACGAATTTAGTACAGGTAGTTATATAGAGTTCTTTTCTACTGACCAACCAGATAAACTAAGGGGTGCTAGAAGATCAGACTTATTTCTTAATGAGTGTAACAATATAAACTTTGAATCATACCAACAATTAGCAATAAGAACATCTGGCGATATATGGCTAGACTATAATCCTACTAATCTGTTTTGGGTAGATAAAGAATTGATAGGACAAGAAGATACAGACTTTATTACACTTACTTATAAAGACAATGAGAGTTTGTCAGATACGATTGTAAAAGAAATAGAGAAAGCTAGAACAAAAGCAAAGACATCTACATATTGGTCAAATTGGTGGAAGGTATATGGACTTGGAGAGATAGGAAGTTTAGAGGGTGCTTGTATTCCTGATTGGAAGTCAATAGATAATATACCTAGTGATGCAAGACTTCTTTGTGCAGGATTAGACTTTGGGTATAGCGTTGATCCATCTACATTTATAAGACTATACAAATGGAACAATGCTTATATATTTGATGAGCTACTTTATAGAAAGGGTATGCTTAATAGAGATATAAGTCATTTTCTTACAGATAAAAGAATACTAGAAAACATATATGCAGATAGTGCTGAACCTAAATCAATAAGTGAGATTAGAAGCTATGGTCATAAAATATTCCCTGTAACAAAAGGTAAAGATTCTGTAATCTATGGTATCAACTTAATAAACCAAAACGAAATATACATAACATCAAGATCAAAGAATTTAATAAGAGAACTACAAGGATATGTATGGGATAAAGACAAAGAGGGTAACAATATTCAAAAACCAACAGGCATACATCCTGATTGTATTGATGCAGCTCGATATGCTTTGATGATGCAATTAGAAAACCCCAACAGGGGTAAGTATGCAATTAGATAAAAAAAGTTATTATATTTTGTCAATTAATAAAAAAGTATTATATTTGAGTATAATTAAAAACAAAACAAATGAAAATAACAGAAAAACAAATACAGCAAAAAATTAAACAATATGGTTTATCAAGAGAAGAAGCAATCCGATCTATAAAGGTAGGCGAAAAGCTAAAACAAAGATTTCAAATCAGATTTTAAAAACAAAACAATGAATAAATTATATCTACATCCACTAACAAAAGAATTTGTAAGTAAAGAAAAATATTTTAAATTTGTTAAGAGTAAGGGTTTTCCTAAGAAACCTTTTAGTGAGAAGATAAAGTAATCTTTTCATTTATTTTTTGGTTAGTTGTTTGAGGGGGGTTTTATACCCTCCTTTTTTTTGTCTAAAATCGAGATTTAATTTCGATATATATATATGAAGATAAAATTGACTGTACCTACCGATCTATCCGAAATCCGATTATCACAATATCAAAAGTATTATAAAATACAAGAGGATAATCAAGATGAAAGTTTTTTGGCAACTAAGATGATCGAAATATTTTGTGATATATCCCATAAAGATTCTTTTAGAATGAAACTTAGAGATGTAACAAAAGTTACAAATATACTTGGAGATATGTTTGAACAAAAACCACAACTTAAAAAAAGGTTTGTTTTAAATGGTGTGGAGTATGGTTTTATACCTAATCTTGATGATATGACACTAGGAGAGTATGTTGATCTTGATACTTATATATCTAAGTGGGATGATATGCATAAAGCAATGGCAGTACTTTACAGACCGATAGAAACATCATTAGGTAATAAATATACCATAGAAAAATATACAGGAGAAAATCAAGATACAATGAAAGAGATTCCTCTTGATATTGTTTTTGGTAGTATGCTTTTTTTTTATCGTTTAGGGATAGACTTATCGAAAGTTATGATGTCTTATTTTCAGGAGAAGAAGGAGATGCCCTCTCAGCAACTTCAAACTTTAATGCAAAATATGGATGGCTTGGACAAATTTACTACCTCAGTCAATACGATATTACAAGAGTTGAAAATATCACTAAACTAGGTATGCACGAATGTTTATTAATGCTAACATTTATGAAAGAAAAAAACGAAATAGAAGCAAGACAATTAAAAAGAAAATATAAATGAGCAATCAAGGTATAAGAGGATTTTATCAACTTACAGATACGATAAAAACAAATCTGTTACTAGACCCTAATGTAAACACAGTTACAACAGGAGACATTACAGAAATAGATTTATCTAAGCAAACAATATTCCCACTTGCTCATATTATAGTAAATACAGTTACAGCTCAAGAACAAGCTCTTGTATTTAATATTACTTTAATGGCTATGGATGTTGTTAATGAATATAAAGATGAAACAACAGATATTTTTGTAGGTAATGATAATGAACAAGATGTCTTAAATACACAACTAGCAGTAATAAACAAGATCATACATTTATTACGTAGGGGTTCATTATATACATCTAAATATCAATTAGAGGGTGATCCTGTATGCGAACCATTTTATGAAAGGTTTGAAAATAGATTAGGTGGTTGGGCGTGTACTATGGATATATTAATACAAAACGATATAAGTATTTGCTAATGGAATTACAAGAAACAAAAAAAGTGCTTAACAATTTTGCTAAATATGTAATACAGCAATCAAGAAGTAATTTGACAAAGGGTAAAAAGAATGTAACTAAAAAACTTTATGAATCATTAGATTATGATATTTTATCTGACAATACAGGTTTTATATTGCAGTTTATTATGGAAGAGTATGGTGCTTATCAAGATCAAGGTGTAAGTGGTACAAAGAAAAAATATGATACACCCTTTAAATATACAAACAAAAGACCTCCAAGCAAAGCGTTTGATAAATGGAGTGTAAGAAAAGGAATAGCACCAAGACAACAAGGGGGTAGATTCGCAAAAAGAAAAGGTTTAAACTTTGTAATAGCAAGATCAATATTTGAACAAGGTATAAAACCTAGTTTGTTTTTTACAAAACCTTTTGAGAAAAGATTTAAAACATTACCACCTGAATTGATAGCATCATTTGTAAATGACTTTGAAAAAGAATTATAATGGCAATAGAAAAGATAAATATAAATAGTCCTGTTTACTTAAAAGTAGAAAACACAAATCTTGCAAGTTGTAAATTAACAATAGCAATATATAGTGGTGCTTTCAATGCAAGTCCTACAACAACGTATGAGCTGATTAAAAATGAAGTAGCAAATAACAACTATGTAATATTTGAAATAGGAGAACTTATAAAAGATTATATAGCATATAGCTTTAGTGGTACTTTTGGTAGTAATGGTGTTAATGTATGGGTACAAACAACAGCAACACCTATAAGATCAAATCCAGCAGATGGTGCATTAGATGCTATAACTACAATTATGTTAGCGTTTGATGGGGTAGGATATTTTGAAGAAGGGTTTGACATAACACAAACAACAAATAGTGCAACAACTCAAAATCTTACAAGGCACAAAGGAAGTCTAACAAAATTAATGAGTAACACAACAATATTTAGAGAGTTTCAAGAAGTATTATATATACCTGTATTAGCAAACCTAAGTGTAAACTCAGGTAGTGATACATTATCAGGTGCGACAACTGTTAATTTTAAGAATGGCAGTTCAACTGTATCAACTGTAACAGTACCAACAGGTGTTTCTAATTCTAATAACGCAATAGCATACGCAACAAGTACTACTGCAACCCTTACAAGTGTTGATATAGTAACAGGTGGGTCAACAGAAACAATAATAATAGAAGAACAACCTTGCAATAGATTTACTAATTTACCTTTAGTGTTTATAAACAAATCAGGTGCATTACAAAAAGTAAATTTCTTTTTAAAATCTTTGGAAAGTGTAAATGTAGAAAAAGAAGAATTCAAAACAAACACCTTAACTACAGGTGCAACTTATTCTATTAACGCACATCAATACAAAAACAGAAACATAAATAGTAGAGAAACTATTGTTCTAAATACAGGATATGTAAACGATAGTTATAATCAAGTAATAGAAGAAATATTATTTACTAAAAGATGTTGGCTATTTAAAGACAATCAATACTTGCCTGTTATACCACAAGATAAAAGTGTACAGTTTAAAACATCACTAAATGATAGACTTGCAAACTATACAATGACTTTTAATTTTGCTTTTGATAAAATAAATACAATAAGATAATGAATGAGTTAGGTCTATTAATACCAGATATAAAGATAGACAATCCACAACCTGATCCAGATTTGTGGAATACAACAGCTATAAACTGGGAGAATGCTTTTAGGTTATGGAATGAAATTAATTTAATTACAGATATTGATTATCAAAGGTTAGATTTATTTGAAGATGAACAAGTATCACTTACACAAACAATACAAGATATAAGAGATATAGAAAAAGTATTTACTGATTTTAGTAAGTCTTTTAGTTTACCAGCAAGTAGTAAAAACAATTTATTATTTAGACATTATTATAGAACAGATATTGAAGAAAACTTAATTGCAGATTCTATATTCAATGCAAACACAAAACTAAGAGCTATACTAGAATTAAACTATAAAAACTTTAGAAACGGATATATAGTTTTAAATGGTGTAAAATTAAAAAACAACCAACCTGAATCATACAACATAACATTCTTTGGAGAGACTGTAACACTCAAAGACAAAATAAAAGATAGAAAATTATCAGAGTTAGACTTTTCGCAGTTCGATCATAGTTATAATGTATCAACTGTAAAACAAGGATTACAAAGTTTTGTAAATGTTCTTAATGGTCAAGCAACAAGTAAAGCTCACGTAATATACCCTTTAATATCACATACAGATAGGTTTATATATGATAGTGGTAATGGTGGTGTTTTGACATCGCAAGAAAGGTCAAGCACTACAAGGAACTTATATGCTAGTGGAAGTCAAACAACAGTAAACTCAGGACAAGCAACAGAAAGATTAGGAAGTACGATGGGTTTTACATTTAATGATTTGAAACCTGCATTGAGGGTAATAGATATCATTGATGTAATAGCCCAAGACCCAACAATAGGATTGAAGTTTAGTGATGACTTTTTTAAAGAGACAGGTATGTTTGGGAATTTATATATGTGGCTTCATAGAAACAAAGGAGAGATAGGAGTAACACCAAGCAATGAATCAAATGTATCTAATATAATACTTAATAAAATACAGAGTTTTACAGCAACACAAGGTACAGTTAATGAGTTCTTTTCTATATTACCTACAAGTAATTTTGCACCAACTTTCGATGGTGGTATATTTAGATTTGTAACACAAAGATTAGAAAGTCAAATAGGTGTTATAGAAACTATGCAAATTAATTGGAAAATAACACCACAATCATCTAGTAAAAAATTTATTGCAAAATTAAGAAGAGCTGGAACAGGGGAGATTATTACAGCAGCAACATATCAACAAACAGGTTTTATTACACTACAACATTTATTTGAAGGGGATTCAGATTTCACTCAACCATTAATGCAGCATAATGTAGAGTTTGTAATTGAAACAACTGAAACAAGTTTAAATCTTACATACGAACTTACCTTTACAAGGATTGCAAGTGGGCAATCACAAAACGCAGATAATTTTACAGCAACAGTTCTAGCTGGTATTGTTGAACCTGATAGTTTAGTAGAAACAATATTTGTACAAAACAATATACCAGATATTAGCATACTTGAATTTTTAACAGGATTATTTAAAACTTTTAATCTTACAGCTTTTATAGAAAGTGATCTTGCAAGTGATGACTATGGTAATGTTGTAGTAAAAACTTTAGATTCTTTTTATGCAAGTGGTACAAATAGGGATATTACTGAATTTGTAGATGTAACACAAAGCGAAAGTAATTTTAGTGTTCCTTTTAACGATATAGAGTTTAAGTTTGCAGACCCCAAAACATTTGGTGCTTTTTATTTTGAGAAACTTAACAATAGACAATTAGGAAGTGTTAAAGCAAGTGGTATTGGTAATAGTGGTAGAGACCCAAGATTAAATAGAGGTAGGGATTATCGTATATCATTACCATTTGAGAAAATGTTTTTTGAAAGATTAAGAAACGTAAATGGAAGTGCTTTTACAAAAATAGGATATGGCTTCTTTGTAGATAGCGACCAAAACCCAACAGTAAATAAACCTCTATTATTTTTTAACGAATCAACTGCAACAGCAGGAATACAAATGATAGATGGTGGTGGTACAGGAACACCATTTTCAATAACAACATATAATAGACCTAGCAATGTTAAATCTGGTACACAAAGTGTTGTTATAGCAGTAAATGCAAGTGAATCAAGTGCAGTATCTTTTAAATATCTAAACCCTACTAATTTTGCAGATGTTACAGTATCGGTAAGTCCAGATAGTTCTACAACTATAAATCCTATTGTAACAGGTAGTTTACAAAGGACATCAGCAGTTACAAGTGAATCAAATATAACTACAACCTTTACAACAGTTACAGCAGGTCAGACTTTACATTTTAGTATTGAAGAAGACCCATTTAATGATACACCAGAGACATCTACTCTATTTGAAAACTTTTACAAACAATATATAAGAGATGTATTTACGTATAAAAGAAGATTAAAAAAATACAAAGCGTTATTACCACAAAAGTTTCTTCTACGATATAAGTTGGCAGATACTATTGTAATAAATAATACAGAGTTTATAATTAACAAGATCACAACAAACTTACAAACAGGAGAAAGTAGTTTAGAGTTGTTATCTAAAATAAATACCATTTCATAATGATACAAGGAATATTAGAATTATTAGAATATGCAAATGGCGAAACTGAAAATATAAGAATCGCACAAGGTAAATATGAGCTACCAAAAACTTTTAAAAAAACAGTTAAACAAATTAAAGATGAAATAAAATGGCGAAAGATGTAATAGTAAATGTTAAAGTAAATTCAAAACAAGCAGAAGCTAATATTGAAGAACTCAATAAAAACTTTGATGCTTCTCAAAATTTAATAAAAGAATTAGAGCAAGAACTTGCAGATTTGACTAAAACTCAGAGTAAATATACTGATATGTCAGATAAATCTATAAACGCAAGAGTAAAACTTAATAAACAAATACAACAAACAAAAACCAGATTAGATCGCGAGAAAAAAAGCGTAAAAGAAATTGTCAAAGAAAGAAAGCAAAACAATAAAGTTATTAAAGATGCCAACAAAGTATCTGCTGATTACTCAGGTGTTGTTGGAATACTAGATAGACAAACAGGAGGTTTAATAAGTGGAGTAACAGGGCTTACAGGAAGTATTGGCAAAGCATCAGCAGGTTTTAAATTATTGAGGACTGCTATTATAGCAACAGGTTTAGGTGCGTTAGTGATTGCAATTACATCTGTTGCAACTGCATTTACTTCATCAGAGGAAGGTCAAAATAAATTTAGAAAATTCTTTACACAAATAAGTGTAGTAATAGGTAATGTTACTGATATACTTTCTGATTTTGGTAGCGCTATTATTAATGTTTTTACAGGTAATTTTGCAAAAGCAAAGGAAGCATTAAATGATGTAACGGATGGCATTAAAAACTTCGGTGATGAAACTAGAAAAGAAATAGAAACGGCAGGTAAACTCGCAGATGAGAGAGCTAAAGCTGATCTAATGGAAAGAAAACTTATAGTAGAAAGAGCAGAAGCTACAAGAAAATTTAATGAATTAAGAGAAAAGGCAGCAGATAAAGAAAATGTAAGTATTGAAGATAGAATTGCAGCTTTGAAAGAAGCAGGTAGAATTGAAGAAGAAATTACACTAAAAGAAATCGAAGCAGCAAGAATTAGATTTGAAACCAAAAAAGCAGAAAATGATTTAAGTAAATCAACAAAAGAAGATTTAAACGAACAAGCACAACTTGAAGCAAGATTGATTGAACTTGAAGCACAAAGATTAAAAAGACAAAAAACATTGACTGCTGAAATAACAACAAACTTACGAGAAGCAGAATCAGAAAGAAAAAGAATACAAGCAGAAGCAGATGCAGAACAGAAGAGACTAGAAAGTGAACAAGCAGCAAAGGATAAAGAAGCAAGAGATGCAGAATTAGCAGCAGAGAAACAACTTGCAGAACTTAAAAAACAAATCAGGGATGCAGAAGCAGTAAGCGAGGATGAAAAAAGAGCATTGGAAATTGAAAAAGTTACTGCACATTATGATAATTTAATTGCCCTTGCTGATAAAAATAACATTGATACTACAAATTTAGAAAAAGCTAAAAATGAGAAACTTGCACAATTCAACAAAAAAATAGCAGAGGATGAAGTTAAAATTACAAAATTAAGTCAAGAGCAAAAACTTGCAATAATATCAGGTGCTTTGGGTGGTATTGCAAAACTAGCAGGGCAAAATAGCAAATTCGGTAAAGGCATAGCAGTTGCACAAGCAGTCATTGATACTTTTGCAGGTGCAAATAAAGCACTTGCTCAAGGTGGTATTTTTGGTGCAGTTGCAGCAGCAGGAGTTATTGCATCTGGTCTTGCAAATGTAAGAACTATTTTATCAACACAAACACCAGAAGCACCCTCAGGTTTAACAAGTGGATCATCAGGTGGTAGAGGTGTATCTACCCCATCTGCACAAGCACCATCTTTTAATATTGTAGGTGCAAGTCCTGAAAATCAATTAGCACAAAGTTTAGCAGATGTTACGCAAAAACCTGTAAAAGCATTTGTAGTAGCAGGAGATGTTTCAACTGCTCAAAGTTTAGATAGAAATATAATACAAGAAAGTTCATTAGGATAGACAAAAACACTTAATAATAACGATATATAATTATGAAGATAGTTGAATTGATCCTAGATGACAACGAAGATTTAACAGGTATCGAAGCAATAAGTATAGTAGAAAACCCAGCAATAGAAGAAGATTTTATTGCACTTAAAGGTGAGATACTTGCACTCAAAGAGATAGATAAAGAAAAGAAAATACTATTAGGTGCTTTACTTGTACCTAACAAACCTATCTATCGTAAAAATGGAGATGAAGAATACTATATATATTTCTCAAGAGAAACTGTAAGAAAAGCATCACAAATATATTTACAAAAAGGGAATCAAAATAATTCTACATTAGAACACCAACATACTATTAAAGGTCTTTCTTTAGTAGAGAGTTGGATTGTAGAAGATACAAAAAAAGACAAGACTGCTTTATATGGTCTTGAATATCCTGTAGGTACTTGGGTAGGTGCAGTAAAAGTAAACAACGATCAGATATGGGAGGAGTTTGTAAAGACAGGTAAAGTAAAAGGATTCTCAATAGAAGGTTACTTTGCTGACAAAGCTGAAAGACCAAAAGATCAAACAATAAACGACCTTGCAAAGATAGAAGAAGAAGAAGCAGAAGAATTACTATCACAAGTTAAAGGTATTATTAGAAATGACAAAAGATATAAGCAAGGTAAAAGATTAATATTTGAAAGTTTTAGTGATTACCCAGATGCAGTAAAGAACAATGCAAAAAGAGGTATTGACTTAAACAAAAAAGTAAACAATAAATGTGCAACTGATGTTGGAAAAATAAGAGCTCAACAACTTGCACAAGGCAAAGCGATTAGTGAACAAACAGTATCACGTATGTATTCTTTTTTATCAAGAGCTGAAGAATATTACAAACCAGAAGATAAAGAAGCGTGTGGTACAATATCATATTTATTGTGGGGTGGTTTAGCAGGTAAAAGATACGCAGAGAAAAAATTAAAAGAATTAGGCAAATTAGAATTATATAGTGAAAAAGTAAACGATGACTTTGCTATTATAATGGATAGACTTGCATATGCATCTAAAGATATGGCAGAAAAGATTGCTAAAGATATTGGATGTGATGGCATACACGAACACGAGTTTGAAGATATGACTTGGTATATGCCTTGTAAACAACACGCACTTACGCAAGAAGAATTTAAAAAGTATAAATGTCCTAAAGGATATAAAAAAGATTATCAGAAACACAAGTGCGTAAAAATGGCTGAGATAGGTGAAAGAGGTGGTATTAGAAAAAGCCCTAAAGCACCAAAGTCAGGTACACCTAATCCGAATCCAAAAGGTAAAGGTACAGCTAAAGGAGATGCTTCTACAAGTAGAGGTGCAAAAGTAAGTAAGAAAGATGAAGCTACATTACAAAAAAAGTCTGATGACTTTAACAAAAGATATAAAGATAAATTAGGTTATGGTGTTACGATAGGTCAATTAAAGTCAGTATTTCAAAGAGGACTAGGTGCGTTCAATGTTTCGCATAGTCCTAGAATACAATCACCAACAGCTTGGGCTCAAGCAAGAGTAAATGCTTATTTATATTTAGTAAGAAACGGCAGACCACAAAATGCTAAATATACAGGTGATTTTGACTTATTACCAAAAGGACATCCTAAAAGTAATAAAAAATGAAACTACCAAGCTATACAAGTCCAAAAGGTGGAAGAAGGGGTTGCCTTTGTAAAGATAAATTAACGTACAAGATAGAATGTTGTACAGGAGAATTACACGCACAAGGCATTGGTGCGTTGAAGGGTGGAAGCAACGCAAACATAAATGGTGTTGTAAGATCAAGTTAAAAATGCAAAATAAATTTTTAAAAGCGATATATAATTATGAAAGCTACAGAAGTATTAAAACAAGTAAAAAACATTCTTGGCGTTGAGCTATCTGATATTCAATTAGCAGAGCTTAAACTAGAGAATGGAACTGTTTTGGAAGCAGAAGTTTTTGAATCAGGCAAAGAAGTTTTTATTAAAACTGAAGATGAAAAAGTTGCTCTACCAGTTGGTGAGTATGAACTAGAAGATAACAGAGTTCTTGTTATTGAAGAAGAAGGTATGATTAAAGAAATCAAAGCTCAAGAAGAAGAAGAAAAAGAGGAAGAAGAAAAAGAAGAAATGAGCTATGTAACAAGGGAGGAGTTTCGTAAAGAGATGGATGAATTAAAAGAAATGGTCGAAAAGATGATGAACCCTAAAGACAAAGAAGAGATGTCAAGTGATGTTCAAGAAAAAGTTTCTTTAGCAGTAACAGAAGTTTTAAATAGTGAAGCAGAAGCAAAAGAAGCTCTTAAAGAAGAGTTATCTAAACCTGCTGCTGCACCATTAAAACATAGTCCAGAGCAAGAAAAATCTAATAAAGGTTTCAAGTTTGCACAAAACAGAAGATTATCCACATTGGATAGGGTAATGGAACAAATAGTAAATAAATAAATATAAATAATTATGGCAGTATTAGAACACATAAGCGATGATGTAATGAGAATATTTGATGACTATGAATTAGTTTCAGCAAGTGGCTCATTAAATTTATCAGATTCAGGAAAAGTTTTTAAAATTTCTGGAACAGGATATACAGTAACACTACCTGCACCGAGTGCTGGGTGGAAAGCAAAATTTATTGTATCAGCAGCATTTTCAACTGATTTCGTTGTACAATCTCCAGCTAGTAATAGAGATACTATTAATGGTGGAGTAATTGTAAATGGCGCAATCGTTGAAGCAGATGCAGTAGATAGAGTAACATTTGAAGATGATGCAGAAAGCATTGGTGATTTTATTGAAATTCACTCAGACGGCACTAGCTATTTCCTATTTGGAAATGGTAATGCAGCTTCATCAATTTCAGTTGGAGAATTATAATAATTAAATAAATAAAAAAAGATATGGCTACTACAACAAGTTTAACAACTTCATACGCAGGTGAGTTCGCTGGTGAGTATATCGCAGCAGCTTTACTGAGTGGAGTTACATTATCACAAGGGGGAGTTAGTATAAAACCTAACATCAAATTTAAGGAAGTTATCAAAAAACTTGCATTAGATAGCATTTTAAAAGATGCTTCTTGCGACTTTGATCCAACTTCAAATGTAACATTAACAGAAAGAATCTTACAACCAGAGGAGTTTCAAGTAAACTTACAGCTTTGTAAAAAAGATTTCAGACAAGATTGGGAATCTGCATCAATGGGCTTTAGCCAATATGACAATCTTCCAAGAAAATTCTCTGATTTCTTAATTGCACAAGTTGCAGCAAAAGTTGCTGAAAAAGTAGAACAAAACATTTGGCAAGGTGCTACTGCAAACGCAGGAGAGTTTGATGGATTTCAAGCACTACTAGCAGCAGATGGCGATGTTGTTGATGTTTCAGGTACAACACTTTCAGCAGCAAATATTATTGCTGAATTAGGAAAAGTAGTTGATGCTATTCCAAGTGGAGTTTACAATAAAGAAGATTTAAAAATCTATATTCCTACAAGTGCAGCTAAGTTTTATATTCAAGCACAAGCAGCATTAGGTTATAGAGAACTTTATAACGTTGGAAAAACAGAGATGAACTTTCAAGGTATTGAACTATTTACATCACCTGGTTTAGGTGCAAATAAAATGGTTGCAGCAGAATCAGGTAACTTATTCTTCGGAACAGGTCTATTAAACGACTGGCAAGAAGTTAAGTTAATTGATATGGCTGACATTGATGGTTCACAAAACGTAAGAGTTGTTTTGAGAGGAAGTGCAGGAGTACAACACGGAATCGGATCAGATATCGTATTATACTCTTAATATTGTTTAACATAAAGAAGGTAGGTGGGTATGTGCCTACTTACCTTTTTTTATAAAAATTAAAAATTATGGCTTGTAACTTAACAAAAGGAAGAGAGTTACCTTGTAAATCAGGGGTAGGTGGATTAAAGTCTATTACGTTTGCAGATTTCGGTACATTAGGTGCTTTAACTATTGCAAATGAAATGATAACAGATTTTGGTGGATCACCTACATTTATGAAGTTTGATATAAAAGGAAACTCAACGATGGATACTACTGTAACATCATCAAGAGAGAATGGTACAACATTCTATGAAACATCAGTAGTTATGAACTTAATCTTCCAAGAAGAGAAAACTCAAGCAGAAATTAAATTACTAGCAGTATCAAGACCTCACATTATAGTAGAAGATTATAATGGCAATTTTAGATTAGTGGGTAAAGATCACGGATGCGAATTGACAACAGGTACTTTCTCAAATGGTGCAGCGATGGGCGACCTTTATGGTTATTCCCTTACGTTTGTATCACAAGAAACAGAAGCACCAGACTTTGTAACAACTGCAGCTTATAATGCAGAAAGTCAAGGAACACAAATTGATGTAAATTAATATTTGTTATTTGAGTAAGAAGGAGGGCATTAGCCCTCTTTTTTTTTGCATCTATACAAAATAACCTTTATATTTCGATATATAAGTATGAAGGTTTTAACTACAAGTGCATCTGCTCAAAATATAGATGTAATACCAAGAGCATACGCATCATCATATACTTTAAAACTAAGAGATACAAGTAAAAACAAAGAAGTGTTTTCTGCAAGTGTAAGTGCATCTGATAGTGGTAATTTTAAAAGATTATCTGCAACTATAAGTCCTGTACTTAAAGAAGGTAGATATTATGATATGAGTTTATTAAGTGGTAGTGCTACTGTTTATAAAGACAAAGTATTTTGTACAGATCAAACTATCAATCAAGAAAATAATAATTACTATGATATTAATAGTGGAGAATTTACCTTTGATGAAACAACAGGATCACACGATAACGATTACATAATAGTATGAACGATTTAAGAGTTATAAATTTAAGTAGTTATACAACACCTAAAGTTGTAGAATATAAAAACAAAGAGTGGATAGGATATGGAGATGACAATAATTATTTTAAATATCTTATAGACAGGTATAACGGAAGTCCAACAAACAATGCTATTGTAAACGCAGTCTCAGCAATGATATTTGGTAAAGGTTTAGATGCTACCGATAGTAGTAGAAAACCAGAAGAATATGCAAAAATGATTGCATTATTTAATAATGATTGTATAAGAAAACTTTGTTACGATCTTAAATTAATGGGTCAATGCTCAATGCAAATTATTTATTCAAAAGATAGAAAGAGTATTGCACAAGTAGAGCATTTTCCTGTAGAAACATTACGAGCTGAAAAGTCTGGTGAGGATGGAGAGATAAACGCATACTATTATTTTCACGATTGGGAAGAATACAAACCACAAAGCAAACTAAAAAGAATACCTGCATTTGGTAAGAGTAATGAATCAATAGAGATATTGTATATAAAACCTTATAGAGCAGGGTATCACTATTATAGTCCTGTAGATTATCAGGGTGGTTTGCAATATGCAGAGCTAGAAGAAGAAGTAGGTAATTTTCATTTAAATAATATTATGAATGGAATGTCTCCTAGTATGCTTATAAACTTTAATAATGGTGTGCCAAATGAAGAAGAAAGGGAACTGATAGAACAAAGAATATCACAAAAGTTTACTGGTAGTAGTAACGCAGGTAAATTTATCCTTGCCTTTAATGACAATGCAGATACAGCAGCAAGTATTGATCCTGTACAATTATCGGATGCACACCAACAATATCAATTCTTGAGTGAAGAAAGCACAAGAAAAATTATGGTAAGCCATAGAATTGTAAGTCCAATGCTTATAGGTATCAAAGATCAATCAGGTCTTGGTAATAATGCAGATGAATTAAAGACTGCATCCATATTATTAGACAATACAGTTATAAGACCTTTCCAACATTTACTTATAGATTCTTTTGACCAAATACTAGCATATAATAAAATATCTCTAAAACTTTATTTTAAGACCCTACAACCACTCGAATTTACAGACTTAGAGAATGTAGAGGATGAAGAAACAAAAGAGGAAGAAACAGGTGTTAAATTGTCTCAAAAGGTATGTTGTGAAGCTGATGATAAACAAGATTTATCAGATGAAGAGTTTGATATTATATTAGATGAGTTAAGGGGAGAGCAAATTTCAAATAGATGGGAAGAGGTCGATGCTAGAGAATACGATGCAGAGAATGAAGATATAGAGGTTTGGGCAGATAAAAATATAGAAAGTAAAGAACAGCAATTAGAAAAGAAAAGTATAGATAGTAAAAAAAGTGGTTTTAGTTATTTAGATAAATCACTTTATAAGGTAAGGTATAAATATTCACAAAAATATTCTAGTGGTAAATCAAGACAATTTTGTCGAATTATGATGAATAGAAGTAAAAGAGGAGTTGTGTATAGATTAGAGGATATAGACAAAGCGAGTAGAGCTGGTGTAAATAAATCATTTGGGCATAAAGGTAAAGCATACGATTTATTTAAATACAAAGGTGGAGTAAATTGTGGGCATTTTTTTAGTGAGGTATTGTATAGGTTGAAATCTAAGACAATGAAAAAGAAAATACAAAACTATGATGAAGTAAAAAGCATACCAAAGAGTTACAAACCTAGACCAGCAGGACATAAAAAGGCGAAAGTAGCACCAAAGGATATGCCAAATAACGGACATCATCCAAATTATAGATAGATATGGCAACTGCATTATTCATAAAACCAATAGACTTAAAAAGAAACTCAATCATTGATGGGAATGTTGATGTGGATAAATTTATTGGATTTGTTAAAATAGCACAACAGATACATATTAGAAACTATCTAGGTACTGATCTATACAACAAAATAAGCAATGATATATTAGGTACAGGAGGTGCATCACTTACAGGTAACTATTTGAACTTAGTAAACGATTATATACAGCCAATGCTTATACATTTTGCAATGGTAGATTATTTACCATTTGCAGCATACCAAATAAAAAATGGTGGTATAAGCAAACATACTAGCGAAAATGCAGAAAGTGTAAGTAAAGAAGAAGTAGATTATCTAGTAGAAAAACATAGAGATATAGCAGAATACTATACAAGAAGATTTATTGATTATATGAGCTTTAATCAAAACTTGTTTCCAGAATATACAAGTAATACAAACGATGACATTCATCCTGATAAAGATGCTCTATTTAATGGTTGGGTATTATGAAGTATAAGGTAAAGAAAAAAAATATTGAAAAATTAATAACATATTTAAAAGTCAATGGCAACATTAACAAATACACAAATATCGGTAACGTATGTAGGTCTCTTAAAGACAAGTGCTAATACTGTTTTAAGTTCGACTGCTCAACAAATAACTGATGGATCAGGTAATAATAGTATTCTATTTTTATCTACAGCAGGTGTTGGTATTGGTGGTGCAGCAGCAAGTGGTAAAGAATTAGATGTTACAGGTAATGTACTTATAACAGGTGATCTACAAGTTGATAATTTAAATATTGATGGTAATACGATTTCTGCAACAAGTGGCGTTGTTACTTTATCAAATGGTGCAATAGCTACTACACAAAGTCAAAATGATAACTCAACAAAAATAGCAACGACTGCTTATGTTGATACAGCAATAGATGCTGTAGATACTTTAGCTGAAATACTAGCAATAGGAAACACAACAGGTGCTACAAAAATATCAGTTAATAACACAAGTAGTGGTATTGATTTTATAGATGATGCTAAGGCAAGATTTGGAACTGGTAATGACCTTTCCATATATCACGGCTCTTCAAATTCTTTTATTCAAAATACTTCAGGTTCACTTATCATAGAACAAGCAAGTGGTGCAATAGCGCTTAGACCGAAAACAGGCGAGAATGGTGTACTAATAGTTGAAGATGGGGCAGTTACTTTATATCATAATAATTTAGAAAAACTGGCAACAACTACTAATGGTATTTACGTTAAACAAGACAATGGAACACCTTATATAAATCTTAGAAGAGATGATTCTACCATAGCAGCAGCAGATGATATTGGATATATAAATTTTGAAGGTGATGACCCTAGTGATGGTACGTTTAATACAGGTGCAAGAATATTAGCACAAGCAGAGGGTAATTGGTCTGCTGACCATTATATAAGTAGTTTAATTTTCCAAACAAGAGCTACCTGTGCAAATTTAGCAACAGTTTTAACCCTAGCTTCAAACAAGTTAGCTACGTTTGCTGGTAATGTAAATATATCTGGAAGTGTTACAGCAGCAGGTAATTCTAACAGCTTTGGAATTACAGCTTTTTCAGGCGATATATCCGTTGATGATGCAATTATTTTAGGAGCAGCAGGTGCGACAGGTATAGTTCAAACTAAAGATAATACTGGTACAAATGCTGCGGGTGGTAGTTTACAGCTATATGGAGGTAGAAGCACAGGAACAGGTGTTGGTGGTGATATACAATTTTTTGTAAGTCCCGCAGGAAGTTCAGGAACTAGTGCTAACACTTATTTGTCTGCTTTACATATTGAAGGGTCTGATAAATCTGCAACTTTTACAGGTACAGTAAGTGTTAATGGTGCAGGTAGTGCCTCTAGTGGTAGTTTAAGTTTAGTTTCTTCTGATAGTTTTATTAGAATAAATACAACTGGAGGAACAACAGACAAACAAAAGTGGGATATAAGAACAGTTAGTGCAAGTGGATTTGAAGCATTAGACTTTAGAACAGTTAATGATGCAAACAATTCTTTTAGTACAAAATTATCACTTGCTCATAGTGGCACAGCTTCTTTTGCAGGAAATATAACCTCAACAGGTACATCAATAACTTTAGATAGTGCAGGAAGTGCTGATTATATTGCAGATAGGATAAATACCTCAAGTGGCGCAACATATCAATATAAAACAAATGGTACTTTAAAATGGTATCACGGATTAAGAGGTTTAGCAAATGATGATTTTTATTTATTCAACAATACAGCAGGTGCAAACGCTTTAGTTATTACAGAATCAGGTTCTAACGCAACTTTTGCAGGAATAGCAACTGCAAATGGATTTAGAACAACAAGTGGCTCAACTGATTATTCTTTACTAACAAGAAATAGTAGTAATACAGCAGTATATATACAACAAGCAGGAAGTGGAGATATTTTAGATGTAAGATATGGAAGTCAAGCTGCAGGTCAAGGAACAAGTGCCTTTTCTGTTAATAGTTCTGGAAATTCAACTTTTGCAGGGACTATTGAATCAACAGGTTTAAATACATTTAAAAATTCAGTAGCAGCATCAACAGATTTAGATTCTTCTGTTTTAAAATTACAAAATACCCTTGATGGGGGTAGTGGTATCGAGTTTATTAATTCAGTAGCAGGTAAATCAAAAATATCTTTCGGTGTCGAAAGCACAGGTGCAGGAACAGATGACACATTTTTAGCATTCAGTACAAGTGCCAATACAACAATGTCTGAAAGAATGCGTATAGATAGTTCTGGGGATGTATTTGTAGGTGGAACAACTACAACTAACGCACAAGGTTGGGGCAGAGAAATAGCATCAATTAATAGTGGTAGTAACGGAGCATCATTAACTTTAAAAGACAGTAATGGAGAATGGCAAGTAGCAACTTACACAAATAAATTTTATATAAGCAAAGGTGCAACTACTCCAATGTTAATAGACAGTTCAGGTAACGTAGGAATTAATGAAACAAATCCATCAAGTAGTATATCTTCTAATTCAACTGTTTTACAAATTAGTGATAGTAACGTAGCTTCTTTAGCACTAAATCAATCATCAGTTGGCAAATATGAAATAGCAGCAAGTGGATTAGGTTTGGATGTTAGAAGAAATGGAACTAATCATTTGACTATCAACACTTCTGGAGACACAACTTTTTCAGGTAATGTCACATTAACAAAATCTGTTGGAGATACAGAATTACTTATTGAAGCAGATTCAGATAATAATAATGAAAATGATAATCCAAGATTACATCTAAGGCAAGATGGTGGCGCTATTAGTGCATATTTCGGATTAAATGGTGATGTCAATAATACTTTTACTGGTGCTTTAGCTAATGGCGCATATATAAAAGCAGCAGGCGGTATTCAGTTTGCTCCATCTAACACACTAGCTTTAACACTTGACACTTCACAAAACGCAACTTTTGCAGGTAATGTTGTTATAGATGGTTTTTCTGGGGGTAAATATTTATCATTAAGAGATGCTACTTGTTGTAATAATCCAAGTAGTTCTGGTGGAGTAGGTTTAAAAGCCATTGACCATACTGGCTCAGCTAATGATGGTTTAGGTATATATGGACACGATGGAGTAAGTATCTATACTCTACAAACAGAAAGAATGCGTATAAACAATTTAGGATATGTAAAAGCAAGAGGTAGGAATACAACAGCTTATGAATTTCCTACTAATACTTTTCATAATTTTGAAGCTAATGAAGGTAATGAGCCAACAATGGTATTATTTAACGATACCACAGGAAATGCGTATGGGTTAAATGTTATAAACGGAACTGACCATAATAACACGACTGCAAGATTTTTTATGGGACAAGGAGGAAGTACTGAAAGAATTAAGATATTTAGCAATGGTAATATACAAAACTCAAATAACAGTTATGGTCAATTATCTGACAGAAAATTAAAAGAGAACATTGAAGATGCAACTCCAAAGTTAGATGACTTAATGCAAGTGCAAATTAAAAACTTCAATTACATAGATGATGACACAAAACAAATAGGAGTTATTGCTCAAGAGTTACAAGAAGTTTTCCCTGCATTAGTTTATGAAACACCAGATGTTGAAAGAAGAGATGTAGAGCAAACAGATGAAGAAGGTAACATAATTTACCAAACAGAAGAAGTTTTAATAACCGAAGCAGTTGAAGGTCAAGAAGCGATAGAGTGGGAAGATAAACCAACAATGGATAACACAAAGGTTGAGATTCAAACTTGGTTAGATGACAATGAGATAGAGTGGCAAAATGCAGATACGAAACTAGAACTACTTGTTAGAATACCTGAGTATCAACAAGAAGCAGTAGAAGAACAAGATGCGGTATATGAAACAAGGGAAACAGATGAGCCTGTAACAGAAAATAAAGAAGTAGATTTAGGCACAACAACAAAAGCAGTTAAATATTCTGTATTTGTACCTATAATGATAAAAGCTATGCAAGAACAACAACAAATAATAGAAGATTTAAAAGCAAGAATAGAAATATTAGAAAATAAATAATTATGGCAAAAACAAAAATAAGTTACAGTTGGGTTATCAATGCTCTTGATGCAAAAATCAAAGAAGATGACCAAGACAATGTTGTTTACAACGTTCACTGGGGTTACTATGCAAACAAAGGAGATAATTCTGTTAGTATGATAGGCACTATGGCTGTTGAGTATGACAAAGATAATTTTATTGAATATGATAAATTAAAAAAATCGGATGTTATTAAATGGCTTGAAGCTGGATTAGATGTAGATTCTATGAAAAACAATCTTTCAGGTCAAATAGATAAATTAGAAAACCCAGTTGATGTTGTGTTACGACCAAGTTGGTAAATTTTGTATATTTATATAGAATTTAAAATATTAATAAAATGAGTAAAAAATTAGAACAATCAGAATTAGAGTACATTAAAGAATTGTTAGATAGTAAAACAAAAAACTATATGGCAATAGGTCAAAAGTATGAGCAAAGAGAAATACTACTTGCACAAGCAAATAAACTTGTCAATGAGAATTTAGAATTTCAATCAGACTTTGATAAAAATATGAAAAAGCTAGAAGAAAAGTATGGCAAAGTAAATATTGATCTTAATGATGGCTCTATTCAAGAAATAGAGGAAAATGAGCAAAGTAGTTAATGAAGATACACAAGTAAAATTAGATTTAAAAACAATCGGTATAATTGTAGGTGGTGCTATATCACTTGCTAGTATGTATTTTGTAATGCAGT
>CAACVD010000262.1_pt1 | contig 25206 bp, 36 predicted proteins | sample 2381771 | NCBI WGS metagenome assembly CAACVD01 (sample SAMEA5211965, study PRJEB30684) | marine metagenome | biome: Marine; feature: Epipelagic; material: Water | collected 2015-10-15 | depth 15 m
GTTAATCCAGTATACAATGGAGTTTGATGTAGCAGCAGATATAATAAACAACATTAGATAATGAATAAAGTAGTATTGTATATAAAAGATGCCGATAATGTGTTTCAGGCGGTGGACTTGTTTGAGGATGAAACAATATCATTAACATCTAAAATACAGGACATACGAGACATTTCTAAAGTGTTTACTGACTTTTCTCAAACTTTCACACTCCCTGCTTCAAAGAAGAATAACAAGATATTCAAACACTTCTATAACTATTTTATATCAGTAGGTGCGTTTGATGCAAGAAAAAAGGTTGATGCAAGGCTTGAGATAAACTACATTCCTTTCAGGGATGGTAAAATATTTCTGAATGGCGTTAAGATGAAGGAGAACAAGCCATTCGCTTATAACGTAACATTCTTTGGCAATACAGTAACATTGAAGGATGTATTAGGAGATGATGAGCTAGAAACGCTTGAATGGCTAGACAAATTTAAATACGACTACACGAGTCCAAATACAAAAACAAGACTTACAAACAATCTAAATCAAACTGTTGATAGCGTAGTTAAATACGACCCATTGATTGTACCGCTTGTAACGCACACAAAGAGACTTTACTTTAATTCTGATACAAGTCATTCGGCAAACACAATTTCTGGAGATTTACATTATTTTGACAGTCCAGGAAATACACACAATAAAGATGTTGCGTTACAGTTTGATGATTTAAAACCAGCTATACGACTTCTGTATATAATAGAAGCGATAGAGGATAAATACCCCGATATACAGTTTACAAGAGACTTCTTTGATTCAGAAGCATTTGCAGGAGATGGCACAACAGCAAACAGAGGCTTGTATATGTGGTTAAGCAGGGAGAAAGGTAGAATAGGCGGAGATGATGAAACAGTAGAGACCACACTATCCAACTTTTATATTATCTCTGGAGATGCACTATCAAGTTTTGAGACACCTACATATTCAGGAAGTATAACGCCATCGTTTATAAGTTCTGGAGGAGATACAAACTCTGTTTTAAGAGTTCAGACCTGGATTGATACTGGCTCTTTTAAGACTGCCGACAGATATAATATAGTTCTTGATTTAACGGTTACAACAACCTCATCTGGACCTTATAACGTCAAAATGATAAACACTCTTGACAACAACAACGTCTTAGGAAGTTTTGATAATCAATCAGGGTCACAGACATTGTCTCTCACGTTAAACCCGTCTGGGTTTCCAGGTCCAGCTTCACTTCAGGATTATGGCGTAAAGTTTTTAATTGATTCAGAAGGTGGGTTTCAGGCTGATTTTAGCTTAAGGATAAGACAACAAAGAAAGGACACTTCTATTGCAAGTTATGTTACTATTTTTGATGGAAATCACGAACCTGATTCAATAACAGCAACGGCAAGTGGAGAGATAAGACCAACAGAAAGAATACCAAAGATGAAAACAATAGATTTCCTGACTGGTTTATTCAAAATGTTCAACCTAACATCCTACCTTGTAGACGACTTAACCGATAATGATTATGGTAAAATAAGAGTTTTACCTCTTGATGATTATTACAATGACAATCCAAAGATTTTTGACATAAGCAAATATGTTGATTCTTCAGAAACAGACATAGAATCTACAATACCATTTAGCGAGATTGAGTTTAAGAATAAAGAACCAAAAACGCTTTTAATGCTCAACCACGAGGAAGTTAACAACGAAGTATTTGGAGACTCAATTTTCCATCCTCAAAATATAGATAGAGGCAAACCATATAAGATAGAGACACCATTTGAACACTTTAAGTTTGAGAGACTTATTGATGAAAATACAGCGGGAATAGGTCTTACCGATATTCAATGGGGTTATTCCGCAGGAGATAACTTTAAGCCAGATAATGATGCTGAACCCCAGCCAACAGCAAACTATGATTCTGTGTTGACAGCACCATTTCTTTTCTACGGAATAAGAATAACGGGTTTGTCTGGGGGCGACAGGATAAATTGGAATGGATTAGCACACGAAGGATTGACTTCCTATTGGAAGCCATCTAATACAGTTGAAAACGGCACATCTTCAGTACCCCCAGATTTTACGATAAACTTTGACGATGAGGTTGATGAATGGAATCAAACAAATTACGGAGGAAACACTAACTCATTGTTTAAGAAGTTTTACGAAACTTACATATTAGATGCGTTTGATGCCAAGAAAAGGATATTTAAACTAACAGCACATTTACCGAATAGTATATTACTTAATTATAAGCTAAATGATAGATTTCAGATAGGAGAAAAAGTATTTACTATAAACTCAATAGATACCAACCTAAAGACAGGTGAATCTAAACTAGAATTATTAAACGTATTATGATAAAGCATATTTTAGACTTATTGAAGTTAGATGACTATTATGGCGTGTCTCCTTACATCGACATCGCCAAAGGTAAATATCAAGCACCTAAGACGGTAAAAGAGGCAATTAACAAACGAAAAAGATTTAAGTAATGGCAAAACAAACACAAGATATAATCGTAAGAATTAAAGTCGATGATGGACAAGCTAAGGTTCAAATTGACCAGCTTGGCGGAGGGTTTATGCGAGCGCAGAAAGCTGCTGAGGCTTTCCAGGAAGCGATAAAGAGGCAAGACCCAATATTAAAAGGTTCTGTCGCAGACTACAGGAGACAGATAAAGGCTCTTAAGGAAATAAGAGATAATAGTGCTAAAACAGCAGCAGATTACAAAAGGCAAACCGCAGCTATTGAGCAGCTTCAAGTAAAAATGCGTGGTCTTACTGAGACTACAATGACTCAGAATAAAGTCAATGAAGACCAAATATCGAATGCTGGTCTTGCTGGTGCTACGCTTACTGAATTTGGTCGTACTATATCTGATTTACCGTTTGGTATTACTGCGATAACAAACAACTTGTCTCAGTTAGCTACTCTTATGGTTACCTTAATGGCGAAGACTGGAGGTACGACTAAGGCATTTAAGCTGCTAGGTAGGCAATTAAAAGGTCCTTTGGGAATAATCATATTATTCCAAGTGCTTATTGCTGCTGTACAGAAGCTTTTTGGCGGTATGTCTAAAGCAGACGAAGCTGTTAAGTCATTCTCTAATACACTTAATGAGCAAGCCGCAGCGTTAACCTTTGCTCAAAGAGCATTAACTAAACTAAATTTATCCGCAGAACAAAATCAAGAAATTGTAGATACGTTAAATTCTACATTTGAAAGCTTAAATTTAGAACTAGATAAGTTTGGTGGCTTAACTCAGAAGGCTACTGATGATTTAGACGCATTTATAAAAGGAGAGGCTAAGAAGGCTCTTATAAAGTCTTTAATGCAGGACCTAATTGATAAAGAGGTAGAACTGCTCAAAGAAAAAACAAAAGCAACCGTTTTCCAGAAGGATGAGGTCAGCACTGTTCAAACCTTCTTTAATAAAGTAGGTGAATTAGCTCGTAAAGCTGGAGATATGATTAGAGGACCTTTTATGAAAGAGTCTACTAAAGCTGCAAAGAAAGCCGATGAGCTTTCGGGAGAAATAAATAAAATGAGTTCTATACTTAATTCTCCAGATTTAGTAAAGGGTATAATAGATTTTTTTGGCTCAATCGAGGATGGTTCTAGTGATGCTAGGGATAAGGTAAAGCCACTTGTAAATGACCTTTCAAGTCTCTTTGATAAGATGTCAGACAAAGAACTTATGTTAACCATAGAGGCAATGTTTAAAGGTTTAAGTGTAGATGAGCTTAAATTACAAAAATCAGCAATAGAGGAGCTTGGTTCTAATGCGACTAACGCCCTTAAGGGTCTTCGTAAATTAGCTAAGAAAAATAACAATGAACAAAAAGACTTCTTAAAGACTCAGAAAGAACAAGCGGATGCACTAAAAAGAGCTATAGACTCCCTTTTAGGTGCATACGAAACTTTTAAACAAGCAGGTGACTTATTATTTGAGGCTGAAATAAGCAGGGAGGAGAGAAAGACTGTTCTTATAAATAATCAACTAAGAAAAAGGTTGGATAATGAAAAATTAACTGTAAAACAAAGAGACGCTTTAAATAATCAAATATCAGCTAACGAAGAAAACTTAGCTAGAAAAAGAGATAAGATTGCAGAAAAACAGTTTAAAATACAAAAAGCTGTCGCTATGGGGGAAGCTATAATAACTGCATTCATAAGTGCAAGTAGGGCTAGAGAAGCTGTTCTTGCTGGTCCTGAGAAGTTTCTTGGAATAGCAGCACTTCCATTATCCAAGATTGCATATGGTATTGTTTTGGCATCAGGATTAGCAACAGCAGCAGCTATAAGCAGACAGCAGTTTGTTCCATCAGCAATCGGAGGTGGTGGAGGTGCAGGAGGTGCAGGTGGCGGAGCATCAATACAAGCTCCAGACTTCAACGTGGTGGGTGCTTCTCAAACTTCGCAATTAGCCACTACGGTAGCTGGTCAACAAGCTAGACCTGTAAAGGCATTCGTTGTAGGTAAAGACATTAGCACACAACAAGAACTAGATAGAAATATAACCAATACAGCGTCCTTCGGATAAGAACAAAAAGCAACTCAATAAGTTATTTATATATGGAAGAGATAAAAGTAATCGAACTTATCATAGACGAGGAAAACGAAATTAGCGGAATAGATGCTATTTCAATCGTAGATGACCCTGCAATCCAAGAAGACTTTATTATGCTTAGTTCGCAAGAGGTAAAGCTAGCTGAGGTTGACCAAGAGAAGCAAATCTTAATGGGTCCAGCACTAATACCCAACAAGAAGATATATCGTAAAAGCGGAGAAGACGAATACTTTATATATTTCTCTAAAGAGACCGTCAGAAAAGCCTCAGAGCTTTTCCTGACTAAAGGAAACCAGAATAATGCTACCTTAGAACACGATGGAGACCTAGAAGGGTTATCTGTAGTAGAATCTTGGATTATAGACGACACAAACCAAGATAAGTCTCGTAAATATGGCTTTGACTTACCTAATGGCACTTGGATGGTGTCTATGAAGGTATATGACGACTCAGTATGGTCTGATTATGTTAAAACAGGTAAGGTGAAAGGATTTAGCATTGAAGGACACTTCGCAGACGCTATGGAAAGACCAAAAGAACAACTTCCTGAGTATGGAGAAGAAGAACTAGAGGCTTTATCAGTCATAGAAGAGCTTACAGAGGCTATGGACGTTGAATTACGTACATATGATGATTACCCTAAGGCTGCAAGAGAAAATGCACGTAAGGTGCTTGATTGGAGAAATAGATATGGTCGTGATGAAGTAGCTGGAATGACTAGAGTGGGCTGGAGAAGAGCCAATCAGCTCGCTAGAGGTCAAAAAATCAGCCGTTCAACGATTGCTAGAATGGCTTCGTTTAACAGACACCGTAAGAATGCTACAATAGACCCAAATCTAAGAGGTACGCCTTGGAAGGATAAAGGATATGTTGCTTGGCTTGGTTGGGGTGGTACTGAAGGTGTTGATTGGGCTATCCGCAAGATGAAGCAGTTTAGAAAAGGCAATTTTGCTTCTATGGTTATTGATGATAACACTGCTATTATAGATGACCGTCTTGCATACGCAACAAAAGAGCTTGCAGAAAAAGCTGCACAAGATATTGGATGTGAGGGATATCACGAACACGAGTTTGAAGGCAAAACCTGGTATATGCCCTGCAAAGAACATAACCTAGCAGAGGTAGGACCGAAAGGTGGAGTAAAGAAGTCCCCTAAAGCTCCCAAATCGGACACTCCGAACCCTAGACCAAAGGGTGAGGGGTCCGCTAAAGGCGATGCGTCAGGAAAAACAGGTGCTAAGGTATCTGCAAAGGATAAAAAAGCCCTACAGAAGAAGGCTGATGACTTTAACGAGCGTTACAAAGAGAAACTAGGATACGGAATAACCGTTGGAATGTTATCTTCTGTGTTTCAGAGAGGTTTAGGTGCGTTTAATACGTCACACTCTCCAAACGTCAAGTCTGCATCGCAGTGGGCGCACGCTAGGGTCAATGCTTTTATGTACCTTGTAAGAAACGGGAGACCTGAGAATGCTAAGTATACTACAGATTACGATTTATTACCTAAGAAACACCCTAAATCCTCAAAATGAGTAAGAAGTTCGAGACACCATCATATAGTAGCCCAAGAGGCGGTAGAAGAGGATGTTTATGTAAAGACGGTAAGCGTTACAGCAAAAAATGCTGTGACGGTACACTTAGAGCGCAAGGCATAGGCAAAACTAGAGCCTGAAAATACAACAGTATCTTATTGTATGAGTTAAATATATAGTTAATTATTGTTTAACCCTATTAATTAGTATATGAAAGCTAACGAAATTGTAGAGCGTTTCAAGAACGTACTACTTAGCAACGAAGTTGAAGTTGAAGTTTCTGAAGTAAAAGAAGAAGCTGCTCCTGAAGTTGAAGAGCAAGTAGAACTTTCTGAAGACGTAAAGAACATCGAGGTTGAGGCTTCTGAAGAAGAAGTTGAAGCTGGATACGATGACAAAATGGAAGAAGAGGGTGATATGGACAAGTATGCTACTAAAGAAGACCTTGCTAAAGCTATGGCTCAAGTAAAAGGTATGATTGAAGAGCTTGCTGCACAGAAGGAAGAAGAATTGGAAGTTCCAACTGAACTTGCAAATCAAGAACCTGCTGTTGAACCAATCGCTCACAGTCCAGAAGCAGAGGTTTCTAAGAAGCCCCTAAATTTATATGCACAGAAACGTGCAATGACTACTAAAGATATTGTATTTAATAAACTATTCAATTCATAAAAATGGCAACAACCACATCTATTACAACAACTTACGCTGGTGAATTTGCAGGGAAATATATCTCAGCAGCTTTATTGAGCGGTAAAACTTTGGCAGAGGGTGCAATCACCGTAAAGCCAAATGTTAAATTTAAAGAGGTAGTAAAGAAGATTTCTACAGATGCAATCGTAAAGAATGCAACTTGTGATTTCGACCCTACTTCTACAGTTACACTAACTGAGCGCATCCTTCAGCCTGAAGAGTTCCAAGTGAACCTTGAGCTTTGTAAGAAGGACTTCCGTTCTGACTGGGAAGCAGTACAAATGGGATATTCTACATTTGACAACTTGCCTCCTTCTTTTGCTGATTTCTTAATCGGTCACGTAGCTTCTAAAGTAGCACAAAAAACTGAGCAAAACATTTGGGGTGGAGTAAACGCTACTGCAGGTGAGTTTGACGGTCTTACAGTGCTTATGGCTGCTGACTCTGACGTAAATGTTGCTGCTGAAAGCGGAACTGCATATGCTTCAGACAATATCGTTACAAATTTAGGAAATGTAGTAGACGCAATTCCTTCTTCTGTTTACGGTAAAGAAGATTTAACTATATACCTTCCAACTGTTGCGCTTCAAGCGTATGTACGTGCATTGGGTGGATTTGGTGCTTCTGGTCTTGGTGCTGCTGGTACTAACGCACAAGGTTCTCAATGGTATAATATGGGCAATGCTTTAGCATTTGAAGGTATCAAGATTCAACACGCTCCAGGTATGCCATCTGACCACATCGTTGCTGGTGAGGCTTCTAACATCTACTTCGGTACAGGTCTATTAGCTGACCACAACGAAGTTAAGTTGTTAGATATGGGTGACTTAGACGGTTCTCAAAATGTAAGAGTTATTATGCGATTTACTGCAGGTGTACAATACGGCATCGGTAGTGACCTTGTATTACAAACTATAGCATAGTAAAATAAATTGTTAAACATAGAAGGGTAGGTAAGCCTGATAGCCTACCTGCCCTTTTTTAATACCAAATAATATGAGCTGTGATTTATCACTTGGAAGAGAAAGACCTTGTAAGGACTCCGTAGGAGGACTGAAGGCAGTATATTTTATCAATTATGGTGTTATTGATGCTTCTTTTGACAGCACTGATACTGATATGATTGATGGTTTAGGTAGTGGAGTTTCTGCATACCGATATGACCTAAAAGGAAACTCTAACCTTGAGCAAACAATTACTTCCTCTACAGATACAGGAGGAACATTTTTTGAGCAAGCACTTACATTGGTTTTACCAAAGCTAACAATTAAGGACCACAAGGAAATTAAATTGTTGACATTTGGTAGACCACACATCATTGTAAAAGACAACAACGATAATTATTTTATGGTTGGTCTTGAACACGGTGCTGACGTAACAGGTGGAACTATTAGTTCTGGAGCTGCTATGGGAGACTTAAGCGGATACAACTTAACTTTATCAGGAACTGAGAGAGCTCCTGCTAACTTCATTGAAGTTACTGCAGAAACAGACACCTCTTTGACTTTAGGTGACGCAACAAGCGTTACTGTAGTACCTGGAACTGTTGCTGACGTAGACGTTGACGATGACCAATCAGGAATACCAGGAGGTAATAACTAGTAGAGTACCTTCTTAAACGCAATAAGCCTCACTTAACAGTGGGGCTTTTTTGTAAACAAATAACACACCTTTGAGTTATATATATATGAATGTATTAGCTCCTGTTCAGACAAGCCAACAATTAAAGATAGTACCTAGAGGTTACAGACCTTCAGGAACAGATTATAAGGTTACGCTTACTGAAGATGGTACAGGTAAAACAGAAACACTTACAAATGTAAGTGCAGTACAAGACGGTAATTATATGGTGTTTACTGTAACATTTACCATACTTACAAACAACTCTGTTTACTATATGGAAGTAGAGAGAGATAATAAAGTGAAATTCAGAGGTAAGATATACTGCACAGACAGGTCTACTAAAAATAAAAAAGTGTCTCTTAATGAAAACAAATACACAGAACACACTGCTGCTCCAACAGGACAGAAATATATAACAGTTTAATATGGCTAGAAAGAAAAAATCAGAAGGAGCAATCAGGGTAGTAAATCTACAAGGTTACACCATTCCCGAAATAAAGGAAGATTACCGCAATGATTGGGTAACATACGGAGAAGATAATAACTACTTCGGAGACCTAATAGACAACTATCTTAGCAGTCCAACTAACTCTTGTTGTATCAACGGTATCGTAGATATGATTTACGGTAGAGGCTTAAGCGCAACAGACAGCGAAGAGAAGCCTGAGATGTTTGCTAGATTCAAAATGATATTAAAGGACGAAGAGGTAAAAAAGTTAGTCAATGATTACAAGTTACTTGGTCAAGCTGCTGTTCAGGTTGTATATAATAAAAGTAAAACTAGAATTACTTCTCTTACGCATTTCCCTATGGAAACGCTAAGAGCAGAAAAAGCAGACGAAGGTAAGATTAAAGCATATTACTACCATCCTAAGTGGTCTGATTATAAACCCACAGACAGCCCTAAACGTATACCAACATTTGGTAATGGCAAATCTAGTGAGCCTAGAGAACTTTATATCATCCGTCCTTACAGACCAGGCTTTTATTACTATGCACCTGTGGATTATCACGGATGTTTACAGTACTGCTCGCTTGAAGAGGAGGTATCTAACTACCATATAAACAATATTCTTAATGGGCTTCAGCCATCACTTCTAATCAACTTCAATAACGGAGTTCCTGACGAAGAGGCACAACAGCTTATAGAAAACAAGATACAAGACAAGTTCGGAGGAACGTCTAACTCAGGTAAGTTTATACTAGCGTTTAACGAAGACCCTGAACGTGCAGCAGACATAGAGCCAATCCATTTACCAGATGCTCACGCACAATACCAATTCCTGTCTGATGAGGCTCGTGAGAAGATTATGCTTGGACACAGAGTCGTTTCTCCGATACTGCTTGGAATAAAGGATAATACAGGCTTTGGGAACAACGCAGAAGAGCTTAGAACGGCTTCTGTGCTTATGGATAACATTGTTATTAGACCGTTCCAAGAAAAGATAATAGAGTGCCTTAAAACGATTTTGGCATTTAACGAGATTGACCTTAACCTATACTTCGTTACACTACAGCCTATTGAGTTTACTCAGCTAGACAATATCGAGACTAAGATTAAGCGTGAAGAAGAAACAGGAGAAAAGTTATCGGCAATAGACCGAGTAAAGTCACTATTTAAAAAGAAAGAAGATGAAGGCACTGTTCATAACGACTGATGACTTAAGACGTAAGTCGATTGTAGGTGGGGTTGTAGATGCTGATAAATTTATTCAGTTTATCGAGGTCAGCCAAGATATCCATATACAGAATTATCTGGGTACTGTACTTTACGACAAGGTTCAACAGTTGATTGTAGATAACCAAATAGACCTCCCTGCGAATGCAGCCTACAAAACACTCCTGAACGACTATTTAACACCTATGCTTATTTGGTTTGCTCAGTCAGACTATTATATGTTTGCTTCCTACCAAGTTAGTAATGGAGGTGTATATAAGCATCGTAGCGAGTCCTCAGAGACTCTCTCGATGCAAGAGGTGCAATATCTAGTAGAGAACTCACGCAATAAGGCAGAGTTCTACACAAGAAGGTTTTTAGATTATATGACGTTTAATAACGATTTGTATCCTGAATACAATGCTGCAAACAATGAGGGTATGTATCCAGACAAGTCAGATAATTTCAACAGTTGGGTTTTATGAGATATCAACCAAAGAAGGAAAACATAAACAAGCTAAAACAGTTTTTAAGTAGATGCCAATACCAAGACCAACACCAGGAGAGAAACAAAAAGACTTCATCGAGAGATGTGTTGTCCAAATTGGCAAAGAATACAAAACAGAACAAGCATTAGCAATCTGTTATAAAGAATATAGAGAAAACAAATAGAGATGCCAAACGAAATATATCACAGAAGCGAGTGGGGAAATCCTAAACCTTTAGGTTGGGGTAACATTTATTTTGATGCTGATGCAACAAACGAACTGTATAAGCGTTCTGATAATTACGAAAACTCTGATGGCACAGACGAGATATTAAGGGATATATCTAACAAGGCAAGTATTGTCTTAACTCCTACTGCTTACGACAATGGCAGTATAAATAGCGTAATTCCTTCTACAAACACTAATCTAAATGTAAGTTTTAATAATCAAAACGGGTGGAGTTGGAATGGTTCTGTTTTGTCTGCAAGTCCTGCAAGTGGTCAAGCACCTTTTAATGATGATAGATTTTTGAGACAAAAAACCTATCTTATTACATTTAAGGTGTTATCCTACACAAGTGGTAGTTTAGGTTATAGATTTGGTGGTGGTAATGTTGAAAATGGTTATTTTAACAACGACTTAATAGAGGGTAACATAATAAGTTTTCAAGTTAAGTCAGATGCTATCGTAAATAATTTTCAGTTTACAACAAATGATTTTAATGGGAGTTTATCTGAAATATCTTTTACTGAATTAGATACAGCCGACTTTGATTTTACAAGAGCATCTGTTGCTACAAGAGTAAACGAGAAAGGACTTATAGAAGAAGTTGCAAGTGGTATACCAAGAATAGATTACACAAGTGGGTTTGGTAGTTGGTTGTTAGAGCCAGAGAGTACTAATATAGTTACCGATAGTGAAGAATTAACTTATTTTAATTCAATATTAAATGCTACAACTTCGTCTGTCAGTATTACAAACCCAAAAGGAGAAAGCGGTGCAGTCAAGTTTATTCCCGATAGTGGAACAGGAGGAAACAGAAGTATTGCAAGATTTGTTTCAGGGTTAAGCGGATTACACACATTTTCTGTATTTGCTAAAAAAGATGAATTAAGGTATTTGTTTTTAAGAATGAGAAACACACCTGCAGATATGGCTGTTTTTGATTTACAAGACGGTGTTGTATCTGATTTTAATACAAATAGTCAAATAGTTGCTAATAGTGCTAAAATAGAGAACTACGGAAATGGTTGGTATAGGTGTAGTGCTACATTTGACCCAAGTCAGTCAAGTAATGTAGGTGTATTATTTTTTAGTTTTAGTGCAGACAATACAGGTTCTACAACAACTCAATTTGATGGAGATGGTGTTTCTGGTTTATTTTTATGGGGTGCGCAAATGGAAGCAGAAAGCTACGCTACTTCATACATACCAACAGAGGGTTCAACCGTAACACGCTCGGCTGACGTAGCAAACAATAGCGGTAATGCTGACCTATTTAATAATAGTGAAGGGGTTTTGTATGCTGAGATTGCTGCTTTAGCAGATGACCTAACGAGCAGAACTATTTCAATAAGTGATGGCTCTAATGATAATGAAGTTAGAATTGTTTATAGAACCCTTTCAAACCAATTAAATTTTCAGGTAAGGACAAATGGTGGAACTGATATATTTAGGAGTATTACAGTAAGCGACATTACTGAATTTGCAAAAGTTGCTTTTAAATACAAGTCAGGCGAAAGTTCTGTTTTTGTAAATGGAACTGAAGTTGTTATAATAGGTCAAACCTTTACATTTAGTAATACGTTAAACCAACTTCGCTTTGAAGATGGTGCATCTTTTAACGACTTTCGAGGTAAAACAAAAGAACTTTCAGTATTTAAAGAAGCATTAACAGATTTAGAGTTGGAAACTTTAACAAGTTGGGTTAGCTTTACACAAATGGCTACTGATTTAGAATACACTTTAGAATGATATACGACAAAGCATCTTTAGCGCAAATACCAAGTGGAGTAGGAGAAGATACACTATTTTCTGTTGTGCCTAATACAAGCACAGGAGACTTTGCCTATACAGGTGCTACTAATGGTACACGAGTAAACAAAGATGGTCTTATAGAAACCATACCTGCTAACGTGCCAAGACTTAACTATCCTTTGTTAAATGGAGTTGTACAAAACAATCCTGTTGTACTTACAGAGGATAATATGACTAACAACTTTACATATTCTGAAAGCAATAGCGGTAAAACGCTTACTAACGTAACTTTAGAAAACAATATGGGTGTAGCACCAGATGGTAGCTATAACGCCCTTAAAATGACTGAAAATACGTCTAATGGTAGACACAGGTTTCAAACACCTACTTTTTCTGTATCAGGTTCTTTAAAATACGCAATAAGTTTCTTTGTTAAGAAAAACAGCGAAAATAGATATGTTTTTATAAATGCAGGTACACTTTTAAATGCTTCGGGTAGTTTTGATTTAGATACAGGCGCAACAACAGGTAATGTACAGTTATTTGAAACATACCCTAACGGTTGGTACAGAATAGGAATACACGCACAGCCATCGTCTACAAATACAAATGTAGCTTTTATACAAATGCAAAAGGGTACTTCTGATGAAGATTATGTTGGCGATGGGAGTAGTTGCTTTTTATGGGGTTTTCAGTTTGAAGAAAACTTTAACGGGCAAACGTCTTATATACCTAATTTAAGTTCAGGTACTACAACACGAGCTGCTGATACTACAACAGATGCACAAGCTGAATTTAACAGTTTAGAGGGTGTTTTATATGTAAATGCAAAAGCAGGTAATACAGACAATATTAGCGATACAGTAGCTTTTACGTTATCTGATGGCGGTTCTTCGCAGAATGAAGTACAGATAAGTTTTAACTTGTTAAATAACAATATAATAGGCAGGTGTATAATTGATGGTAGTTCAATACCTTTGGTGTCAACTGCTATTACTAAAAATTCAGACGTAAGGACATTTAGTAAAATTGCTTATCAGTATAAGAATAATGAGTACAAGATGTTCTTTAATGGTTTTAAGGCAGGAGAGGTTAATTACTCTGGTATATTTGATGAGGGAGATTTAGTAGAAGCTAACTTTAAGGGTATATATTCAGGTAACGACTTTTATGGCGAAACAAAAGAACTTATTGCATTTAACGGTGGTATGACCGATGAAGAATTAGAAACACTAACGAGTTATAAGAGTTTTAAAGATATGGCAAAAGAATTATTATTTACAATAGAATAGATATGGCAAAAACATTTAAATTTGGAGAAAATGGAAAGTGGGCAACCAAGACAGGTTCATCACTTGCTTATAACGACCAAAACGACAATTTCAAACCTATGCCTTTCTCTGTAACAAGAGATAGTATTGCTACAAGGGTAAACAAAGAGGGGTTAATAGAAGTCGTAGGAAACGATAAACTACGTATTGACTACACCGACAGTACAAAGGGTGTTGCACTTTTAGAACCTGCGAGGACTAATGTTATAGAAAATTCAGAAATCACTTCTACTTGGACGTATACAGAGTTTGGTAGTGGTAGCGCAGGAACTATAACAACAGGTAAAGTAGATATGTTTGGTGGTACAAATGCAGTACAGGTAGATTTTCCTTCTAACGCTGAAAATGCATCTTTAACTTTCGGTCAAACATCGTCATCTATTTCTTCAGGTTCTGCTTCTATAAGTGTATACATAAAACTTGTTTCAAGTGGCTCTAAAGAATTACAATTTAGATGTTCAACAGGTATAAAATCTAATGTACTTGTTGATACAACAGATTTTGTTAGATATGAAGTAACAGGCACAAAAGGTTCTAATGAAAGTTTTAGTTTAAAAGTGCGCCCTTCTGAAGGAACTTCAAGCGGTGGTTTTTCTATTATAGTTTGTCATCCACAAGAAGAAGCAGGTTCATACGCAACATCTTATATCCCTACTTCAGGTGCAACCTCCCAACGCCAATCTGACGTAGCTAACGGAGCAGGAAACAGCGAGGTGTTTAATGACAGCGAGGGAGTGTTGTTTGCTAATATAAGTGCTTTAGCTAATGATGGTACTTTTAGATATATAGGTATATTTGATGAACAAACATCTAATGTAGATAGATTGCAAATATATTACAGACCTGACGATAATAAAATATCTTTTTTAATAGAAGAAAATAATGTAAATCGATTTGTTCAAACTTTAGATGTTAAAACTATCCAATATAATAAATGTGCATTACAATATGGGAATACAAGCAGCGTCTACATAAATGGGTTTAAATTAGCAGAAGAAAGTGGAATAACAATACCAAACAATTTGCAAAGATTATCTTTTAATGAGCAAGATGGCAGTGATAACTTTTACGGAAAGACAAAAGAAATAGGGGTGTACGATGCGGTTTTAACAGATGCCGAACTTGAAGCACTAACAAGCTACACATCATTTACAAATATGGCTAACGAATTAAATTTAACAATTAAGTAATGGCGAATACATTTAAATTTGGAAACGGAGAATGGGCAGTAGGAAAAGAAACTGCACTTGCCTACAATGACGAAAACAGTAACTTTAAGCCACTACCTTTTACGTTTGACAGAGGTTCTATCGGAACTGTTGTAAACAAACAAGGTTTAATAGAAACAGTAGGCATTGACGAACCAAGGATTGACTTTCTAAATAACACAAATGGGCATTTGCTATTAGAGCCACAAAGGCAGAATGTAGTTACTTATAGCGAAAAGGCAGACGAATGGGGTCGTAACAATTCACAACTTCCCACTTTAGATACTTCAATTAACAATCCTTATGGAGTAGCAGGTGCATACACTACTTCAGGTAATGGTAATTCTAATTTTCCTCAATATACTGTTGGTACTATAAGTCCAACATCAAGCGGTACTGCCACAGCTTCAGTGTTTTTAAAACAGTTTGAGGCACCATATATATATATTAAAGTTGATGGCACGAATATAAATAATACTAATACTACTTCCCTGTATAAGTTTACCTTTTCAACAAAAACTGTAGCTAAATCAACTGGTGCAGATGCGGTAAGTACTTCTGTACAAGATTATGGTAATGGTTGGTATAGAGTTATATTTACTTACACTTATGACGGAACTGCTAATTTTTCATTTAGGATAAGAAATTACAACGGAGAAACAGAAAAAACAGAAATAGGCACATCAAAAACATACGCTTGGGGTGCGCAAATAGAAGTAGGAAGCTACGCTACTTCGTATATACCAACACAAGGAAGTGCTGAAACAAGGATTGCGGAAATTCCTTTTGGTAGAGAGGATATGGTAGATTTAAACCTTTATAGTTCAGAAATGACTTGGTTTTATGATATAAATTTATTTTATAGAGAAGCGGGTACAACTGTTGCACCTCGTTTAATAAACACAAGTAATAATCAAGTTTTTATTGGTGTAAATACACCGCAGTCGCCCAATACTGATTTGCGAATAAGACACAAAAATGGTACTACTGCTTTAAACACAAGTGCGGTAACATTTACCAATGGCGGTAGGTTTAAGGTTGCAGTTAAAATAACAGGTACAACAGGAACTGCTTATATAAATGGGACTAACGTAGGAACGTTTACAACACTTGCAGCTTCAAATTACGATAAATACGAAAACGTACAAAACAATCCTAACAACATAAACGATATGAGGTTTTACAATACTGCATTAAGCGATAGTGAATTAGAAACCCTAACAACTTTATAATTTAATACAATGAAATATATATTTAAGAAGTACGAGTTTGAAACTCAAGAGTTAGCAGAAACAAGAATAGCTGCTCTACCACACCAAGAAGACGAGGAAGGGAATAGCCACCCATCACACAGCCATACGGTTGTTAAGTTAGGCAACGTAGTACAAGTAGAGGGTACATACGATGAGGATGGTAACGAACTTACTGCGCCTGTACTTGCAGACAAGTATTCTGTTGACGTTCTATGGAGAGCATCAGAGATTACAGAAGAAACAGAAGCTGCTGTACTTGACGAAGATGGTAACGTAGTAACTCCTGCTGTAACGGAAATTGATTATCCATACGGATGGGTTTCTAAAGAAATAGAGATAGAAGAAGGTAACGGTGTCCACACTTTTGCAGGGTGGTCTTATAGCAACTAATTATGGACTTAACTACTTTGAGAGTATATATTCTTAACATATCGGCAATAACCGTAAGCACTTTTAATATCTTGGAAGATAGTCTTAAAATCTTACTGCTTGTGGTGTCGATAGGATATACTATTCAGAAGTGGTGGGAAATGAAAAAGAAAAAGTGAGGTACTTTAATTACAGCGAGTTTGATAGTCCTGACGTACAAGGTAGCGGTCAATTAATGGATAAGACATTGCTTGAAATGTTAGATGAAGTAAGGGAGATTGTAGGAGAACCTATAATTATTACTTCTGGTTTCAGAACACCTGCACATAATGAAGCTGTTGGAGGTGCAGAGAATAGCAGCCACCTTAAAGGACTTGCGGTAGATATAGCTTGTGATAACAGTATAGATAGATTTGATTTAATTAATTGCCTTTTAGATGTAGGGTTCAGCAGGATAGGAGTAGCAAAAACTTTTATACACGCTGATATAGACCCTGACAAGTCTAATGGTGTAATGTGGACTTACTAATGAAAAAGATAATACAAGCGATTACAGGCGGTTTGCTGAAGGATATTGGCAAAGTAATAGATAACCTCCACACAAGTGATGAAGAACGCTTAGAAGCCAAGCAAAAGCTTCAGGAGCTGTTAGAACAGGCTGATAAGGAAGCGCAGGACCAAGTTACAGAGCGTTGGAAGCTAGATATGCAGTCGGACTCGTTCTTGTCAAAGAACATTCGTCCTTTGGTATTGGTATTCCTTACAGTGATGTTTACTCTGTTTGCTTTTACGGATGGTAACATAGGAGGTTTTGAGGTACAAAAGGAGTACATTCCGATATTCCAAAGTTTATTAATTACAGTATACGGTGCTTACTTTGTAGGTAGAACTTGGGAAAAGAGCAAGAGAAGTGGCAAAGAAGATAGATAGCACCTACACATCCAAGACAAAGACAAAAAGACCAGGTGTACATTCTAAAAATGCTTCACCAGGCAAAAGAGGACACAAGAAAGCTTACAGAGGACAAGGGCGTTAATTCTTAAACGCAATAGGCTAATTCTTAAACGCAGTGGGTATACACGAGCTTAAACACTTCGAGTACGAAGAATTTGACTGTCAGTGGTGCGATAAGCACTCTACAGGCTTTAAAAATATGGATAGACACTTCTTGCAGATGCTTGACGAAGCGAGGGATTTAGCTGAGCTGAAGTTTAAGATACTGAAAGGGTTCGTCTGTTACGGTTGTAGAGGTATGATTAATGAACTTGAGCATTCTTCACACTTAATCGGTAGAGCAGCCGTAATACAATGTAAACATCCCTATAAACGATATCGAATAATAGCAGCACTCCTTGAAGCAGGATTCACACGTATAGGTGTGCACAGAAATTATCTTTATGTAGATAATGACGATATGAAAGCTGATTCTGTATTTCAATTCGATATGATACACGAAAGAAGTATAAAATAGTTGGGTATAGCCCTTTTAAAGGGGCTATGCCCTATATTATATTATATATTATATTTATATTATATTATATATGTTATTATAATATTATATATTATATATACTATTACATACAAATAAATTGTATGTAATAATATTATATATACTTTGTGATTGAAAAAATTTTTATATATTAGCACCATAAAACAAAAGATATGACTGCAATACAAGAAATAAACTTCTATAATAATTTTGACTTACTTAGTCAAACCCTAAAAGACCACGACCACCAGGTCGTGAGAGCACTGAATGAGATAGCCATTTACGTGGCAGGCTTGCATATTGAAAACAGAGATAATCTAACATTCATAAATAGCCTCAAACAGGAGTGCTGCGAAAAGGATAATATGATAGATGTATTGTCTTTTATGAGTGACCCTAATGAGTTTTTGGTAAAAGAATAATTTTTTATATATTTGCACTATGACTACGCTAGTAAATAAGTTGGTTGCTATTCAGGGGAGACTGAAAGCACCAAAGAACCAAAGGAATAACTTTGGTAAGTATAACTACCGAAGCTGTGAAGACATCCTAGAGGCTGTCAAACCGCTTCTGTCAGAGCAAGGACTTGCCCTGACGATTACAGACGAGATACTAAGTTCAGGAGGTTTTAGCGAACAATCAGGCATTACATTTGTAAATGCAACCGCTTCTGTGACTGACGGTAAAGACACCGTATCTGTATCTGCACAAGCAGGAGTTGACCCAAACAGAAAGGGAATGGATATTGCCCAGTCGTTTGGTTCGTCCTCTTCATACGCTCGCAAGTATGCGCTCAATGGTTTATTCTTAATTGATGACACTAAAGACGCTGATGCGACTAATACACACGGCAAAGGTGCGCCTGCTAAAAAAGCAAAGCCAATCCTAAAGCCAGGAACTGCTGAATACGATAAGGTTAAAGCCTATATGGATAACGGAGGCAGTATAGATAAGGTTCAGATTAAGTACACAATATCTGACGCAGCAATGATTAAATTAACAAGTAAATAAATAGATATGGCAGCATTAACTGAAATCTCAATCGATGTAAAGAAAATCGATAAAAGTAAATTATACAAAGGTCAATACCTTAACTTAGTAGTTGCAACTCGTGATGAGTTGTCTCAATACGGGCAAAACGCCTCTGTATTCTACGCTCAATCAAAAGAGGAGCGTGATGCTAAAACTAAAAAAGCCTATATCGGAAACGGCAAAGTTGTCTGGACTGATGGTAATATTGCTACTGCAAAGTCTATGGAAGACAATGCTCAAGCTGCAGAAACCCTTGACTCTAGTTTAGAGTTCTAGTGTTGTCTCTTTTGTTTGTCCGAAAGGGTGGTGTAATAGCCACCCTTTTTTAACCATTAATACCAAGAGATGACACCACAACAGAGATTCGAACAACTTAGAAAATTAGCATACATTGACCCATTTAAGGAGGTCGAGTATCCACCTATAGCAATTAGCTATGGTGAATATAGAACCAAGGATAAAACATACCACACGCCAATAGGCACTTACGGCAACTTTAGTTTCGTACAAGCACCTCCAAAGAGTAAAAAGACATTCTTCATATCTATGCTCGCAGGAGCATATTTAACAGACACCACTAAGTACACAGGCAACATAAGAGGACACAGAGACGGTAAAAGATTGGTACACTTTGACACTGAACAAGGTGCGCCACACGCTCAGAGAGTGTTTAAGAGAGTTCTTGATATGTCAGGATACAATGGCTTAGAGTACGACACTTATGGTCTTAGAACCTTCTCCACTAAAAATAGGCTTGAGTTTATAGACTTGTATTTAGACTTATGCGGAGAAGATGTTGGTGTAATGATTATAGACGGTATTGCTGATTTAGTGATAGACGTAAACGACATAAGAGAGTCCAACGAAATCGTACAAAGGATAATGAGGTGGACTGAGAAGCATAACGTACATATTATAGTAGTTATTCACAGCAACTTCAATAGTGATAAACCAACAGGACACTTAGGTTCATTCCTGGAGAAAAAGACAGAAACACAGATACAGCTAAAGGTAAGGGAAGAAGATGATAATATTGTTGACGTAAAATGTAAACGCAGTAGGTCTTACCCATTTGAGGACTTTAGTTTTGAAGTAGACAGAGAGGGCATTCCTAGCATAATTGATAAGATAGATAATGTACTCAGAATTGATACTCCATTTTAACCTAAAACCAACACCGCACCAATCTTTTAGAATGAGCAGAAGTGGAGTTGCGTTTACACCTAAAAAGATACTAGACTTTAAGAAAGACGTAGCTTGGGAACTTTCAGGTCAACTACCAAAAGACTTTGAGATAATAAGAGCAGGTACACCCATTATAGTAGAGTATCTGCATTATTGCTTTCAGTTTCCTAAGTCCACAGCTCTTAAACGCAGACAGGAAGGTCTTATAAAGACTACTAAGCCTGACTTATTAGATAACCTGAACAAAGCATTTATAGATGCTTTGGAGGGTATTGTATTTGAGCAGGACCAAAATATCGTAGAGGTAAAAGACTTAAGAAAATTCTACGGTAAAGACAATTATATTAAAATTAAATTACTATATTAGCAATATGTTTGGAGTATCATTTTTTCCCATATACGGGATAGCGATTGGGTTAAATGTAAAAGACTCAAACTTGGATGGTGAGGAAGGAGACTATATTATGTTTCAGTTCCTCTTTTTTGTTTTTGGAATAAGCCTTATTTATGTTAGAGATACTGACGAAGAAGCATAGCGAGTGGATGTCTATGGCGATGTCAATATGCAGAGATAAAAATCTCGCTAAAGATTTAGTGCAAGATATGTATCTTAGGCTAAACAGGTATATTGATAATCCAGAAAGGATAATGAAGAACGATGAAGTTAATTCGTTTTTTGTGTACATAACATTAAGGAATTTGTTTTATGATTATAAAAAGGATAAAAACAATAACAACAGTAGCTTTGAAGAATATAAAAGCTATTACACTAAAGACTCAGATGAAACTGTTGTTGCTAAGTTCGCTACACTTCCAGAAGACAGAGAGACAGATGACCTTATGGAGGAGGCATACCATAAAATATCTGAAGCCATATATAAGGAAGTTTCAACCTGGCATTGGTACGATGAGAAGCTATTTAAATTATACTTCCTTACTGATAACTCTCTTAGGGATATTGCTAAGGATACAAAAATATCACTTACGAGTATATATAACTCTTGCAAGAACTACAAAAAGATTATTGAAGAAAAGTTCGGAGAGGATATAGAAGACTTTTTTAACGAAGATTACGATAAGATATGAAACGAAGAAAGACAAAAGCAGAAATAAATAAGGGGTTAAAATTTATCCCTACGACAGATTTCCAGAGTACATACTATTATAGTAGGACTAACAGAAAATCATCTTACATTGATAGGTCTTTAATTAAAGCAAAATGAATACACCAGAAGCACCGAAAGATAAACGAACCAAAGCATACAAAGAGTGGAAGGCTAAATATGACTCTGCTCCAAAGGGCTTGGGAGATACGATAGAAAAGATTACTACAGCCACAGGAATAAAGAAAGCTGTTAAGTTTTTAGCTGGAGAAGATTGTGGGTGTGATGAGCGTAGGGAGGTTCTGAATAAAAAATTTAGGTATAAGAAGCCTGAGTGTTTTACCGAAACTGAATATAACTTCGTTAAGCGTATAATAGAAAGAGGCTCTAGTAAGATATCTGTTAACGAAAACAGAACAATGGTAAAGATATATAATAGAGTGTTTAAAGAAAAAAGAAGGTCTACAGGATGTTCTTCTTGCTTTATAGATAATGTGTACAAACCCTTAAAGTCACTATATGAAACCTATAAATAAAGAGGACGATTTATTCGACTTTCTTAAACATAGTACGTATCCTGACCTAGTGAAGGCTAGAAAGCAAATGAGTAGGTGGGATTGCTATTCACCATTAACAAGACACCGAGTAGAACTAAAATGTAGAAAGACACACTATGAGACGTTACTTATCGAAAGAAAAAAATATCAAGCCCTTATGGACACCTGCGAGGCTCATCTTGACATTCCTATTTACATTTGTAGTACTCCTATGGGCGTATTCGCATATAATCTATTATGCATTTCGCCTGAGTGGGAAGTCAACAGAAGAAATCCAGCTACTACTCAGTTCGCTAATGGGGCTAGAGTAGAAAAGGAAGTAGCATATTTACACACAGATTTAGCACTTAAGTTATGAGTAAGGATGAACCATTTTACGGAGGCGGATACACAAGTTCCTATAGCGAATATGTAAACCCTCCGAAAGAAAACAGAAAACAAATACCTGTTTATTCAGGTGTGATAAAATACTTCCCTGACGCAATCAAAGAGGTTGCTAGGTGTAGTTATGCAGGTAATGAGCAACATAACCCTGGTACACCATTGCATTGGGATAGAAGCAAATCTGGAGATGAGTTAGACGCTTTAATGCGTCACCTCATCGATGCAGGAACAATAGATACGGATGGTGTAAGACACTCCGCTAAAGTAGCTTGGAGGGCATTAGCTAACTTACAAAAGGAAATAGAAAACTCAAGAGTAAAATGAAAATAAAAGCAGGAAGATACAAATGTCAAAGTCATTGGGGATTTGGAATATACTTCACATCTTTCAATGAGCAGTATAATTCTATTGTAATTGACTTTATTGTTTTATATGTAGAATTAGTAATAAGAGATTATAAAAATGCCTGAAAGCAAGTTATAAATATGGGGATGTTTATTGCAACCTTGTTAGTAGGGCATAAAGTATAAGATATGAATAAGAAAAGACTGAGTCAAGCTCAACAGATAAAGCAACTAGAGAAGAATGTTGCGCAGCTCCAAGAGATGTGTATGTACCTACATCAAATAATCACTAAAGAAGAAAAAGATGGAGACGATAAAACTACTTGACGGAACTGATTGGGCTGTAGATGACCTAGTCGAAAAGATGTACGATAACGAGTTCTACTATGGCTACCTTAATAAGGCTTGCCTGTCCTCTTCATCGTGTAAGAAACTGCTAGAAGGTGTAGACAGTTACTTAGGTAGCACCGAACCCCTAGACAGTAATATGAAGCCACTCAGAGAGGGTAGGCTAATTCACGTTTCACTATTAGAAAAAGACAAGATAAATGATTACTACCATTTTGTTGATGTGGCTACTAGGCGTAATAAAGGCTACAAAGAAGCTGTTAAAGACCCTTCGTTGGAAGGTAAAGAGATTATGTTATCTAAGGAGAAAGTATGGGCAGAAGGCATTGTTGATGCTGTTCTGGACAACCCAACAGCAAATGACTTATTTACAGGAGGAGAATATGAAACACCAGGAATCGGATACGTTCAAGGAATCCCCTTCAGAGCCAAGGCAGACTGTTTAAGAGATGATAGGATTGTGGACCTTAAGACCACATCCGACATCGATTCTTGGCAATATAATATGGACTTATATAATTATGATGCACAAGCATACATTTATATGACGATATTTAAGAAAAAAAGCTTTACCTTTGTTATTGTAGACAAACGAACACTAAAGGTTAAAACTTATGATGCAACCCCCGATGATATACAGCAAGGTTACGAGAAGGTTAGCGAGGCAATTGGGAACTATATTGAGGGAGTGGGATTTTAGGACTCCTGTAGTAAAAGAGTTCTTTATCCTTACTTGCAACGATATAATAGCTGGAATACCTTTATATGAGATATATAACAGCCTAGACCTGTTTGAAGAGCTAGAGGGGTATGAAGAATGCGAGGGAATACTTTTAGCCTGTGAGTTATCTACAACATTAACAGTTCAAATATATTTAAACGAAGACAACATATGAATAACGAGATAGCACAAGAAGTGCAAAGAATAAATCAGATAGTATCGACAGTAACAGGTAGAGATATAATGAGTCCTGTAAGAGACCATAAGAACGTTATGGCTCGTTCTATATTCTGTAAGATAGTTTACGACTACCTAAAGAAGAACGGAATGAGTAGGGGTGCTAAGTCCTACATAGGTGTTGTTCTTAAAAAGAACCACGCCACTGTACTTTATTCGCTTAGAAACTTTAAAGCAGATATACTTAAATCTCCACTAAATAAAAAGATGTACGATAAGTGCGTTGAGGTGTTCAATAGTTTAGGAGACGTGTACACATCTATGGATGAAAGAGACCTTACTATTGATAACCTGAAAAACAAAATAACAGAACTTCAGTTACAATTAAAGGAAGCTAAACCGTATCGTCAAGAGGTTGAGCTACTTGTAGATTTGGTAAACCAAATACCAACAGATAAAATAGAGACTGCTGAGTTCAGAATAATAACAATGCTAAAAGGATTTAAGATTGAGCCAAAAAACCAGGGAGCGCAGATTATTGGCTCTTACGAAACTGTTACCGCCTTCTAGAAATCTAGAAGCGCAGAGTTACTGCCTGAATAATGGCTACAAGATATATCCTATTCCAGAAGGAACGGAATATAGATTGGAAATAGATTACAAAGGGCAGAAGAAATTAGGAGAGAAGCTGTATAGCAAAACCGAATGGTATAATGCTATATGGGAATTATACGATAAGATATATAAAAGTGCAGTACAATAGTGATTTTAAGTACGACCTATCTGTAGGTCAAATAAAAGAAAAAGAACTTGCCAAAATACTTACTAATAGTAAGATAGAGGTTAAGTATGATTTAAAAGCACTTAAGACGGGGAATGTGTTTGTGGAATACAAGTCTAGAGGTAAGTCTAGCGGTATATCTAATACGCAGTCTGACTTTTATTGTTTTGCCTTTGATAATACTATGCACATTATACCCACGCACATATTAAAAGATAAGTGTAGAAAATACCTTAAAACTGAAAGGGATGTTGTTGGTGGAGATAATAATACATCAAAAGGCATACTGCTGCCAATAAAAGAACTTTATGCCTAGACAAAAGGGAGAACGTAAATATATGAAGAAGACCGATGGTCGGAAGGGCAATGGTGCAAAGCGTG